>Ga0114970_10003517_pt1 | contig 11491 bp, 14 predicted proteins | sample M_140205_XF_Meta_FD_87030 | JGI IMG/M metagenome (GOLD analysis project Ga0114970, IMG submission 87030) | Freshwater microbial communities from Lake Montjoie, Canada to study carbon cycling - M_140205_XF_MetaG | ecosystem: Environmental > Aquatic > Freshwater > Lake | place: Lake Montjoie... | reverse complement strand
AATTTTTATATATTATATTTTTTTTTTTTTTTTTGGTTTTTATTTTTTTTTTTCTTTTTTTTTTCTAACAGTCTTTGTATATAAAAACAATTTTTATCATTTTCATTGTCCAAAATCTTGTTAATTTGAATAAAAAATGCGATAAAGTCATTTTTTTCTTTTGCAGTAATAGGATTTTCATTTTCTACAATTGTTAGTATATCTTTAAGTATTTCATATATTTCAACACAATTATTAAGATTGTTATTATGTAATCTTGTTTTTAAATTATTTAATATATCTATTAATGATTTCCAAGTAATATCTATATTTTCAATACTAGTATTAAACTCACTCTTTAGAAAATCATTTATTTGTTTTTGAAACTTTATTTTAATACTACTACAGTTAATATTTTGTAACTTTTCAAAAATTGGATTAATAATAATATTAGTAAAGAATGTTTTTCGTTTTTCTGGATCTTTATATGAATATCTAGTATATTCGCCTATAGGAGTGTGTTTTAATCTTTCAATTTGGCTTATTACAAACGTTTTAGCCTCATAACAATTATTTTTTTCTAATTTTATAATAAGTGGTTTAATTTTATCTTTCATAATTTGTTTTAATTGTGTATCTGGTATTTTACTCTTTAACCGTGCGACTAAGAGTTCCACAGTTGGTTTTATATAAAAACAATTCATATTTTTCAAGTTAAAAATAAATATTTTTACTTTTTGTTTAATATCTTCATAATGCTTTTGTATAATATCAAACTCTAGTTTATAAAAAATTTTATTAACAAAATCTGCGGGGGTGCAATTAACAAATAAACCTATATTTTTAGGATTTGATTCTAATGCTAATTTTGTAAACTTTTTAGAAAAATTATCAGTTGGATCAATTATTATATCAGCATTTGATTGTTTTCTTTGTTTTTTTGTACCGCGTTGTGTCATGAAAGTCTTAAGCTTTTTTGGGCTGCTCAGGCTGCTGCGTTCTGTCAATATTAATGATTCATCTATTGATATTAATGAATCCCGTCCAGTAACAAGTGTTATAATATTTGATTCTGTATTATCTTCATTCTCTTCATTATCTTCATTCTTTTCATTCTCTTCATTATCTTCATCCTTTTCATTCTCTTCATTATCTTCATCATTACTATAATCTATAACATCAAGACTACTATAACCACGAGGTATTTTAGAAGCATTCTTCATTTTTTCTATTAAAATTTCACCTTTTGTTTCAAAACTATTTCCAAAATCATTTAGTTCAATATTATCAACAAAAAAACCAGACCAAAATATTGGAAAATCTTTTATCTTGGAATAATTTAGTGGACTATTTAATTTAATACTATTTATAAAAGGACCATGATCTGGATTTGAAAGTGGACTGATTAATGGACTGATTATAGTATCTTGGCTTGAAAGTGGACTAATTATAGTATCTGAGTTTGAGAGTGGACTAATTATAAGCTCACCAATTATACTATCTCTTTTTGGAACTTCTAAATTTAAAGGAGGAACCAAATATTTTTTTTTTGTACTCATATATTTATATTGTTTTATATATATATATCAACATTCTAATATTCTAATATTCTAATATTCTAATAATTGTATTCTAAATAATTAATGTCTTTTTTTGACAATAACTTCTCTCCAAAATGAACTGCTTCAAATGGCTGCCATTTTTTAAATTTTTTATTATATTTACATTTCATATACATTATTTTTTTTAAATTTACAAATTTGTCTTCTTTAATATTTTCAAACTCTTCTTCGCAATCGCTCATTTCTAATAGATCTAAATTGTGATTTTCTTTTATAGTTCTAAAGTGACTATTCATAAAAACACTTGTTTTATAGTCAAATATTCCAGCATAACCATAAAACTCAGTACTATCATTATTATTTGATTTACAATACAAACTATAAATATCTTCTTCAATATTTGCCTTTATTTTAAAAATTGTTTCATTTGCCGCATGTGTGCATCTTAAATTGCCTATTTTTTTTGTTTTTTCTAAAATGTAAAAACCAACCGCATCTACTTCATAAGGCACTTCTTTTATTTTATTATATACATTATGTATTTTTTCACTCATATAAGGCAATCCAAAAATAACAAACTTAGAAGTATATGCTTTTTGTTGTAAATAAGTTTTAAAAATAGTATTTAAAATATTTATTTTATATTTAATTTGCGTATTTTGTATATTTTCTCCTTTAAAATAATAAATATCTTCACATGTTATAAAATTATGTTTATTATAATTAAAATAAGTTCCATATATAATTGTTCCATATGATAATATTTTATCAAAGCAAGAATCAACAACTTCAATCTTAGTAAAATTATTACATTTGTTTAGATGAAATAAAATACAAATATTATTTTCATTTTCATAAGTAAACCAAGCTAATACTTTATTTCCTTTTGGAATTAACATAAAAATATCACTAAAAACTTTCTTATGTAAAATGGTATCATAAGAAAGTTCAAACTTTGGAAGTTTTTGTATATATTGTTTATTTAACATGTATTATAATATGTATATTATTATATTATATATTCTTTAATATTCTTTAATATTTTTCAATTTAATATTAACGTATTTCACTATATAATTTTGAATTTAATTGGCTATTTAATTTAATATCTACATTATTTGCAGTATAATTTAAATCATTTAAATAATGTTTTAATTCTAATCTCATATTATTTGCATCACTTAAATTATTTAAATTAGTTGAATCACTTAAATCATTTAAATCAGTTGAATTAGTTGAATAAGTTGAATTAGGTGACTCATTTAAATTATTTGAAATAGTTTCTAAATGTTTATAAGTTTGGCTTGGCTTTATAATCATATCTTTAACAATAGGAACTGTAAGAGTATCTTTAAAAAATAAAAATAAATAATGTAAGACAATAATAATAATTATAGATATAATAACTGATAAAATTATATTATATAACATCTTATATAATTTTAATATAGTTAAAATTATCATTTATAACGGATTATTTGAATACTTAACATTAAGCCATTTTTGATTTTTATTATGAGTTGTAACATTAACATAGACATGAGCTCGTTGTTTATCACCTAATAAATGTATATGAACAGACATATAAGCATTTTCTGTAATACTTATTGTAGGTTGTAAACAAAAACGCCCGGTTAAACAATTATTATTTGAAATAAAAGTGCTGCATATAATATCTATTTTTTCTCTCAGCAATGTATTATTAAATCCTATATATTTTGAAATATGCGTAAAATATAAGTTATACATATTAGTAATATATGCTAAATTAGTTGATTTTTTAAGTAATTTATGAGTTTCCAGCAAAGACATATTTTTGTTATATTCTAAAATAATAATACCCACATTATTATTTGTATACCTATTATTATCAAAAGGTATTGGAATGCCAATAATAAGTTTATCTTTTTTTAAAGCAGTCAAAGCATCATTAAAAATTGTATAATAAGCAAGCGATAATCTAGAAATATTTTCTGTTTTATGAATAGTATATAATCGCGAATAATAAAATAAAGATTCTTTATTAGTATTAGTATTAGTATTAAAAGAAACACTACTTAACTGCGTAAAGTTATAAACTTTATATATATTTAAAATTGCATAATATATACCTTTTTTAATGCTAGTTTTTGGGAATTTTCTCTCTCTACAATTAGTAATAGTTTCTAATAGTTTTACTAATATACTACCGCCAATCATGACATGATCTATTTGTAATCTAACTATATTATTTGATATATCTATGTCCACATTAAAAGCAGGATGTTTATTAGTAATAACAGTTTGTTGACTATATTTATTTAAATCTAAATTATTGTTGTTATTAATTAAAATTAATAATTTATTAAATCGTTCAGAATTTATATTGTTTTTAATATTAATAATTTCTTGTTTGCCGGATAATTCAAATTTGGCAAGCAAACTTTTTTTGTTATATTTATGCTTGTTATTTTTATGAAACTCATCTTCTAAAGACATTAGTTATTAGTATATAAATATTTTATAATTATATTTATATTATAATTTATAAAATAGTATTAATAATAGAATCAATAATATTACTATTATTTATAAAATAAATATTATATATTTTGTTTTGGTTATATTCTATAATTAAAAACACGTTTTTATTTAATTTATAGTATTCAGCGCGAATAGTTAAAGACACATGTTTAATTGGAATGCTATTAACAATAGTATATGAAATATTTGATTCGTCAATTACAAGATTTTTATTATTTATTACAATTGATTTACTATTTTCATTCATAATAGTTAATTTATATATTATCTCATTTTCTATTTTATAAATTCCATCAATAGAATAAATTAATATATATTTTTTCTCTTCTTTTGTATAGTTGCTTAAACTCTCAAAATTAATATTATTACTAATGACATATAATAACATTCTCTTATAAATACATAACAAAAACTATTTAAACCGATTTTAATAAACTATATTAGGCTATATACATATAAGTATAATGATTTCATTTATTATTGTTGATAAAACCGGAAACTTAAATGAGTGCAACGTTGACAAATTAGAAAATGTATATAAAAAATGTGGATTGCGAAAATCGGAAGACTTTAAAAAAATTATGGATTACAATTTAAATAATACCGGAAGTACAATTGAATTATGGGGTAGAGTAGTTGGAAGAAATAATACAAAAAATCCATTTATTTTTAAATTAGATACAAGTATAAAACTATATGGACCAGCCGCATTAGTCTGTATTAAAAAAGACAAATTAGAAAATTTATTTATTCATGATTATAATAATATTGAATTAAGCGTACAAGATATTGCAACAACAGCAACAACCGCAACAACCGCAACAATCGGAGCAACCGCAACAACAGCAACAACCGCAACAACAACAATCGGAGCAACTGGAACAACTGCCACAACCCCATCTCTTAATTTTAAAAAAGTAGAAGAAGCATTAAATGAAACAGATAATAGTGAAGAAAATGTTAGTGATTCAGAATTAGAAAATGAAGATTATATTTATTCAAGCGAAGAAGAAAATAATAAATAATAATAATAATAAATTGAAAATTATTTAAACTTTAATTTTTTAATTATAATAAGAATGACAACAACAACAAAAACAATAAATAATCCAAATGACTTTAGAAAAAATGTAAAACTTAAATTAGGTGAATTATTAAATAATTTGAAAGATGGGAATAATTTAGAAATTGGAATTTATAATTACACATTAACTAAAGCAAATGAAAAAAATATAATTAAAAAATGGAACAATACATATTTTGTTAGAATTTATCTAGATAAGTTTAAAACGCTCTATATAAATTTAAAAACCGATTCAATTAAACAATTAATTACTGAAAAAAAAATTAAGCCACATGAATTGGCGTTTTTGAGTCATCAAGAAATGCTTCCAGAAAAGTGGGGTGCATTAATTGAAGATATTAAAATTAAAACGGAGAATAAATATACACCGAAGGTAGAAGCTTCTACAAATAATTTTAAATGTTTAAAATGTTTAGACATTGAAAGTAGAACAGCAAAATTAGAAAAGAGAGAACTAAATCAAAATTTCTTTAGAAAATGTACGTATTATCAACTTCAAACAAGAAGTGCGGATGAACCAATGACAACATTTGTTACTTGTTTAAATTGTAATGCTCGTTGGAAATGTTAAATATAAAATTATTTATAGTTAAGTATATCTATAGTTTTAGTAGTTGTAGGAAAATTATCATAACCAAAAATATCTTGTAATAATAACCATTCAAATAATCCACCTAAATAAAGGGCAATATTTGTAAATCCCAAAGCTTGTAATTGTTTATGTTTTTTAATGACAGATATATCGCTATTATTTTTGCCATAAATAATTATTAAAATTTTTTTATTTGTTTTCAAATATGCGTTTAATAATTTAATTTCTTCTTCAATACTAATAGTTCCACTTATTAAACAGTCTTGATTTGTTGATTCAAGTGTGTTTATTATAATAGATTTAATTTTAATATGCTCTTGAACTTTTTCAAAATTAAATAAATTAAAATTATATATATTTGATTGTATATTTCCCATTAATTATTTATATAAATAATTATTTATATAAATAATTATAAAGTAATTATAAATTAATTATAAATTATATAAAGTTACAATATTAGCAAAATTAAACTATTTAAATTGAATTGTTATATTTATATCTTCGCGTTTTATACTTTTGGTTGCGCTAATAGATAATTCTTCTCTTTTTTTGCGTGTTTTAGAATCATTATTTTTATCTTTATTCTTAATACTATGTCTTAAGTTCATGTCGCTTTCTATTTCCGCATAATTATTCTCAATATAGGTAACAATACCATTTTGAATTGCCCATTTAAAAAAATTTAATTGTCCGATTGTAGTTTGAATAAATACATCTTTTTCATATGGTATACTTATACGTTCCCATCTACAAAATGGGTCAAAACGTTTTTTAGAATACGCTTTTAAGTTAAGTTTATAATCATTATACACTTTAAATCGTTTATTATTTACATCATAGACAGTATAATATTTTTTTGCATAATTTGTGGCAAACCAATCAACAATTCTTAATGAGATTCTAGAATCTCCTGTTATTATGCTTATCATTTTCTTCATATTATTATTTTCTGTATAAAACTCTAATAGTTTAGTTAATAATAAATCATTTTGTTTAACATACGTCATTATTTAAACTTATAGTAATTTTTTTTTTAAATACTTATTTTTTTATATTTTATATTTTATATTTTATATTTTTATTGTTTATATTTTATATTTTATATTATATTATATTATATTATATTATATTATATTATATCCTTATATTTAAATGAAAACATTTACATTACTTACATTTAATGTAGAAGTATTTAAAAATTTATATAATTATAACTATCATCTTAAAACTAAAAAAATAACGAGCACTACTAAAGATAAAAAGAAACATAGTCAATTTAAAAAAATAGTTAAAGGAATTGATATTGTTTGTATTCAAGAAAATTATATACCTTTTAAAAACTATTCAAATTCAGAGAGTAACCATAGATTAAGTCCATTAGATACGACTTCTCGTTTTACTAAAAAAGATTTAAGCTGCCCTGCAGAAAAACTTACTTGGCCAGAACTAGTTTATTTATATGGAAAATCTTCATATTTAGCAAATAATATTTATGTTGATAAAAAAATACATATTAAAAAACATATAACAGAACCGCTAAGTAGTAAACGTTGTGTGTCACTTGTTACAACTGAAATAAATAATAAAAATATAAAGATTGCTTCAATACATTTATCTGGCGGAAGATTTGATGATAAAAAAGCAATTTTAAATAGTAAAAATAAAAAATTAAAAGAACTTAAAAAAGTGATTGAGTTAGACCCAGATATTATTTGTGGAGATTTTAATACTAAAATAAAAACTCCAAAGGTTAAAATTGTGGTGGATGCATATTTTTTAACACTTGTACCAGAAGGAAGTACAAATAAAGAAATAGAAGTTTTTAAACAGAATTTTGAGAATTGGATCTATATTGATGAACTTCACTCATATTTATTCAAACATGGTTATAAATTGGTTTACGCTATAAACAAAAATGATGAAGCAATTCAAAATAACATAATACCAACAATAACTGATACAAGTGCTTATGGAGGAATTGTAGATTATATATATTATAAAGACACAACCCTTTCACTCATAGAAAAAAGCGTTAAAATTATTGAAAAAAATAAAATAATGAAAAAAACAAAAAATATATATACACCAATTTTAAGTGACCATTTTCCAGTAAAAGCAGAATTTAGTGTTAATTAAAATTGCGTAATTTTGAATTTATTATTTAAATGATAAATAATAAATCTATAAACATAATTTTTTATATTTTACTTATAGTTAAACGTTTTGTAAATAAAAAATCGTCGTGGTTTTGGCATCGTTTTTGTAAATTACATTTTAAACAAGAAATAATAACATTATCATTACTATGATTTAAACTATTATTTATTCGGTCTAAAGTCCACTGATTCATTGTTCTTACTTTGTTGTATAAAAATACCATATCACAATTGCAATAAAAACATTTTAACTTTGATAAGACTAATTTTTCAATTATTTCATCTCTAGTAATAGTAGAATCCTGCTTATGTTTATTTTTATGAATATCTTGAGTAACATAACTGGACAATTTTTTATCTAATTCTTTTATAATTTCATTTTTATAAGGAAATATTTCATTTAAATATAATCTATTAATTAATGTTTTTTGAATATTAGAATCAAAATAGTTTTCATCTATATTTTTCATACATTCTCTCTGCGTATTATCATTATTTTCATAATTTTTATTTGCTTTTTCTATTATAGTTTTTTGATGTTTGCCTTGTATAGTTATATGTTTCATAAAAATGAACTATTATAATATAATTAACTATTATTAAGTAATTATTAACTATTATTAACTATTATTAAATAATAAATAATTTATTTTAATAATAAACAAGCAATGCATTCAATAATGAATTTAAAATCCTTATTTGATTTATATCATTGAATATTTTAAATGAGATAACTGACAGTAAAAATCAAAAAAGACCTATTTCAACAAGCGTTGTTTTTGAGTTTTATTTGATATACATTTTAACTTATTTTTAATTGTTTTACAATTAAATTTTGATGATGTAATATATTTTAAATATTTTTTTAAATAACTTAACTCATTTTGATTTAAGTAATACGTTTTTAAATATTTAGATTCTCTTGAATAAGTAACTAAAATTTCTGATATAGAATGATGAATTGGATAAAAATCTAATATACACATAAATAACACTAATGTTTCATTTTTTATATTTTTATTTAAAACTTTAAGTATATTAAATATAAAATTATATAACATAACACAAGAACCAGAAAAACCTGATATAATTTCTTTTTTATTTTTTTTCATTATATTTTCAAAGACACCATTTTTTATAACTTTAAAATATGAATCGCCTAATACAAGTTTGTTAGTATAGAAATTATCTTTTAAACAATCATTATTTTTAATTTTATAAATATTAAAATCTTTTTTTGTAATAGGTCTACTATATCCTAAAGCTTCTCTAACATAAATCTTATCATAATTTAATCCAGCATCTACTATATTTGTTCTTTTTTCTTTACCATAAATATATATTAGTGGTATAAACCAATCACCCTGTGATTTTTTTGCAATTTTTTCAATTTCACAAAAACTTGAAATTTTCTCTCCAAATAATTCACTATAAATTGATATAATTTCTTCAGATAAATTAGTATCATTTTTTATTGCAGTTCTGTAAATTATTTCAGATGAACTCATGTTATAAATAACACCAGTTATCTGCATTACATTAATATTATTTGATTTTATATAATTATAAAAAGTATTGTAATCATCTATATTTATTAATTCTTTACATAAATTTGTTATTTTACAATTTATCCCATTTGTTGTTATAATTTTTTCTTTTGTATACTTATTATCTAATAGATTTATATTTAAATAATTTGTTATATTTGGAATTTTTAATGATTTAATTTTTTTTAAAATTAAATAAAATAACTTTAAAATAAAATTAAATAATAATTCATTTTTTAATAATTCACAATGGAATGATTTATATTTATAATTCATTTATATATATATATATATTTATAATAATTCAGGGCAATATTGATTTATTTTATTTTTAATATAACTTAAATCATTATTAGATAATTTATAATCATTAAATCCAGATTCTATAGTATAAAAAGCTAAAATTTCTGATATTGAATGAAATAATTCGTAATAATCCAAAAGTATCAAACATAATAAAATGACTTTATTTTTTTTTGTTTTTTTTAATATATGAGTTAAATTAAAAATAGCATTATAAAACAATATTGCGCTAGAAGAAAATCCTGCTATAATTTGTTTATTATGATTTTTCATGACATTCCAAAATATTCCATTATACACTGGTTTCATAAAAGTATTACCTAGTACAATATCATATTTATAGTCATACATATTTTTAATACATGTTAATTCTTTTTGCGGTTTTTTAATAATATCTTTCATATTTACATCAAATACCCATTTTCTAATATAATCCTGATTTTCATTTGCGTTTTTATGAAATAAATTTTCTACTGGACTTTGTAAGAAAACTAATAACCATGTATAAAACCAGTGCCCCTCCGATTGTTTTTTAATTGCATCAATTTCATTAAAGTTGTAATTAGTATCAAAATATTGATTGAAAGAATCTACTATTTTTTTATTTAATACAGGATCTTTTTCATAAATTAATGAAAAATAAATATCATTAATTTGAAACTTATAGTAGCTACCTGTTATCTGTAGTATAGAAATATTATGTTTTAAATTATATTCAGCAAGTTCTTTGTAGTTTTTAAAATTTAAAATTATATCACAATTATATTTATCACAATTATAACCATTTTTAGAAATTACTGGCGTTTTTCTTGTATATTTTGGTATTTTAATTCTACTATATTTTTTTGTTTTATTTTTATCTACTTTATTACTCCATAATTCCATCTTAATAATATCAATAATATCGCTTTTAGACAAACCGTACTTTAATGCAGACGATATGTAACCAAATAATATTTTATTTGCATAATAGTATAATTTTTTATTTGACCGCAATTTACAAATAAAATTATTTTCTTTGATTATATCTACTTTATTCCTAAAATCACTATTCATTATAATATAATATAATATATTTTATTATATTATATTTTATTATATTATATTTTATTATATTATAATGAAGGACATATTAGATCTTTTTGATTATTACACAGAAAAGTTTAGTAAAATACCAAAATTATATGATGTTTTTTTATCACATAAACAAGCAGAAGCTCAAGATAGAGCAAAAGTATATAAATTATTTTTAAAAGAAAAAGGTATTCATGCTTTTTATGATAAAGATGAATTAACAGATAATGATTGGACAATAGAGAAAGTAATTGAACTGGTTTCGCGTTCCAAATGTTTCTTTTTTCTTTATACACCTACAATTTTAGAAAATGTATGGTGCCAACTTGAATTATTAATAGCAATAAAATCTAAAATACCTATATTTATTATTAATATAGAACCAACATGGCCAAAAAAACATTTAATTATAAAAAAAAATAATTTTCCATCTTATTTACAATCAGCATTAACCAAAAATAATGTTATAAAAGACCACAGATATGACTTTGATAAATTAGAAATAAAAATATTGAAAATATTAAATACTATTATAAATATACAAAAAAATAAAACAAAAAAAAATAAAACAAAAAAAAATAAAAAAAAAAAAAAATAAATTATTTTTATTTATTATAAGTAAAATATATAGTATTTTTTTGTTTTTTTTTTTTTTTATAATTTTATTT
>Ga0114970_10003516_pt1 | contig 11492 bp, 14 predicted proteins | sample M_140205_XF_Meta_FD_87030 | JGI IMG/M metagenome (GOLD analysis project Ga0114970, IMG submission 87030) | Freshwater microbial communities from Lake Montjoie, Canada to study carbon cycling - M_140205_XF_MetaG | ecosystem: Environmental > Aquatic > Freshwater > Lake | place: Lake Montjoie... | reverse complement strand
TTAATATATATATTAATAAGAGTAAATTTAATGAAATATATGAAGGTATAATAAATAATGATACTTCAATGAATTGTGTAAAAGATATATTAATATATACATTAATGAATAATAAAAATATTTTACAATTACGTATAGAAGATATTAAAAATATTGAATATGGTCAATATAATTTAACTAAACAATATAATATATCACCATTTAAATATCAATTGGAAAATGTAAATTGGTGTAAAAATATAGAAAAAATGGCGAATACTAATGAAGGATTAAATCTAATACATGGTTTTGCTGATTCCATTAAAGTAGATAATTATCATTTATTAGATAATAATATATTATATTTACATGGAAAATTATTAGTAAATCCAGTATATCATAAAATATTAAAATATTTTGCTCATATCCAAGGTGGATTATTATGTGATAATACGGGATTGGGAAAAACATTAACGCTGACAATTCATATAACAGATGATGCAACTAAAGCTTCAGATATATTAACCGAGAGAGCAACTATGTTATTAAATTATAAAAATGCATTACAATCATTACATAATCCAGAAGATACATTTATGGATGAAATATTAGAGAAAAAAATAAATATGTTGGATAATGGATATAAGTTATTATATAATAATTATAAATTAAAGACCAATTGTAATTTATTAATTGTCCCAGTCAGATTATTACAGCAATGGGATAGTGAAATTAAATCATATTTGCCATCTGCCAAAGTATATGTAATTAATACAGTACGAGATTATTATAAATTAACATTAGAAGATATAGATAAATATACAATTATTATTATTACAATTACATTTTTACAAAATGATAAAAAATTAACACATACATTTGATTTATGTGATATATTATGGAAACGTGTTATTGTAGATGAGGTTCATGAGATATTTAATCAAGATGCTAATTCTCGTCGTAATAAAACAATGATATATAAAATTAAAGGATTATACAAATGGGGTATATCAGCTACTCCAAATTTAGATTTAAATTGCAATGATATTTTAGCATTTCTAACTAACGATATGTATTTGTATAATGAAGAAAAATTTGCAGGAATAAGTAAATATTACCGAATTAGTACTGATGTAAGTGAATATAGAAATTTTATTAACATGTATTATAAATATAATGATCCTAGTAAAGTAAATACTGAAATTCATATACCTGATTTTGAAGAAAAAATTATAGAGTTAGAAATGTCGAATATAGAAAAATTATTATATAATAATGCAACAGGTGATAATAAAAGAATGATTGCATTATGTACTAGTTATAAAATTTCTAATCAAGATACATCATTTAGTGGATTTTCAACAGTAAGTGAATTAAAAAATAAGATGTTAGAAGAGCATGTAAAAACAAAACAAACTCATATAGGTAAGATAGAAAATCAGAAAAAAACAATATCATATATTAAAGAATTAATTGATTGGTTTTACAGTGATAGAACAACAATACCTGAACATATTAAAATAAATTATTGTGTAATAACTGGTGAATATGATACATATGTATTACAAACAACTGAAGTAAATTTAATTGCAGATGCAATTGATAAAATTACAAAAAAGTTAGATCATAATGAAAAACATATAGGTATTTTGGAAAAAGAATTAAAATTAATAGAAATAAAAGAAAAAATGATAGATAATTTTGATACAATGATAGAGGAAAAATTAAATGAACCATGTATGATTTGTTTTGGTAATTTTGATAGTGTTATGTTAACAATGTGTAATCATATGTATTGTGGTAATTGTGTAAATGAGTTATTTAAGAATGTACAGAATATTAAATGTCCAATGTGTAGAACACCATTAAATCGTAATGAAATTAATAGCATTGTAGATAAAAATTTAAATTTAATATCAGGCGATGATATGAAAAAGAAAATAGAAACGAAAGAACAGGAAGATATTACAATTCATAAGGGAGGCACAAAAATAAGTGCAATTATATCATATATTAAAGAATGTAATGGGAAGATTATTATTTTTGCAACAGAAAAACAAACATTAGATTTGATTAGTGAAGTATTAGGAGAAAATAAAATTAAACATGTAAGTTTAAAAGGGAATGCATATGTAGTAAGTAAACAATTAAAAAGATTTAAAACGGGAGATGAAAAAGTAATATTATTATCAGCAGATAGAGCGAACTCAGGTACAAATTTGACAGATGCAAGTCATATAATTTTATTAGATACACATTTAATTTTAGATTTAAAGAAAAAGAAAGATATTGAAAAACAGGCGATAGGTCGAGCAGTGCGATTAGGGCAGAAAAACAATGTACAAGTAATAAGATTTATTATGAAAAATACGATAGAGCAATTATATTTGAATAAGAGTTTAGAAGTTTAATTTATTATTTAATAGTAATATGGCAAATAAAGTAGTTGAAACAAATAAATTAGATAATGGATATTGGCAAATTACAGTATTGGATGCAGTAACAAAAAATAGAGTTAAAGTTACAGAACTAACAACCGGATTACCATTAGAATTTTATAGAGTTAATAATCAAGAATTTAAATTAAAAAACTATCCATATATAGAAATAGATGATAATTATATATATTTTGAAAAAAAGTATTCACCAATGTTTATTGCAGAATTAATTTATTTATTTTTAACATTTGCTAAGGATAACAATATAGAAGATAACGATATGTTAAAAATAGATTCAGAATTAACCAATCAAGGATATACATTAAGTAAATACGGTATATATAAGATAAACATGAATACGGTATATCCATGTTTAAAGATAGATCCATATCCAGAAAATTTACATTATTCTTGTGAAAAATATATTAGTAATAAATCAACAAAAATAGATATATATAGGTATATTAGTGTTACATTGATTATAATACTAATTGGATACGTAGTATATAATTATTATAAATAATTATGTAATATATAATTATAGATAAATGTCTAAACCAGTAATTTGTCCTAGTTCAGTATTACCTTTATTAATGTGGGAAGGAAAATCTTGTCCCGATAATTATAAAAGAGGGACTAAAGTAATATGTAATTTAAAAGATGGAAAAAATGCATTTATGTGTATTCCTCCTGAATCAGCAAATCCTATTACAGAGTCTGATTTTGGTAAATTTGCTAATGCGAGTGATAATGAAAAACTTGAAAATATTAATAAACTTGAAAAAATAATTTTAGCTGATGATCCCGATGGTGATAGTACTAAAGAATTTATAGGTTCAATGAATACATTGAAACAGTCAATAAATTTGTATAATGGATATAAAGAGCATGAAGAAAAAGTATTAAGTAATACTATTAAAACTAGTAAAACCAGTAATACAAATAAAACAGGTAAAATTAATAAAAATGTATAGGATAAAATAAGATATTAAATTAATATTTTCTTTATATATTATATGAATAACTTACCATTATGTGTAGATTATAAAAGTCCATATGTAAGTGATACTAAAACATGTCAAACTTTAACACCATCAACTAGATATACAAAAAAAGTATGTAAAATTGATACTAAAACTTTTGGATATAAATGTGTATATGATAATTTAAGTACACTTTTTAAACAATAACATTTATATAAAGATTTATAAAAATCTTTATATGATAAATATATATATATATATTATATATAAATGGAAGCTTATAAAAGATCTTGTAATACACCAACAGGAAGTTTAATTAATAATGTTAATATTGTATCTGACCCTAAATTTTGTCCAACAAAACATGGTCGAGTATATTGTAAAACAAATGATAAGATTGGATATGAATGTATTGGTAGTGTTAAAGTTAAAGCTACACCTAGCAAATAGACCATAATAATATTTGTATATAATAATTAATTATTTACAAATATTTATAAAATTTTAGCATATACTATTTACATTTTCAGATGTATCATCAGGACCAGAAGTCATATCATCAACTGCTTGATAAACAATATTACCTGATATTACCCACGAATCATCAAGTGGTATTTGATAAGGACCGTCCATTATGTCCATTAGATAATGAAAACCTTTTGTTAATCGTTTTGCATGTCTTACTTGTCTTTTGTGTGTTTCCGTAATATTTTTATGCAATAATTTCTTTTTCTCAACATCTGGACTATTTTTCATAGTTGATAAAGATCCTAAATATCCTAATAATTCTTGTTTTGTTGTATGCATATCATCTATATTTTCATCTCTATATTGAGCAGCTTCTGCAGCGTTGCTTGCTTCAAATGAAGTAGTTAATGCTACAGCGGCAGCTGGTTTTATTTCCAAGTCTTGTTTTTGTTTTTTAATAGCTGCTCTAGCAGCTACAATATCTGGATCAGGATCCTTACATACAAATATATCTTCTGTTTTATTCATGCTAGGATCTGGACATGAATCTATACTTGTAATTACACCGTTTGGATTTGTTATCGTTTTAGGAATAGTACATGTTCTTGCTTTTTTATCTTGATATATCATTTGAGGAAGTTTACATTGAGAACTAGTATCAGGTGTTAATGGTGAATAAATAGGTGTACCATATGTTATAGAAATACTTCCTGGTAAAGGAATGAATGCACAATCTTTAGAATAAGAGCCTCCATCAGGTCGAATACATTCATAATATGGTAAAGCACCAGCTGTACCAGAATAATTTGGAATATTTTGCATAGCTCCTAATGTTCCACCTAATATTTTGGTACATTGATGAGCAGTATAAAATTGGTTCCATCTAGGATTTTGTGGATTTGGATCAGGAGCCCATTTTTTATTTGCGTCTGCTATGCACGGTGTAGAGCAAGGATATACTTGTGGAGTAATTTTACATATATCAGAGTATGATGTATGTGTCCAAGGAGCGTGACATTCGTAATTAACACCAATAGGTGATATATCTCCAAGTATTCCATTTAATTTACTTTTACATTCATCAGGTGTATAATATTTAAGGTATTGATTATTTGCAGAAGTAGTATATACATTGATACCCATAGGTGATGGAGAATTACATTTATCTACTAATTTAATTGTAGGTGTTATATCGTAATTAGCTGAAGGACTTGTTAAATCTTTTTTACATATATTTGTCCATGATCCACCAATTCCTTTATTTTTTTTAGGATCTTTCATACATTCAACACGTACTCCATCTGGAGCTGAGCCAAATGCAATACCTTGTAATTGATTAACACATTCATCTTTAGTAAACCATTTTAAACCTAAATTATTTGGATTAGTGTCATCTATATATACACCACCTAGACTACATTCTGCTGGTGTAATACTAAAATCAAAATTTGGTTTTTGAGCTTCAATTGACATAATATATATTTATATATATATATATATAAAGAAAATATTTATATATAAAGATTACTAGATTATATATGATACTATAATTTATAGCGATACTTCGTTTATAATATTTAAAATTGAACAAATATATATAATATATCTTTTTTGATATGAATAGTTTATAAAATCAATAATAAATACAATTTTATTTATTATTAATAACAATAGTATATATAAATTATTAATGTTTACAACCCCAACCTTCATTGATTGCTCCTACCAACAAACCTAATAAAAGTGTATTTACTACAAATACACAGCAAAATATACCAGCATCTACTCTAGGATCACCACCAGACATAATTTTATCATACATATTTATATATACTATATATAAATATTTATTTTATATAATTCTAATTTTAATGTATATAATTTATTATCTGGTTTTGCAGTGTGCTTTACTATAAATTATACATGATATTATACATACCAAAAATACATTACTTGTGCAAAATGCAAGAGATAAAATAGAAGTGTATTCACCCATACCGCCCAAACCTTTGCCACCTTCTAATTCTGTATCTGTTACTAAATAAATTTCAGGTTGTAGATTAGACATTATTCTATATAATTATTATATATTTTATTTACAATTTAATATAATTTCATTATATTTTTTTTCAAGCTGTTCAAAATTATATGTAATAATTTGTGAATCATATCGAATATTTTCTGTTTTATTGTGTAAAAATTTATTCTCTTCTATATATTTTTTGAAGTATTCTTTATTTGCTAAAAAATTTTCTTTCATAATATTTATAAATGGTTTTGCATAATCTGGTGTTTTAACAATATTACTATACACATTAAAATTTAAATTTTCATATTGGAGCATTCTATTATATATTTCATTCATAGGATCTTTATCTGAATATCCTGGCTCATTTGTTAATGGTTTATCATGAAATAAATGAGTTCTAACTGTTTCAATTACTGATGAAAATCGTTGAACTTGTGACCATGTTGATTCACCCCATGTATTCAATATAGATAAACATACTTTACCATTACCTTTTATCTGGTATAAATTAGGATTAAATCTAGTTTTTCCATCATTCGATAAAAATTTCCATTGAGGTGGAGAAAAAGGATATTCAGTTGGAAATGTATTTTCACAAAAATAAAATCCACCATAATATGGTGTATTATCAACACCCATAATCATTACAATACCTGAATTCATATTATCTTCCTGATCTTTGTAATAATACATTTGTTCAGGATTCCAATGATCTAACGAAAAAGTAACGCTTTCAATATCTTTCATAATACGCTTAGCATTTTTAGCCATTTTGATTTAAACTATTAATATTACTAATTAATAGTTTAAATAATATTTTTTTCAATTTTCAAAAAAAATATTATATTACATATAAATAATTTTTTCTTTCCAATCTAAAGATATGTCAGGCAAAAAATTACATATAAATAATTTTTTCTTTCCAATCTAAAGATATGTCAGGCAATAAATATTTTGCATAATTTTCTTTTTCGTATGACTTATATATTTTAAGAACTATTTTTTGGTCTTCTCTATCTCGAAATCTAACAACATCTTTATCTAATGTTAATAATGCATATGAAGATAAATAACCTAAATAAAATAATTCATTACCTAATACGCGCCCACTTGTAATTTCAAGGTGATCAATTGCGTAATCATGTTTTATTAATTGTTCAGTAGCCACTTTGAATGCATTTTGAATACCTTCATTATTAGGATGAGATACTAATAAACTTAAATCCATTGTATTATTTGATAAATTATGAACAAAATATACATTATTAATTTCAAGTAAATCTGTTAATTTACAACATACTATATTTTTAATATCAATAAAAATTCCACCATATTTATATATAAATGCTAATTTAATATAATCTGTTTTAATTTGATTTAAATCACTTGCATTATATGCATTAATTGCATTTATATCAAAATCTTTTTTTAATATATTGAATGCAGAATTATAATCATATATTCTATATTCAAATTCAGGATTTAGTCTTATATTATTTAGTATGGTATGATATAATCCAGACGGTACATCATTTATATCAGGTACAATTTGATGAATAATAAATGGACATTCTGATTTTATAGTAGATGTTATAGTTGGTTTGTAAATAGAATCTAATGTAAATGATAACGGGTAATCAAAATATTGTAATGCAAAAACGTAAATAATTAACGAATTAATTATTATTACAAATATATAATTAAAAGAATTCATAAAATATATTATAAATAAATTTTATTATTTAACCATAAATCAGAATATGTTTTTGTTTTTTGATTTTTTTGTTGTTCTTTACGATATGTTGGATAATTTTTAAATATAGTTTTATTATTTGAATCAACAATAACTGAATCAGTAACAAATAATAATTGAACAGTAGAATGATAATTATTATCATAAATAATATTACCTAATAATCCTGGACCAGTTGGATCTAAAGGATCTCTGCCATAATATTTATTTTTAACATTTTGAACAACTTGTTTAATTGCTAAATCAAATATATTTAAATTAGGTGGTGCTATCATAACACCATTATATATTCTATTAGTAGGACGATCTTTTACAAAACATAATGGATATTTTTTTACAATATCTATTAATTTTGTTTTGATAGAGTATTTAATATCAATATATATTCCTCCTTTTTTATACAAAATACAATATCTCCATAAATCAGCTTTATATGCACCAGGTACTAAGTTATTAAATGCATGTAATACTTCTTCATCAAAATTGTTTTTTATAAATTCTTTGCATTTATTATCATCATATATATAAAAATCAAATTCAGGATTATTAGTTATATTTGTCGTTATGTTTGTATACATATCTTGTGGTACACTAGAATATCCCCATGTCATATATACTGATAATGGTGTAATTAAATTTATATTTGTATTTTTTGATTTTGGATAATAAAATTGAGTAGGAATTAATGGTGATGGAGAATTTAATTGCATTTGATATGCAGTTGGTGAATAATTTTCATATACTGATATATAAATAAAAAAAATTAAAATTACTATAACTAAATATATAAAAATTACCTTCATATATTTAGTTAATATATTTATTTCAAATAAATATTTTTATTTCTCCATAAATACCCATAATGAGGTTTTTTAGACATAATATATTGTTCATTTTTATATAAATATCTATTGTAGGATTCAAAAATAATTTCATCAGTTTCTTTATCTTTTATAGTTAGATTAATATTGTTATTTTTATTTAAATATAATGATACATATTTACTATATTCTAATTTAGATATAATATTACCTAATAATCCAGGACCAGTTGGTACTAATTCATTTATACCATAATATTTGTTTCGAACATTCATTACTATTTGATCAATTGCTAATTTAAATACGTTACAATTAGGTGGTGCAATTAAAATAGCATTATATATATAATTATTAGTTACATCTGCAACAAATGTAAGAGGATGTCTTTGTAAATATTTTACTAATGGTGACATTATTTTAAATTTGATATCCATATATACACCACCATTTTTATATAATATACAATATCTCCATAAATCGGCTTTATATGCTCCTGGTATTAATTGTTTATATGCATATATTACATCTTTATCAAAATTGTCTTCAATAAATTGAAGACAATCATCGTCATCATAAAAATAATGATCAAATTCAGAATTATTTTGTAAGTTTTCATTTATAATTGATTTAACTGTATTTGTTACTCTTTTTGTTTCAGATGTTTGATATATTACAGCTGGTACACCATTTAAAGTTAATGATTTTACATTTGATACTATACCATCGTGATTATAATGAAGTGTTCGAGGAGTATAAAATGGTATTTCACATGTAGATATACTAGTTGAATAATAATTTAATAATGCATATATACTACTAATAACTAATATAAATATTATTATATAAGTTATATTTTTGTTCATATATTATATATATTTTTTATTATCAAGCTTAATTAATTTAGGGTTCATTTCATATCCTTGTAATTTGTAAAAATCAGATTTTCCTTCAATTAAATATGGAACATAATCTTTAATTTCATTTAATACTTGTAAAAATTCATAATAATATGTATATTTATGTTTATTCATCCATTGTTCTTTTTCAATTCGAAAATATTTATCATCTGACATTTCTTCATCTAATTTATTCAATGTATCAATGATTTTGATTTGTTTTTTACTCGTATCATTAATATGTTTTTCTACTCGTTTTAAAGATACTAATCTTTTATTATATTTTTCTTGTATATCATAATTATAATCATTATAATCACATATATTATCAACGATTTCATCTGCAATTACATATTTATATATTAATTTTTCTAATTTATTATCATATGTATCTAAATAAAAATCATCATTGTATATATTCTTTTTAATATATTTTTTGTTTGCCATAACAAATATATTAATTTTAACTACTTTATATATATTTTTTTCTTTAAGTTAAATAAATCTTTAGTTTTTTCTTATGTATATATATATAAATAATGGCAAATTGTCCACCTAGTTATACATCATTATCAAGTCCAGCTGGTACTATGTGTTCTGGTACACCAATATGTTCATCACCATCATCAGTATATATGATGTCAGGACAATTTGGTGTATGTCAAACTTCAACAAATCCAACATGTGTAGTTGGAGCAACATTTAGTCCAAGTACAAATAAATGTACATCGTTAACAAATCCAACCTGTGTATCTGGAGCAACATTTAGTCCTAGCACAAATAAATGTGTAGTATCAACAAATCCAACATGTCTGCCAGGATCAACATTTAATACAACTACAAATAAGTGTGTATCGTCAATAACTCCAACATGTCCAACTGGATCAACATTTAATACAACTACAAATATGTGCATATTATCAATAAATCCAACATGTCCTATTGGATCAGTACTTAATACAACTACAAATAAATGTGTATCAATATCAAATTCATTATGTCCTAATGGAGGAGTACCAATTAATAATAAATGTAATTATAAATTATAAATTAAACTGTTTTTCAAATAATTCCCAGTTATCATCATTAATTTGTATTATTAATTTGGCTTTAGTGTGTAATACAATTTTTTCTTTTAATATTTTAATATTTCCAATATTGAGTAGATTAATTTCTTTATCAGTATCAGTATATGGTATTTTATGAATATGTAAATAATCTAATATTTTTTTAAGAATATTAAATATTTTACTTTTTTTGTGTATTTCTAATAATTTATTAGTAGGTGGTTCAGTAGGTGTATTAGTTACATTATTATCTTTTAAATATGTAAATATATTTTTAACTTTGTTTTCCATATCTATATGATTATCACGTAATTTTTGATAAAAATTATTTAATGAATTACGTATATCTTTTTCAGTATCTAAGAAATAACTACGTAATTTTTCATTATTATTTATTTGTTCAACTAATTCATTTAATTTTTCTTTAATATTTTCATCCAGTACTATTTCTTTATTTTTTGGATTTTTATATTCTGTTAGAAGTTGTAATATAAGTATCATGACTTCTAAACGATGTAAATCGTCACTCAAATTTGATATATAGAATTGATAATATATTTCATTTTCATATGTAAATGTTTTTAAATCTATGATTTTTGTTTTATTAATTTTACTTGCAATACTAATAAATAAGCCAAATTTTCTTTTTGTTGTTTTCATATCATTTGTAAATTTATTAATTTCATCGTCATTTATTACAGTTGTATAATTTTTAATTTCAACTAATACTTCAGCACCATTATTAAATGTTAATAATCCATCACCGGAGTGATCTATTTCACCTGTACTTTGATAAGTTATGCCGATAAAATTTTTTGATATTAATTCATGAATATAATTTTCACCAAAGATACCAATTTTTTTAGAATTATTACTAATACCAGTTAATTTATTAATTAATCCGTCTAGTACTTCAAATTTATTTTGTGTAATATTATCATTTGTATTTTCAGTGTTATGTTGATTATTATCTATTTCTGGATAATATATATTATATCCAATTTTTATAATTTTAATTATTGTTTCAGTAGTGTGTTTTCTATTTAATTCAAATAATC
>Ga0114970_10003515_pt1 | contig 11498 bp, 9 predicted proteins | sample M_140205_XF_Meta_FD_87030 | JGI IMG/M metagenome (GOLD analysis project Ga0114970, IMG submission 87030) | Freshwater microbial communities from Lake Montjoie, Canada to study carbon cycling - M_140205_XF_MetaG | ecosystem: Environmental > Aquatic > Freshwater > Lake | place: Lake Montjoie... | reverse complement strand
TTTAATTTCCTTTTTAATTTGGGTTTTTTCTGCTATATTCTTTCTACATGGCCCTATCGTCTAACGGTTAGGACGGAGCCTTCTCAAGGCTTAAATCCGGGTTCGATTCCCGGTAGGGTCACACTTAGTGATTTGTTTCGATGAAATTCCTCAGATAGCTTGTAGGGCAAGGATAATTTCGGTGTTCCATTAACTATTTCCTCATACGTCGGCAATTCTTCGAAGACAAGCCCGAATAATCCCCTCAAAGCGTGAAGATTCCCTTGTTTTACAAGCATTTCTACAGGGTGTTCCATTAAGTTTTTGACGTACCCCACGAAAGCATGGACGTCGTTCTCTTGGACCTCGATGTTATTTCTCTGTTCACGTGTCTTTTCTATTTGGGAATGCAATTCCTCAATCTTCTTTTCAAGCTCTGCTCGGATGATTTCATTCTTGGTGGAAGTATAGGCTTCTATGTTTTGCTTCTTCTCCCCTTCGAGCTCAGCCACCGTAGCACCCACTTGCACTGAAAATTCACCGAGCTCTTTCTCCTTCTCTCGAAACTTATTCATAAGTGTTGCCTCAAATGCTTTGATAAAGCCTTTATCTTTATATTTCAGATGAGAAACAAATTCAGTAAGCTTTTTCTCAAACTCAACTTTATTGATACCTAGATATTTATGGTTGCGAGCGCAATGGTAGGTTGGGACCGATTTTTGTTTTCCTTTCGGTGAGCTTCCTAGAAAAGGTTTGTGGCACACTGAGCACAAAACAACTGACTTGTGAGGAAATAGTGGGTTATCCTTCATCCGTTTAAGTTGGTGGGCATTGTAGTCCTTATGTATCTGGATCGTGCCATCTTTCTTCTCCTCGATATACAACTTGCCCTTATTTGCCTTATTGAAGGTATCAATGCTCACCAAGCCCTTGTATTGCGTCCTAGTAGGCGTTTCTAGCCATTTCTCGGTGTTTATACCGCAGTATATGGGTCTTTGTCGTATCTTCTGTAATTGCTTCACCGTGAGCTTTATACCCCCTCTACTACCTATGATTCTGTCCTTTCCTTTTGACCACATGTTCTGCATTCTCGAGCGATACCCCATAGCGTTTACATAGTCCACAACCTCTTGGTCAGTATGAGTACTGCTCATTTCAAGCATCTTAATAAAGAATTGTGCTCGGTTAGCATCGGCGATCTGTATCACCTTCTTCTTCCCTTCTACAAACTTCTTCTCATTCACGAAACCATCATCAGACTGCCTCACTTTGTAACCATCACGGACCAAGTTTATCTCCGCACCTATCATTCTGGTAAGAATCTGATTGACTTCACTCTTCCCTTGCTGAGCCATCACTAGCTCTGTTATCTCACTTGGATGCACCCTGCTCCAATCGTATTCAACACCAAGATGCTCAAGAGTGTTCTTTGAGGGCTGGATAATACCGTTTGAATCTATAAGCACCACACCGTACTGCTCCAATCGTTGCTTAAGACTTTCATAACCAAAGGTTCCTCCTCTTGTAAAGCGATCGATGGCTCTGAATATCAAGAAGTCTACCTTCTTAGGATTTTTTTTGAGGTAAGTGAAAATATCATCAATCAAAGGCCTCTCATCTTTCCTACCTGAATACTGCTCCTTATAGACTTCAAGCACCTTTGCCTCGTACCTTTCTGCAATACCTCGGCAAATTCGCTCTTGGTCATCAATACTCTCTCCCTGCTGGGCTTGCTTGGCAGAGCTCACTCTGCAGTAGATAAGACAGTTCTTTTTGGTTACTTTCTCCATATCATTCGATTATACTCTCCTTTTTGTCATTTATCTCTTCAAACCAAACATTAAAAAGGACCTCGGCCATTTGGTCCTGTTGGTCTCGTAAGTTTAGAATCTCTTCTTCGGATAAGAGCTCATTTAACTCACCTAATGACTTCCTATACTCATCTAATCGAATCATGGTATTTGTGACTCTGTAAGGACATTTCTTACTTAAAATCGTCCTTCCTCAACCATGTTTGACAGGAAGTCTAAGTGACATAAAAAGGATTTTCTATCCTTTCTGTCGTAATCCTCCTTGGGCACCAAATTTGTGAAGGCAATGGAAAGTGCTTTACGACTATATTTTCGACCTTTGACTGATTTTGCGAGACAGATATAACTTCCTAAATCTTGATGCTTTTGTTGGTACCTTACTAGATTGGCTTTAATGCTTCTCATGTTGGTTGATAAGCTAATAAATCCGCTTTTGGCTATGTAGGTACTGCTGGATACCCACAAAGCCAAAAAAGGACTTTGGTATAACCCAGCAGAGTTTTACACAACAAAAAAAGCGACCTCGATAGTCGCCTTCTTTTTATTACCTTATTCCTCGAATCTAATGAATTGGCAATCAAATAAGAAACACCTTTCGGCGTCCTATCGAATTACCAACTCATCATATTCTTTACTAGTGGTCCCTCATTTTGTCGTATTATTTTATACACATCACTCTTTTGTAGTTTGCTTCTAATGCGAGGATTAACGACTTTCCAATAGTAGGTAACAAACATAAGTAATGCTTCTTTAAGATTTTAGTATGACCGCTTTTGACAGTCACACATCATCATTTGCTGGGATACAGCACATAAGATTATGTGGTTGATTGCTCTAGACACATCCACCACCCTAATGAAGGAGTGATGAATGCGATGAGCTCATTTAAAGGTGCTGATATTAATATACTCTTCTAAAATATACATGCAAGCATTTGATTTTCGGGAACTATACAATTAGTTACCTTAGTCTAAATTATCTAAATCTATCTCTTCCTCTGGTTTTTGGCGATGCACATTATTTTCCAACTCTTCAAAACGCTCATCGAGAGACTTTGCGAGAGCAATCATAGTTTTCGTAATCTTACCAATACTTCTATCTAAATATATTAACCAAAGTATTACCAAGACAATAATAATCCACATGTTATTTTTTAGGCTTATCCAAATCTTCAGGAGCAAATCCATTTTTTGCCAAAAGAATATCTCTAAAATATATGCCACCTATTCTCCTTATTGTTTCCACACTCATTCCATAGTCGTAGGCAGCTTTTTTAATTGTTTCTTCAAATGATCCGAAGTCCAGTTTATCCAAACACTCAAAAGCCTTCTCCTGTATATCATACTGGTTGTGGGTTTTTACAATGTTGCACTTTTCAATTATATTGTTTTGGTTTTTATCAATATACTCTTTCAAACCACTTGAATTAAGCACATCGAGTCCTTTTGGAAGAAGTCTTACAGGTGAGGCAGAGGCAAAAGCATTATCCATTCTTCCTTCAAGCTTTGTAACTGTCTCTTTGATCCATAAAATAGAAGTTTCGACTTTGGAAAATCTACTGCCAGAAAAGAAGGCGATTACTATTAAAGAGCCTATTATTCCTAGAAAATAAACCCAGTTTATCTGTATTACGATAAGTTGCTCCATTAACAAAAGTATATCACAACGCAAGCATCAACCTCAATTAGGTTTCTAAGAGTGTAAGTTTGCGTGACAAATAAAGTCTGAGGATACTAAACCTACGACGTAAAAACCTATACATTCCTCGTTCCCTTACAGTATGGAAATCGAGAGCATCCGTAAAACTTACCCTTGCGACCAGTTCTGAGAATCATCCGAGAATTACATCGTGGGCACGTCTGATCACTTAGAACAGGAGCGGGACGAGAAGCAATAACCCCTGCTCTCTCAGTGGCTTTTTGACCCTTACAGATAGAACAGAATCGCCCATAACCAGTGATGAGAGATCGGTCTTTGAAGTCTTGGACTGATCGCACTTCTTTACACTTCGGACACTCTTTCATCTCACCATTCTGCAAACCCACAACAGTCTCGTGGATATTTTTCAGCAAGGGATTTCCGACAGGATCAGCTTTTATAAGGCGTGCGATTCTTTCGTTAAGAGTTGCAATAGGATTTTCACCGACGTTGAATCGATTTATTCTCAGGAACTTATAGCCGTAATTCTCAAGAACTTTCTGTCGATACACATCACCATCAGAATAATAATTTTCGTAGTTGTATTCATTCACTTCCTCAGCACCCCCGAAGTGTTCTTGAAATCCATCGTATTCAATAACAATCTTGTGCTCTTTCTGTCGCTCGTCTCTGTAAACCAAGAGGAAATCCACTTTGTATGCGGCGTGCGTATAGGATCGGTCAAGTTGCTTGAGATATTTTCCGATCTCAAACTGAGGAATGAACTCGACTTTGTCCTTATTATCCTTCCAAAAACTAGTCTGATAGAACCAATTCAATACCTCAGGCTCCTTCTTAGATCGGGCATCAACTTCTGACACATCTCGCTCTTTTCGAGCCTCCTCCTGCACGTAGCGATAATGCCTCAAAGCGTCACCTACTGAACCTGTAAAACCATCTAGGGGCTTGCTGAGCACGAAATGCATACATTCCTTTGCTCGGCTGAAACCGACGTTTAATCTCTGTGCCTTGATCTGTCCATCTTCCTCAATATCAACATTGGAAAGGTCTTTAATGAATACTCCCCAGAGTTTGTCGCTATGGATAGAAGCAACCATCGAGTAGAAGATGATGTCTCTTTCTTCACCCTGACAGGTATCGAAAGTCATAATCTTTAGGTTCAATTTGTCGAAATAATAGTCTCTTTCAGGCAAAAGATTTATCTTCTCAACCAAGAGTTTCTGCTGATTTGTATGAGGGGTGATTATACCGACACTCATTTGAACATCTTTCTCTTTCAAGTCTCGTAACTGCTCAATGATAAACTCAACTTCTTTTGCGTTAGTGTTCGGATACACCTCGTCCTCGGCTTCTGGTTCAAGATATGTAAACTTAATTACCTCATCAATTGATTTGCCTCGAATCTTCATCACCTGCAAAGTATCTTTGTAAAAGTATTTGTTTGAGTAGGAAATAATCTCTTTATAGCCTCGGAAATGCTTGATGAGTTGGGTGTTGTAGTTGCTGATGAACTCAAAGAACTCGAGAATCGAAGTCTTGATGTTGAACTTGCCTAGCCGAACAAGTTTTGTTGCTTCCGTTGACACATTCTTCCTGAATGATTTTTCAAGGTTACTTAAATACTCACGGTTAGTCTCACCTCGAGCCTGAGCCGCCTTGATGTTGCTAAATTGTTTTTTGTCTCCGAGAATGAGTACTTTTTTTGCTCGTAGGAGTGCAGGAAATGCCTGAGCAATGCTTACCTGTGAGGCTTCATCAATGATTACGAGATCAAACATATCCTGTTCCAAAGGTATATATTCTGCATAGTCTCTGATTCCCGCAAGGATGCAAGGAAAAGCCTCTTTGAGTTTTTGGAACTTCTCTTTAGGGAATCTTTGCTTGCTCTTAATGATATTTCTAAGGGCCTCCGCATCATTCTTGTTGTGCTCGTAGAAATTGATAACTCTGCCATCGAGAAGATATGCAACCTGAGTAATAACTAGGTCTTCGATGTTCTTCTTCCTGAGTGCGTAATTGAGATCAGTGATCTTGCTGAAATCCTTTGAGACTTTCTGTCTCAAACCTAGATAGCGTAATTGCTTATCAAACAAAAGACTGTCAGTACTAATGATGGAGTTCTTAATAAGAGACGAAATGTCTTCAAGAGAAATATCTGCTTGTTCCATAGTCTCAGGATAAGCCTCTGCGATCTCTTTGAAATAAATGGCATCTTCACCAGTATCAACCACAGCTTTGAGAACTTCAGAGAGTCCTTCTTCTTTAAGAATGTAATGAACCAAGGCTACATAATCAAAGTCCGTGGAAAGGTTCTTGTTTACATCTTTACCAAGTGTATGGACGAACTCAAATATACCTACGACTTCTTTAAGACTATCCAATTCCTGATGAGGATTAAGATAGGTACTTTGGAATGTCTGCTTAAACTTAACGTCCAACTCTGCCACTTTCTGCTTATTGAACAGGTAGCCAATTAGGAAAGTTTTTTGATCTTCATATTCTTTTATGAACTTCTTGAGATCATTGAGTTCCACCTCACTGAAAGAGAGGAAACACTTTGCCAAAGGTAACTTTCCACTGAATACCTCTTTGAGTTTATCTATACTCTCAAGGGCAACAGATAGGAATCGTAAAAGATTTTCATACTCCTCAAGAGATTTAATATCCTCATGTTTTATCCCAACAAGGGTGAGCAACTTAGTTAAACCATCACTATCATAGACATTCTTAAAAGCCTCGAGAGATGCTCTGAAATCACCTAATTCGACAGCGGACTGATCAATCTTTAACAGTTCATCGAGATCAAAGGAGGGCTTCGTATCTTTTAGGCTATTCTCTAGTCCTACTAGTTCCTTAATTTCTTGCACATCAATATCACCGTAAGCAATGATCTCTGCTTCCAAATCTTCCTTGAGAGAATTGGTAGACTTTTCGATATTTTGTTCGATTGTCTCGTGATCTTTCTTTACTGCACGGTAATGGGTTCTGATTGATTCGATTGTTCCTTTTGCAAGAATCTGTCCATAAGTATTTCCTGTTTTACCGAGACGGAGAATCGGATTTTGAAAGTTTTTGTCGTATCGAACTTTATTCATCGTCTGAGTGATATTATTCTCAACAACATCGAGTGCTTCTTTCTTATCAGAGAGCACTAGAACAGATTTATTTTTTAAAATTGAGCTGAAGATAATCGCTGTAATAGTGTGACTTTTTCCAGTTCCTGGCGGTCCTTCAACAATAAGGTATTTACAGTTGTCTTTGCCAATTGCTGAGAGAATCTGCAACTGCTCACCATTAAGTGGGATAGGGCTGGGCACAACCAAGCGATCTGGTGTTTCCGTATTGTCCCATTCATCTCCCACGGCAAGGGTGAAAGATTCGGGGTTCTTATGAAGAAAGTCCTCAAGTAACTCGTTAAAAGCCCCCGCCAAAGCACCGCCGTCTTCACCGAGTTGAGAAAGTATCTCCTCATAGTCATTTACCAATGCCTCATCTGACTTATCAAAAAGACAAAGGTAACAAGAGTTTGAAACACGAACACTTGCACCCTTAGCAATCATCGGTTCTGATCCTGTAAAATTAACGCGACCATCGACTTCAAAGAAGTTTGTTATTTCGGTAAGTATCTCACTCAGAACTGCTTGTAGATCTTCTGTATGCTGAGCCAAGTATATTATTCGCTCTGAAACACCTTTAAGATTTCCTTTCGTACCTTTAACCAAATTATGCTCCTGCACAACAAACTCTAACGCTTTCTTGTTTATATAAACCTGAGAATCAAAATCAAGGAGTAGTGTCTCATCTTGTCTTGATACGTTGATTGGTATGTAAAAAATAGGGTATTTAGTATTTTGAAATGAGATGTCTCCGAAATAGAGATAGAAATCCTGTTTATCCAAAATGCTTTTGTTTCGCTCCATCTCGAACACTTCAGCAAACAAATCTGCAACTTGCAGATTCTCAAAGAATGACACGAGAGTACTCTTTACTTCAGTAGGAGAGAATTCACTCTTTAGCTCCTTATCCAAATTAACCTTTTGCTTGGCAATAAACAGGTTCAACACCTCGTAAATCTTGTTATCAAGTTGATTGATGAGCACAGCCGTCAGTTCTTCCTCTATAGTGTATATATTATCTTCGTCTCCGAGATTAAGATTCGTAAGAGTCTTTTCAATGCATTGTATAAACGGAGAAACAAGTTCTTCCTTAATGAGTCGAGCGGAAGCCTCTACGCAGGTTGTGAGAGCTTGATCGTATTCTTTTTCGTATAGGGTACCTGCTTTCTCAACCTCCGCAGCAACCTTTGAAATCAACTGATTGATCTGAGCCGCCGAAATCTTGCTGATCTGTAATTTAATCAGTTCAACAAGGTTTTTAGGTAGACTCGTCTTGTAAACATTCTTTGAAATCTTATCAACAACATCTTTATCAAAATTCTTACTAATTAGTTCGAGTATGAGTTTATTGAAAGTCTCATATTTTTGGAGGTTCAAACCAATGAGAAGGTTGTCATTGTTGCGAAACTTGATACTACGACGAGGAAACTTACGCTTGTGGAAATCAGTCTCAAGGAAGTCCATAAAGTATTTTGCAACTTCTTTGAAAAAGAGGAGACCGTTTCCATTAGGTTCTTTGTTTTTAGTAGGTAATAAAGACATTTGATCCCTGAGGTTAATGTATTTATATTATCATATTAAACGACCGAATGGTTTAGTTTATACTTTTTATTTATAGATAAGGCCATCCCCACAAACGCATCATCAAGCTTCCTTTCCAACTCCAAGTACCTCAAATATTTCCTCGTAGGCTTCCCCTTATAATGCGTCAACTTTACCTTCTCCCTCGCCTTATCAACATCAGGCATTGTGACATTACCAAACCTTCTAAAACTACCGCTGGCATTTCTACTTGAATAAGTAAGGTTGTAGCAATGCCGACAAGCAAAGTAATCACCGTCTTTATAAAGCACCCCTACTCTTCTACCGCAATAAACACCATTCTTATACCAAGGACAAGTAAACCAGTATCTTTTACCTCCATAATTACAAGGTGTTGTGGTTAGTGGTATTTTGTAATCAAAACTTTTCTTCTCATTGTTATCTCTGTTTGTCTGTGTGTAATAGATACGTATATAGTTATCACCATTCATGGTTGATACCTCGATACTTATATCGTTTTTATGCCCCGAGTAGTTGTCGGTCCAAATAATCGAGCCTGACTTCCAACCAATAAAATATTCATGCTTTTTAAGAAAACTTGTCTCAATTTTCTTTAGTCCTTCTGATTCTGTTTTACTCATATTTTGCCGAAATCATTAGAGATTTGATTTATGAAATTTATGCTTAATTACTAAATATGGCTCTAATTATAGCTTTTTTTGGACTACATTGCAATGAATTTAAGGATATACTTAGTCCATGAAGCAGGAAGATAAGTTTAATGATGAAATGACAAAGATGATGCAAGAAAGAGGTGGTAAGAGAGACAACATCACTTATCATATTTTATCGGTGATAATCATACTGTTTGTAAGTATTTTAAAAGGTATAGACTTTATCTTAACCAAACTTCGCCTAAAGAACCCAGAACCAGTTCCTGTTCCTCATTACTTTTCTGTAATTGAGATAGAGACAAGTAAAGAACTATTTAAGGATGCTGATGAATCCATAGTACAAAAGGAAGCAGATAGGATAGCAATTGATTGCGGTGGAATAGATAAATTTAATGAGAAATATTATGTTGCTGAAACTTGGGCTACACTTGCACCAACTACCTTTATACAGTGGGTAACTTGGACCTTACTTGATTTAATACCGTAGACGAGGTTATAGGATAATTTAACTGTTATTTAACTGATAAGCAGTTATAAACTTCTCACTGTTCTCCCCCTGTTCTGCAGTGTATTCATAGCCTGTTATCAGGTGGCTACTACGCTGTTATTAATGCTGTTTATCAGTATGCTGGCAATCTTTTAATTTTCCTATATTTTCCGATAACCACTTTCAAATAAAGCCTTATACTCAGGTGTTTTAGGTGTATGCTTATTTTCAAAGTCGTCTCTAATCATAGGCTCAACCCAATCTCTCCTAAATGAGGCATATTTAGCGAGCTGAACTTCGTCCATATAGATAAGACACATAGCTATCATCCCTCCTTGGTCGCTACCTCCCCAAAATATTGCGTTATCAACCTCACAATAAGCATCCTTGTATGACTTCCAGCTAGCTTGGAACTTGGGCACGCTTTCCAAAAAGGCTTTTGCGGGCGAATTAATTAGTTCGTCTCCGCTTCTAGCAAATGCCTCCGCCATTACAATCTTTAAGTCTTTCAACAAGGCATTATATTCTTGCGTTGCTTTAGCATCACTTTGGTCTAGAACTTCGTATAAGCACCCTCTGTACCTTGCCCCATCTGGTTTATAGTAAGGACACTTTTCTTGCACCCTCTCATACACCTCCTTTTCATCTGGTATCTTACGACTTTCAGATTCTACGTCATCAATAACACCTTGATTAAGTTTCTGACTAAACCCATCCAATCTTCTTTCAGAAAAATAACCCTTACTACTCTTCACAAACACAAATACTGCAAGAATGATTAGTACTATGACTCCTATTAAAATCAACTTGTTTTTAAATATTTTCTCCATTTAAGACAATATTACACTGAAAACATGTGTAGAACTACCCGATATAACAGTGGTTCTACTATCAACTAGGTAAAGGCAATCAAGACTCGTATCAATAGCCTGTTGATAAATAAGGCTTTCTCTCATACATCATTTACTAAATCAAAGGAAGTGAATACTCCACTTCATAAACACATATTCCATGGTGGTCTATTCCAGATACGACTAGCTCATAAAATTGACTAATGCGTATTTGCATTGTACTATCACAAAAGAAATCTTATCTTTCTACTGAAGTGTGTATTTACCCCTTGCTCAATTGAGCTACACAGATTCAAGTCTAATTCTTGAATCATGAAATTTCTGTTCGTTGTAATATGAAAAAATGCTTAATTGCCCTGCTCTTCTGCATCACTCCTGCTTCATACGCAGAGTTTGTGTTGTACGACTACTTTCATCCCGTTGGTCCTTCTGAAAGTTTGGTTGTGAGGTTTGACCATTCGATTGAAGCCACAACCTTGAGTCAATACAAAGGATACATCTCTCTGCAGATGAACGGTTGGGGATACAACAACCCTAGCGAAACCTTTGACTCTTTCTATGCATTTCGAAACAATCTTCCTGTTGCAAAACAAGGACTTGGCATAGCTTTCGACGGAAGCACCGTACTTAATGGGACACAAACATTGTACGAAAAGAACATGCTCAACAACACTGACGTAGCGAATATTTACAACAGTCTTTGGCGGATTGTTTACAATGACAGTGTTGGTCTCTACGACGGCATCAACGTAAACGGTGCGCCTGAATACGAGAATAATCACACCTATGAGATGGTCCTTTTTATCAACAGCTCTACAGAAAGAACCCTTAATTTCGGTTTTCTGGATGGAGGACTCGCGGATAACTCAGGTGAGATTCAAATTAGCATAACTCAAGTCGCTATAGGAGCGGTACCAGAACCTGGGAGCAGTATATTGATGGGGACCGCAATAACACTAGGCTTATTGCTATGTCGAAGACGCAACAGAGCACTACAGTAAGGTTCCCTAAAATTCAGAATGGTCCAATCTCAAACAACCCGCACTACCCTTAAAAAAGGTACTGCGGTTTTTTATTTCTCACTTTTCTCCTGAGTTCTACTATCAACTAGGTAATGATATTACTATGAAATAGTTTGCATTTGTTGATAAATAAGGCTTTATTTCATGCCTCATTCACCAAATCAAAGGAAGTGAAGACTGCATTCCACTTAATAACCATATTTTCAATGGTGTTCCATTGCAGGAACGGCGAGCTCACAAGTTTTAATTTTTCTTCTTTCTTATCAAAGCAATTCCCACCAACAAGGAGATAAAAAATATTCCTCCAATCAACAGGGGTTTAACAAATACTAGATAGGTATATCGAACTGCGACACT
>Ga0114970_10003514_pt1 | contig 11498 bp, 10 predicted proteins | sample M_140205_XF_Meta_FD_87030 | JGI IMG/M metagenome (GOLD analysis project Ga0114970, IMG submission 87030) | Freshwater microbial communities from Lake Montjoie, Canada to study carbon cycling - M_140205_XF_MetaG | ecosystem: Environmental > Aquatic > Freshwater > Lake | place: Lake Montjoie... | reverse complement strand
CCATTGGTAGATTTTACTTCAAAAACCCCGTCGCCCAATTCTAGAATGGATATATCAAATGTACCACCTCCAAGATCATAAACGGCAATTTTTTCATCTTTCTTCTTATCTAAACCATAAGCAAGTGCTGCGGCTGTAGGCTCGTTGATAATTCTCAACACTTTTAAACCGGCAATTTCTCCGGCCTCTTTGGTGGCTTGCCTTTGTGAGTCATTAAAATAAGCTGGAACGGTAATCACCGCTTCAGAAACTTCATAACCTAAAAAATCTTCTGCTGTCTTTTTCATTTTTTGAAGAATGATAGCAGAAATTTCTTGAGGCGTAAAATTTCGATCAGAAATTTTAATTTTTGCTGTATTGTTATCTCCCTTAACCACTTCATAAGGAACACGATCCATTTCTTTCTTTACACTGTCATAGGATTCACCCATAAAGCGTTTTATAGAAGAAATCGTATTACGTGGATTGGTAATTGCCTGTCTTTTAGCAGGATCTCCCACTTTACGCTCTCCATCTTTGATGAATGCTACCACCGAGGGGGTGGTCCTTTTACCTTCACTGTTGGGGATTACAACAGGTTCATTCCCTTCCATGACCGATACACAGGAATTTGTGGTACCTAAGTCAATTCCGATTACTTTTCTCATATTTATTGCTTTTTTGTTTGTTAATATTTTTCGGTTATTTTTTGATAAAACTCATTTTACAATCGATATGCCAAAACCATTTAGCAAGAAAAAATGACACATTTTGTCGTTTTCTTATTGCTATTGCTAGGTTTTATGACAAAAAGTCACATTGTATTGGATTCAAGGGAATAAACTGACAAGAGCCAAGATGCTATTGAAAACCTAGATTTTTGGTTAGTTTTCCAAATTTAAGAGAGTCTATGCTCTGTTTTTCAAGACTTTTCTTTACCGAATAGCTGATACGGCTTGCAAACAATCCAATACCACCCTCAATGTTTGTATAGATAGGCTTGTCTTGAACCACCCCATTAGAAGGCTTATTGATATCCATATAATCTGAAAATTCCTGATTGCCAGCTGTGAATATAAATTCCACTTCGCCAGCAGTTCTTAACGTGCCCACTTCAACTTGAATATTTTTTAGCAATTGGCTGTAAAATGTCACCGCTGAAAGCGGTTCTGAACTCATCTTTTCTCCCCCTTTGATGGTATTTGAATATTGAGGGATTAGCTCCCAATCACAATATTTTTTTACAAAGCTGTTGGCATGCAATGATTTTTCAGCATAATGAAATCGAACTGAAACCTGATAGATTTTTCCGTATTGACAACTTACCCAAGCTGGCTGAACCTTAATTGCAGAGTACCAATTCACATTCATTTCATTTGTAAAACTAGAGGCAATTTCAAACTGGCCAATGGTATTGGTTTTAGCCGTTATTCCCGCGCCTGTTTGCGGATTGGTGACCGAAAGATGGTATTCTGAGCCCTTTAAAATGGGCTTATCCGTAACATACAAAACCTCTTTTTTATTCGGAAAAATTCCTGGTTCTTTGGTGTATATGGTTTTGGGAATAAGTGAAAGGGTTTCCAAAATCGTTTTTCCTGAAATTCTTTCCAATTTCACATTCAAATTTTGGGTATAAGCACCCGAATCCTTTGATGCATTGGCATAAGCTCCACCTGTATTGGAGAATACCCTGCTAATTTTAAAATATTGCCAATTGGTATCCGTTAGATTGGCTCCTGGATTGGGAGGAGAAAGTAAACCATACACAACCATTTTTTCGGTCCATGGTGCAAGTAAATCCACTTCATTTTCACATGATTGCAGGGTAAAAAAAGCTAAAAAAGACAATACGATCAGCACATTTCTCATTCTGCAAATTTAAAAAAATTTGTTATATTTGATTTAGAAAGTCTTAATAAAGTCAAGCCTTAAATAAATAATAATCGGTCTCTAATGAATAATTTTGTAATTTTGGTTCTTCAAAATAAATAACTTATGAGGATCAGCACTCTATTGAACATTATTTTTTCCGTTGGATGTGCATTTGGATATTCAAATGCTTCCGCTCAAATGGTTAAAGAGGATTTTATCAATCCAGCCCTATATGAGAATTTTGATACCGATCAAGGGGCTTGGCAAACGACTAATAATTTGGATAATTTTTTTCTCATTCAAAATGGTGAATACATCCTTGAGCGAAAAAATCAAAAAACACCTTATGCTATACTAGCCGATTGGCCTAATACCTTAAAAAATTATTCTGCCAAAGCGTCTTTAAAACTAGAATTTGGTAATCTTGCTGAAAGCAGTATAGGACTTATTGTTATGGCCCAAGCAGACAGACGTGGAGCCTTTTTCATTGAATTGGGCACTGAGAAGAAATTTAGGGTTCGAAAACTAGATGGGATAGATTACAAACTGATGACGGGCAAAGCCAAAGAACAAGGGTGGATCAAGTCTGCAGCAATTAAAGAGGGTGCTTATAACCTAATAGAGGTGAAGGTATCAAACGGAAATTTCGATTTTTATATCAATAATAAATTTCAAGTTTCTTTCAATGAACCGGCCTATGGCCCCGGTGACATTGGTCTGATGATTGGACCGGGAGCGAAAGCCAAAGCCGATTTTCTCTATGTGTATTCAAACGAGACTAAAATAGGCAACGAAAAAGAGGGTGAAACCAAAATAAACAGCAGTGACATGATGTCTCTTACCGATGCGATTGTAAAGCTTAAAACCCGCATCAACAAGCTGAATGAAGAAAATACAGACCTCAAAAAGCAACTTGCGGTACTGGAAAGTGGTGCCAGAAAAGAAGACAATTCATCGGATGAATTGACCGCAGCCAATAAAAAACTTCAAAAACAACTTGAAAAACTGAAGTTTTCAAATGATTCCTTAACAAAGCTCAATAAACAGCTAAATAAATATAAGGACATCGTCAGTGGCAATGAAAACACGGATCTTATCATTTCACTTTCCAATTCACTGCAAAAAGAAAAAGCAGGAAATTTAATTTTAAACAATCAAAACAAGGCCCTAATGGATTCTATTCGGAATATGAAAGGTGTGCCTGTTGAAAATAACAAGGAAATGAAAACCAACAATTTACCCAAAGCGATAGCTCCTAAAAAACAAGAACCGCTAAAGGCGAAAGAAAAAAAATAAATTATCCACTCTCTTTTGAGATTTTTTGCTCCTACCCAAACACTGAATTTATGTCAATACACGGCGAAATAAAAAGGGTTACCACCCATGTCCTGCAGGAAATGAAGCGCAATGGCGAAAAAATTTCCATGCTAACAGCCTACGATTATTCAATGGCTAAAATCGTAGATGCTGCCGGTATAGACGTTATATTGGTTGGTGATTCAGCATCAAATGTGATGGCTGGTCATCAAACCACCCTTCCGGTCACATTAGACCAGATGATTTATCATGCAGCATCGGTGGTAAGGGCTGTAGAACGCTCTTTGGTGGTGGTAGATTTGCCCTTTGGCTCTTACCAAGGAAATTCTAAGGAGGCGCTTCATTCAACCATCCGCATCATGAAAGAAGCCGGGGCCCATGCTGTAAAATTAGAAGGGGGCAGAGAAGTAAAAGATTCCATAGAAAGAATTTTAACCGCAGGGGTTCCAGTTATGGGCCATTTAGGACTCACGCCCCAATCCATATACAAATTTGGCACTTATGTGGTAAGAGCAAGAGAAGAGGAAGAAGCAATCAGGCTTATTGAGGATGCTAAATTGCTAGAAGCTACGGGATGTTTTTCCATTGTTTTGGAAAAAATTCCTGCCATGCTCGCCAAAAAAGTTGCCGAGGAAGTTAAAATACCCGTAATTGGAATAGGTGCAGGCAGTAGTGTTGATGGTCAGGTTCTCGTTTTACACGATATGCTTGGGTTAACACATCAATTTAACCCCCGATTTTTAAGACGCTATATGAATCTATTTGATGACATCAAGGACGCTGTAGGAAAATATATTCAAGATGTAAAATCGGTAGATTTTCCGAACGACAACGAAAGATACTAGACTATGTATTCTGAAGATGCATTTCAATCCGAAAGGGTTCTTTACGAAGACAATCACTTGCTTATCATTAATAAAAAGGCAGGTGAATTGGTACAAGGAGATAAAACGGGGGATAAACCTCTTTCAGAACTCCTAAAAACTTTTTTAAAACAAAAGTATGAAAAGCCCGGCGAAGTTTTTTTAGGGGTAACGCATCGTATCGATCGACCGGTTAGTGGATTGGTGATTTTTGCAAAAACCAGCAAGGCCCTCGAAAGACTCAATGAAATGTTTAGAGAGAAAAAAATACAGAAAACCTATTGGGCGGTTGTTCAAAACAAACCGGCAAAAGAAGAAGGGGTTTTGGTTGATTTTTTAACAAAAAATGAGGTGACCAATAAATCTTATGCCAGAAAAGAAGAAAGTAAAAATACTTTACGATCTGAACTTGAATATAAACTAACACTTCAAATAGACAGATACTATTTATTGGAAATCAACCCATTAACAGGTAGGCACCACCAAATCCGTGTTCAATTATCCAACATGGGCTCTCCAATAAAAGGGGATGTTAAATATGGTTTTAAAAGGCCCAATTCTGATGGTTCTATTCACTTACATGCCAGAAGTATTGAGTTTATGCATCCAGTAAAAAATGAATTACTTACCATTTCAGCAGACCCGCCAATTGATCCGGTTTGGAATGCCTTTATGAAAATTTACAAAGCATAGTTTTCAAAACTATTTTACTTTGTTGCGCAGCAAAGGGACAAATTTAAATTTATCAAGCTCTATTTTCTCATATTGATTGTCTGCCCCTTTGATCAGGATGGTCATCACTTGCTCTTCTCCCTCGCCTACGGGAATAACCATAATTCCGCCCTCTTTTAGCTGATAAATCAAAGGCTCGGGAATAAATGGTGCGCCAGCAGTAACGATGATTTTATCAAAAGGGGCAAAAGAAGGCAAGCCCTTATAGCCATCACCATAAAATAATTTGACTGAATAGCCCAATTCGTCCAAGAGCAAATTTTTGGCTTTTTGAAATAAGGGTTTCTGTCTTTCAATAGAAAAAACCTTGGCACCAAGATGCAGCAATATACAAGTTTGATAACCTGAGCCCGTGCCCACCTCAAGGACTTTTTCCCCTTTTTTTACCTGTAAAAGGGTACTTTGATAGGCAACCGTGTATGGATGTGAGATGGTTTGCCCGCAAGCAATGCGAAAGGCCTTATCCATATGCAAGTGGACATCAAACGCATTATCAGAAAAAAAATGCCGAGGCACTTCCAAAATGGCTTTTAGTACAGGTTCATCGGTAATACCCTTTTCCCTCAATTCCTCAACAAGCTGCTTGCGCATCCCCTGATATTTATAATCATCCTTTTTCAAATTTTCCACACCCATGTTTTATCCTGATAATTACTAAATCTATTGTTTATTCAATCTGCTTTGGGGGATCAAATTTCCTCTTTCAAAATAGAATGCGAATATAAGAAATTGAAAAAAATGAAGCGATTAAAATTATAAACAACAAAATGTGAATAAGAATTCTATTTCACTCCCGGAAAATCATGTATTTTTGCAGAAAACTATTCATCATGCTAAAAGTTGGGGTTCTTGGTGCCGGTCATTTGGGGAAAATTCACCTGAAGCTCCTCAAGGAAATAGATATTTTTACCATTTCCGGTTTTTATGATCCGGATCGCAATAAAGCCCTAGAGACGGCAAAGGAATTCAACATTCATTTATTTGAAACAGAGGATGAGTTGATAAACAACTCTGATATCGTTGATATTGTAACGCCAACCTTATACCATTATGATCTTGCGTTAAAAGCCTTAAAAAGTTCAAAGCATCTTTTTATTGAAAAACCAGTGACGACCACTATTTCACAGGCTAAAGAGCTTATTTCGCTTGCTAGAGAAGCCAATGTAAAGGTTCAAGTAGGCCATGTTGAAAGATTTAACCCAGCCTTTATCGCTGCAAAGCCCTATATTCAACAACCGATGTTTATTGAGTCGCATCGCTTGGCATTGTTTAATCCTAGGGGAACAGATGTTTCCGTGGTACTTGATTTGATGATTCATGATATTGATATCATTTTGAGCACTGTAAAATCAGCTGTAAAAAGAGTAAGTGCCAGTGGAGTAGCCGTTTTAAGTGATACGCCCGATATTGCAAATGCGAGAATAGAGTTTACAAATGGTTGCGTAGCCAACTTGACAGCCAGCAGAATTTCTTTGAAAAACATGCGAAAAATGCGATTTTTTCAAAGAGATGCCTACCTTTCTATCGATTTTCTGGAAAAAAAGACGGAAGTAGTAAAAATAAAAAAGGCTGAAATGGAAAATGACCCATTGGCAATGGTTATCGACTTGGGAGATAAGGGGAAAAAAATCATTTATTATGAAAACCCCAAAGTTGAAGATAGCAATGCAATTAAAATGGAATTGCGATTATTTGGAGAAGCCATTTTACAAAATGAAGCGCCACCCGTTACTCTTCAGCAAGGACACGATGCACTTTTTGTTGCCCAACAGGTAATAGACAAACTCAAAATGATGAGCCCTATGCCAGTGGTATAGAGGTTCAGAATTTGCAGAACTTACATTTTCATGAAAAAAAATATTTTATTTCTATTCCTTTTATGTCAAGGCATTGTACTTTGTTTCCAGTCCTGCGAATTATTTGATCCCTCCAAAAATATTCCTTCCTATATACAGATCGATACCATACATCTGCAGACACAAGCCAACCAAGGCAGCAATTCAAGTAAAATTAAAGATGCGTGGATATATATTGATAATAATTTACAGGGCATCTATGAACTTCCCTGTACGTTTCCAGTTTTATTGAGCGACAACCATACCATTGATGTAAAGGCCGGCATCATCACAAATGGTTCTTCATCAATCCGCTCCCCCTACCCTTTTTATTCATTGTATAGCCAAACCATTCAATTGGTTTCAGGCAAAAAACAATATATTGGAAAAAATGGCGTTATCGGCGTCACTTACATTCCTCAAGCACAATTCGCCTTGAATGAAGATTTTGAAAGCAATGGATTTAAATTTACTTCTACCACAGGCAGCACCACCAATTTGGTTCAGACCCAAGCAAGCGATGAAGTATTTGAAGGCAAAAGATCAGGAAAAGTACTTTTAGATGCTTCCCATTTCATATTTGAAGCGGTTTCTGAAAAACTTGTACTTCCCGTCAATGGAAACCCCATATATATCGAGATGAATTATAAAACTGAAAATATGGTAGATTTGTCATTGCGATTTGACAACTCAGGAAATATGCAAGAAGTGGGCATTGGAGGCATGTATCCATCCTACACATGGGGAAAAATATACTTTGAAATTTCAGATGTATTAAGTCCCTATCCAAACGCCAAAAATATCCAACTGCTTATCCATGCAAAAAAAGATGAATCCCTAAATCAGAGCAATTTACTTTTTGACAACATAAAAATTGTGTACAGATAATGAACAAAAGATTACAAGCTAGCAAATATATTCTCGCAGACATTTTTTCCGCAGCCATTGCTTGGGCAGCTTTTTACAGCTATCGTAAATTTTTTATTGAAACCAGTATTCAGGTGAATAAACTTTCCATTTTGCAAGACAGAAAGTTAATTTATGGGATCATTTTCATTCCAATATTTTGGTTTTTTATTTACTTAATCATTGGCACATACAAGGACATCTATAGGAAATCCAGATTGAAAGAATTGGGGCAAACCTTATACATGAGTTTTTTAGGGGTGCTGGTAATTTTTTTCGCCCTTATTTTGGATGATACCATCATCTCATACAAATCATATTATAGAAGTTTTTTAACCTTGTTAAGCCTCCATTTTGGCATAACGGCATTTTTCAGACTATGGCTATCCACCATCACTGCGCATAAAATCCAAAGAGGAGAAATTGGTTTTAATACCCTGCTTGTTGGCAGCAACCAAAGGGCCTTGAAATTATTTCAGGAATTTCAATCACAGAAAGTATCACAAGGAAATAAAATCCTTGGTTTTGTTCACATAGATGGCAATAACGATAATTTATTAATACCCCATTTGCATCATTTGGGGGAAATAAATGATTTACATCGATTGATAGATGAAAAGAAAATCGAAGAAGTTATTTTAGCCATGGAATCATCGGAGCATGATAAAATCAACAAAATCATCAATGACCTGGAAGACACTCAAGTCATCATCAAAGTTATACCGGACATGTACGATATCTTGCTGGGTTCAGTAAAAATGAATGCCATTTTTGGGGCGCCCCTTATCGAAATACATCCTGATTTGATGCCTGAATGGCAAAAAACGGTAAAAAGAATTATCGATATCACTTTTTCTATTTTGGTAATGACGATAGGTTCGCCCATCTATATTTTTGCAGCGATAGGAGTAAAATTATCCTCTACGGGAAAAATCTTTTATAGTCATGAAAGAATTGGTATTCATGGAAAACCTTTTAAGATTTTTAAATTTCGTTCAATGTATTCGAATGCCGAGAAAAATGGCCCCATGCTATCCAGTGAAAAGGATAGTCGTATTACTTCTTTCGGCAAATTTATGAGAAGAATTCGACTAGATGAAATCCCTCAATTTTATAATGTGCTTATAGGAGATATGTCCATTGTAGGCCCGAGACCAGAGCGTGATTTTTTTGTAAAAAAAATCATGGAGCAAGCCCCTCACTATAGGCATCTTCACAAAGTGCGCCCTGGAATAACTTCATGGGGACAAGTAAAGTTCGGATATGCAGAAAATGTAGACCAGATGGTTGAAAGACTCAAATTTGATATCATCTACATTGAAAACATGTCTATTGCCCTTGACTTTAAAATATTAATATATACTGTATTGATAGTGGTTCAAGGAAGAGGAAAGTAATTTTCGAATCAAATAATATAAACGCAAATGAAAAAAATAGCTGTAATAGGATCTGGAATTATGGGCAATGGAATTGCCCATGTATGTATTCAAAATGGTTTTGATGTATCGCTTATTGATGTGTCGAGAGCCGCTTTAGATAAAGGCGTTGAAACCATTTCTCGCAATATGGATCGAATGATCAGCAAGCAAATGATCAGCATTGAATTAAAAGAAGCAAGCCTAAAAAGATTAACAACTTTTGAGAATATGCAAGAAGGCGTTCTCAATTGCGATTTGGTGATAGAGGCGGCAACTGAAAATGAAGAGCTCAAATTAAAAATTTTCAAAGAACTTGACCAATATTGTCATGCAGAAACCATTTTGGCTAGCAATACTTCATCCATTTCAATTACGCGAATAGCCTCCGCAACAAAAAGACCGGAAAAGGTAATCGGTATGCACTTTATGAATCCGGTACCCCTTATGGAATTGGTAGAAGTAATTAGGGGATATTCAACCTCGGATGCGGTGAGTTCAAAAATCTTTGAACTCTCGGTACAATTGAAAAAGAAACCGGTAGAAGTGAATGATTATCCGGGCTTTATAGCCAATCGAATTTTAATGCCCATGATTAACGAAGCAATCTATTCACTTTATGAAGGTGTTGCTGGCGTGAATGAAATTGATACGGTTATGAAACTTGGCATGGCCCATCCAATGGGCCCCTTACAACTGGCAGATTTTATTGGATTAGATACCTGTCTGTCTATCTTAAGGGTATTACATCAAGGTTTTGGAAACCCCAAATATGCACCCTGTCCTTTGTTAGTCAACATGGTCACCTCCGGTAACCTAGGCGTAAAATCAGGAATGGGATTTTATCAATATGCCGGTAGTGCAAAGCCTTCGGGCATATCCCCTAGCTTTACACACTAAATACATGTGATTTCTTTCCTTAAAAGTATTTGGAAAGAATTTCCATCAAATCTTCCTTCTCCATATATCCCATAAACCTTTCTACCTGTTTGCCATTTTTATACAAAATAAAAGTAGGCAGGGCTTCAATTTGCAAATTTGCAGACATGATTTCATTATCATCTGCATTGATAGGGATGATTTTAATTTTTCCGGCCTTTTCAGTTGAAATCTGATCCAGAATGGGTTTCATTTTACGACAGGGACCACACCAAGGTGCATTAAAATCAACCAAAGTAAGCTTGGACTCACTCACTAATTTTTCATATTCCTTGACACCCATTCCATCATGCGATTCGGAAACTTCCATCATTTTTTCAAGGGGCTTATTTGCCCTTTTCCAGGCGGTAATTCCCCCCTCCAAATTATATATTTCCAAAAAACCCAATTGTTCTAGCTTTGCGGCTGCAGCTGCGCTTCGGCCACCGGCCAAACAATAAACAAATGTAGGCTTGGTTTTGTCCAAAGATTTCATCCCCTCATCAAAACCTGCTGCATTCCAATCAACATTGTATGCATTTTTCAAATGCCCATCTTTATACTCATCAGGCGTTCTTACATCAATCACTTGCTTATTGGTAAGCTTTTCCATTTTGGCCTGATATTCATCGGCCTTCAAGGTTTGTATTTTTTTAGAATTGCTTTGACAAGATGAATGGTTGACGATCATCAAACACAAGAATACAGCGCTAAGAATGATAGATATTTTTTGCTTGTTCATAGAGGTTAAAATTAGAATTTACACAAAGATAAAATTTTATCAGATGAAAAAAAATGAACAAAAATAGATTTCATTCTTTATTCGACAACTTCAGAATGCAATTGAATCAATGCTGCTGACAAATTATGAACAATATCACCTGCCAACATGGATTCCATTCCGAGATTTTTAGCCGCCCAATCCCCCGCCAATCCATGCAGATATACACCAAGAAGACAAGCCTGTTCATTAGAATATCCTCTTGCCAATAATCCGGTTAAAATACCCGTCAACACATCTCCACTCCCGGCAGTAGCCATTCCCGGATTTCCTGTCGAATTAAAATAGGTGTATCCATTGGGACAGGTAATAGAGGTATTTGCCCCCTTTAGCACCACATAGACTTGGTATTTGATGGAAAATTCAATTTGCTTTTCAAGTCGATCAAAATCATCAGTGGCTTTCCCACATAAACGCTCAAACTCAAGGGGATGTGGGGTTAAAATACTTCCAGGTGGAAGAAATGAAATCCAAGTCTTGTTTTCCGCTAAAATATTCAGTGCATCGGCATCCAATACCAAAGGTACTTTCACTTCCTGAATAAGCCATTTTAAAGCCTTTGCTGTTTCCTCATTTTTCCCGATGCCAGGTCCTATACCTACCGCATCGGCAAATGAGAATTGTAGTGTATCCGCAATAAAATTGAGATTTTGATCCACCTGCAACATGGCCTCGGGAACGGAAATATGCAATGGTAATTCGCCACAGGACGGCACATGCGAAGTCAGCATACCTACACCTGATTTCAGACAGGCTTGGGAGGCCAAGATAGCGGCCCCCATTTTACCCCTGCTTCCTGCCACTATAAAAGCATGGCCATATTTTCCTTTGTGATCAAACTTACCACGCCATTTTAGCCATTTTTTGAACATCTGCGCTT
>Ga0114970_10003510_pt1 | contig 11512 bp, 10 predicted proteins | sample M_140205_XF_Meta_FD_87030 | JGI IMG/M metagenome (GOLD analysis project Ga0114970, IMG submission 87030) | Freshwater microbial communities from Lake Montjoie, Canada to study carbon cycling - M_140205_XF_MetaG | ecosystem: Environmental > Aquatic > Freshwater > Lake | place: Lake Montjoie... | reverse complement strand
TTGGTGAACCGCAGCCGGTACATGATCTCCGACGCCGCCACGGCAGGCACTGCGTCCAATTACCTCTCGATTGGCTCCACCTATAGCGCCACCACAGGATACGCGGCGTCATCGTCCAGCCTGTCTTCGGCTTCGACTTATAACGACTACCTGAGCAAACTAGTACAGGTGGTTTCGGATTCCTCCGGCTATTTCCGGATCGACTCCCATCTGCATCCGAACAACTCGATCGATTTTGACGCCACCGATTCGAATAAATTAAAGTTCCGCAATAACTTCGGCAAGGCGTCAGCGCTGTATGGCTACCTGACCTTTTCCTACGATGCGACCACCAAACTACTGCAGGCCAAAAAGCGCTACAAGTACAGCTACGTCATTGCCACGACTACTCAAGCTACTACATACACGGGGGCATGGGACGAAGACGCCAGCTTTAGCAGCAGCGCGCAGAATTACTATGTAAACCTCACGGGTGGAGTATATAAACTGATAGCCGATACCGCATCTGCCACAAAGTTTTATTTGTATGAGTCACCAATTGACTTTGGAATTCCCGATGCCCTAAATCCAAACAAGGTGGTGATAGTCACCAATGCGGCTGCTGCGTTTTTCTCAAAAAATTCCGTGGCGGCCACTGAAGGAGTATCAGGTGGCATTTACAAAGAGGTTAATGCGACCTACCGCAGTCAAATATTAACAGCTGGCAATGATGCCACGACAAAAGCCAGCGCAGACGCCATGCTGGCCTCCATAAAGTCTGCTGTAGAAGCTTCCGGAGAGAAATTAAGGTACTCCACAGATTTGTATTCAGCCTACAGAGACGCCACTCTCTCCTTCAAGCTATTTAGTGACTCCATCGCCGATGGCACTCCAGGGCAGAACCTGGTGCCCTATGTCTACTTTACAAACGAAAAGAACGCCGCGGGGAAATACCACCCGTTCATGGTTATTGTCAGCTACGGAAATCCGGCGTCTCCAAACGGTCTTAAAGACGTTCCCCACCCGCCTGGTGACAGCACGGGTGAGTACCCAACCTTGAAAGTCACGCGATTTTCAAATCTTGAAAATTATGTGGCGATGATTCCGATGAAAGACTACGGTGTCGTGAGTGATGTAACGGATAATGTAATCGCTGTAAACTTATGGACGGTGAGAACCACTGCTTCGCTCAAGGCGAATGTTTATACCTATGCTGACAGCGCAGATAATGGCATATTGGTTGATGGATCAGTTATATTTCCTACCTATGGCAATACCTTAGTGCCTGCCAACCAGAATGGGGAGATGACGGCAATCGGTTGTCATGTCGGCAAAGGTGGCGGGGGGCCACACTGCCACTTCGACGGTTACCAATCCGGGTTTAGTCTGAACATTTATGGAGATGCTGATTATATCGGCAAGAGCCATCCGCCATTGATCGGGTTTGGATACGACGGTATTGCCGTCTTTGGAAAATACAGGAGCAGTGACAGCAAGATGCTCGGCTACAGCACGGCGCTTGATGATTTTGGCGCTCACGATCACGACAGCATTGGGTATCACTATCACGCGCACAGCGTGACCAATCATAAGGCTGAACTACTGACTATCACCACCAGCATGGATGTGTTAATGAAGGGCGCCTATGTTGGCAAGACCAATGACATCCCGTTTTTCAGAGCAAACGACGGCTTTAACACCAACCCATATAAGGGGGGAACGGTGAAATGAGACATGGCCTGATGAACCCTCATGCCCGTCGTCCAACGGTCCATGGGCGAAACAGGTTGAGGGCTTGAAGCCCCCGCCCTAAGCCAGTTGGCTCAGTCGGCCTTCGCGCCCGAGCTTTTCACCACCGCAGCCCATTTCGGGACCTCGGCGCGCAGGAAGTTGCCGAAGTCGGCGGCGCTGTTGTGGCTGCTGGACATGCCGAGCTGGGCGAATTTCTCCACGATGTCGGGCGACTCCATCGCCTTGTTGAGGGCTGCGTTGAAGCGGTCCACCACCGCCTGCGAAGTGCCTGCGGGCAGCATGAAGCCGAACCAGGTGTAGTCGTCGAATTCCTTGTAACCGTATTCGGTGATCGACGGCACGTCGGGCAGCAGCGGCGAGCGGGTCGCGCTGGTCACGGCCAGCGCCCTGAGCTTGCCGGCCTTGATCATGGGCACTGCGGGCGGCATCGAGGTCGACGCAATCTGCGTATGGCCCGCGAGTACCGCGTTGATCGCCGCCGCTGGCTGGTAGGGTACGTGCACGATGTCGACCTTGGCGGCTGTCTTGAGCCGTTCCATCGACAGGTGCGTGGTGGTGCCGATTCCCGAGGACGCATAGTTGAAGGGCGACTTTCTCGCCGCCTCGACCAGCTCGGGCAGGGTCCTGGCCGTGACGCTCGGGTTGACGGTAAAGATGTTGGGCGTCTTCGGACCCAGCGCCAGCGGAACGAAGTCCTTGATCGCGTCGTAGCCTGCATCTGCGTACAGCGAGGGGTTGACCGCGAATGCGACGCTGTGCACCAGCACGGTGTAGCCGTCGGGCGCTGCGCGCTTGACCTGGGTGCTGGCGATATTGCCGCCCGCGCCGCCCTTGTTCTCGACGATGAAGTTGCCACCCGTCAGCTCGGCCAGTTTTTGCGTCAGCGAGCGCGCGACGATGTCGGTCGACGCGCCGGGCGCAAAGGCGACGACCAGGGTGACCGGCCGTGCCTTGGGCCAATCGGTCTGCGTCCATCCGGTGGAGCAGGCCAGTGCCCCCAGTACGCAGGCAGCCCATATCCTTGGCGTTGCAAAAAAACGGTTCATGGCGCTTTCCTTGGTCGGGGGTGAAAGATCATTCAGGCCTGTTGCGATAAACGGAATTCGAAGCGCACCGTGTGGAAAGGGGGCGCGATCCCATATCGTCGGGCCACCGCCTCGTCGTCGGATGGTACGAAGGCCACCGCCAACCCCGGGCGCACGCCAAACACGGTGTCGTTGTCGATGTAGTCGCTGTCCTGCGGGAACAGCTCGGTCACCAAGCTGGCATAGCCGGCTGCGCCGACGATGAAGTGGTAATGCGCTGGACGCCAGCAGTGCCTGCCGCTGGCGCGTAGCAATGCGCCCACCGGGCCGTCGGTCGGAACGGTGTAGGGCCGCGGCCGGATAGTGAGGAAGTTGAAGCTTCCGTCGTCCTGGCAGACGATCTTGCAGCGCAAGTTGTGCGGATCCTGTTGCGGGTCCTGCGCCGGATACAGGCCGTTGTCGGCGTTCTGCCAGAAGTCTATCTGCGCGCCTGCGATCGGCTGGCCCTGCGCATCGACAACCCGACCCGAGAGCCAGGTTCTTTCGCCGGGCTGGCCCTGCGTCAGGTCGCATCCGTTCTCGCGCAGCCGGGAGTCGAGGTTATGAAAGGGTCCGAGCACGCTGCTGGGCGTGCTATCGGGGCGCTGCGATAGCACGTCGACCATCGACGATATGCCCATCACGTCCGACAGCAGGCTGAACTCGTTGCGCTCGTGGGTGGTGATGGCGGCCGACTGGGTGAGGAACTCCAGCCCGCGCATCCATTCCTCCTTGCTGAGCCCGGACTCGGCCACAAACGCGTGCAGATGCTTTACCAGCAAGCCCATCACATGGCGCAGGCGCGGGTCGGGTGCGTCGGCAAAGCTGCGCATCGCCGCTTCGGTGGGGAAATTCAGCGGCTGTCTGGCAGGGGTGCTCATGGCGATGGGAATTCCTGGCTACGGGGGTTTGGGTGGGCGACCAAGCGCCCACGGCAAGGCGAGGCTATTGTGCTACAGCGCGCAGACGGCAGCGTCGCGCATGCAAGCGGGCGAGCGCCGGCGTGCCGCTATAGTTGCCGTCTTGGCGAGCCGCCCGGGCCGGTTGCTGTTGGCAAGAACCGGGTCGGATGTGCGCTATTTTTTTCGACGCGGTCTAGCGGGGATTTTCATGAAGACGATGAACGCAATGCGAAGTGTGGCGGCCCTGCTGGTGCTGCTGTGCGGCGCGATGGTCCACGGCAGTGCGATGGCGCAGGGCTACCCGAGTCGGGCGATCCGGTTCGTCGTTCCGTCGACGACTGGCATCACCTCCGATATGCTGGCGCGACTGCTCGGGCCCAAGCTGTCGCAGCGCTGGAATGTGCCGGTGGTCGTCGAGAACAAGGCAGGGGCCGGCGGCATCATCGGCGCTGGCGCCGGTGCTGGTGGTCGCCAAGACGACCGGCAGATCTCCTGCTTCATCAACAATGTCGGCCTGGGCCTGCAATTTGCCGCGGTTGGCGCGCTGGTGCATCGCCTGGCCAGGGAGCAGGGACTTGGTATTCAACTGCCCGACAGCTGGTTTACCGAAGATGTGCACCCCTGAAAACAGCCGATACGCATGCCCAAGAGATCGATGAGAAAACGTTCAGGCCTGCTGTTTGCCGCACTGCTGCTGGCGTCCATAGGCGCGCTGGCCGGCGCCATGGAGGACGCCGAGGCCGCCTACGGCCGCGAGGACTATGCGGGCGCGCTGAAGATCCTGCGTGTTCTGGCGGCCGGAGGGGACGCGACGGCGCGCTATGTCATCGGCTCGATGTATGGTGACGGCCGCGGTGTCCCGCAGGACCATGCAGAGGCTGCCGTCTGGTACCGGCAGGCCGCCGAGCGCGGCCACGCCGGCGCGCAGGCGCGACTGGGCGCGCTGTATTTCCAGGGCCATGGCCTGAGAAAGGACGATGTACGCGCGCATATGTGGTTCAACCTGGGGGCCGCCGCCGGCAACGCTGAGGCGCTGCGCGGCCGCGACCTGGTGGCCAGCCGCATGAAGCCGCAGCAAATCACCCGCGCGCAGAATCTGGCACGCGAATGCCAGGGAAGCAAGTTCAGGGACTGCGACTGAGCGGTCCGGCCGTCGACGCCATCACGCCAATGGCCCCTGCGGGCAGGGCCGCGAACCGGGGCCTTGGCGGCGTGCTGCTCAGCGCCCGAGCCGCGCCAGCTGCTGGCCGACGTCTGGCAGCCGGGGGCGCGCCACCGGTTGGAGGGAGTCGTCCGCCTTCTTGGCCTGGTAATGGATCCAGTCCCGGCGGTCTTCCTGCTGCTGCTCGACCTCGTCGTCTGCCAGCGGCCGAGCGGCGCGTGGCGGATAGCTGACCCATTGCGCCTGTGCGACGGAAGGAGGCTGCATGTCCATGCCCTCGCCGACCGGGACGCCCGCGTAGCGGACCCAGTGGCGCTGCCCCTCGGCCACCGCCGTCGCCATCACGGTGTCGTTGAGCGGCGCGCCCGCATAGCGAATCCAATTGCGCTGGTCCACCACCGGCCGCCTGCGCACTGGGGGTTTGGCGCCGAGCGTCGGCAGCAGACCCGCCGCCGCGCTGCGCAACCCGGGTTGCGGGCTGGGTGCCGCCGATGCGGGGCCGGCGATGAAGACTGTCGCGGCCAGAACCACTGCGGCCATCAGGCCTGTGGAACGGGGGAAGGCGTTGGTTGCGGGCCGGCGATTCTGCTGCGTGGGCATGGGGGCTACTCCTTTTTGGCGGCTACGATGGGTCGCCTGGGTTGATGCACGCGTGCCGTCATGGTGCCTGTCGGGGGACTGACAAGTTGGTGCTGGGGGGATGTGCATGGCTGTGTACTGCAAGACCGATGCCAGCCCCCCAAACCTACAATGGGCCAACCCGATTTCTAGGTGCGCCATGCAGTTTTCCGACGACCCCCGACCGAAAGGCTTTGCACCCGGTGGCTTTTCGCCTGCGGCGGTGGCGCCGGCGTTGCTGACCGACCTGCTGGAGCTGTCCTGTCGCGCGCCTTCGGGGACCAATACCCAGCCGTGGACCGTATGGGTGCTGCAGGGCGGGGCGCTCGGGCAGATACTCGACGCCACTGGGCCCGAGGTGGGAAAGCTGGCGGCCGAGTTGGGCAATCCGACGGCCGAGTCGCGGGGGCGCTTTAACCAGCAGTTTGTTCGCCATCCCGGCAACTTCGACTGGCCCGGCGGCGAGCAGGGGGGCGACGAGTTTTTGACGCAGTCCATGGCGGCAGCCGACGGCAATTTGACGCGAGCAGAAGCGGCACTGGCGCGCTATTTCCGTTTTTATGACGCGCCAGTCGGGCTGCTTTTTACGATCAGCCGCCTGTTGGGCTCCGGCTCGCTTCTGGACTACGGTATGTTTGTGCAAAACATCGTGCTGGCGGCCCAAGCGCGTTCGCTGCGCACCGAACTGCAGATCGGCTGGAAAGGCCTCTCCGATACTGTGCTGGCTGGCATCGGCGCTGCGCCGGACGATCTGCTGGTGGCGGGCATGGCGCTGGGTTTCGACGACCCGCAGCAGCAGCCGGTCGCACGCCCGGTGCCGCCTGCGGGTGCAGCGTCGTTCACTATCTGGCACGCATAGCGGCGCGACTGCGATCGCTGGCGCGTTTAGTCCGGGTCCGGCAGCGCGAAGTGCCCCTGGTCGCGGAACTGGTTGGCTGCTGCGACCAGCGCCGTCAGGGTGGCGGGCTCGAAGGCCGAGTGGCCGGCATCGTCGATGAACTGCAGCCTCGAGTTCGGCCAGGCCTGGTGCAGCCGCCAGGCGTTGGCGGGCGGGCAGATCACGTCGTAACGGCCTTGCACCATGACGGCCGGAATCGCCTGCAGCAGGGGCGCGTTGCTGACCAGTTGGTCGGGGCCAAAGAAGCCAAGGTTGCGCATGTAGTGGGCCTCCAGCCGGCCCACACCGAGGGCCACTGCGGGCGCATCGTAGGCCTGCTCGGCCTGCGGGTCTGGACGCAGGTGCAGGCAGCTGGCCTCGTAGCGGCTCCAAGCCCGCGCTGCCCGCATACTGATCGCCGGGTCCGGGCTGAACAGGCGCCGGCAGTAGGCGCCCAACAGGTCGGCGCGTTCGCCCGGGTCGACGCCGGCGACAAAGCGCGCATGCGCCTGCGGGAAGAACCAGCCCATGCCGTTCAGAAACCAGTCGACCTCGGTCTGGGTGCATAAAAATATGCCGCGCAGGATGAAGCCGCTGCAGCGCTGCGGGTGCGCCTGCCCGTAGGCCAGCGCCAGCGTGGAGCCCCAGGACCCGCCGAAGACCAGCCATCGGGCAATCCCGAGCAGTTCGCGCAGCCGCTCGATGTCGGCGATGAGCAGTGGCGTCGTGTTGTCCCGGTGCTCGCCCAGTGGCGTCGACTTGCCGGCACCGCGTTGGTCGAACAGCACGATGCGGTAGTGGGTGGGGTCGAAGAATTGGCGGTGGCGGGGCCCCGAGCCCGCACCCGGGCCTCCGTGCAGGAATAGCACTGGCACACCGTCGGGGTTGCCCGACTCTTCCCAGTACATGGTGTGCAGCTCGTCGAGCGCCAGCATGCCGCTGCGGTAGGGTTTGATGGGCGGGTAGGGCCGGGCTTCGTGGCGAGCGTTCATGAACAGGGGGGATTGCGGTGGCGTTAGCGTCTGCGCGACAGTGTAAGCACGCCGGTGGCCAGCGCCGTACCCAGCACCACGACGGCGCCGCATAGCAGCATCCATGGCGTGAGCATTTCACCCAATAACCCGCTTCCGTAGGCGACCGCAAATACCGGTATCAAAAAGGTCACGGTGATGGTGCGAGAGGGGCCCAGGCCCGCGATCAGCCGGAAGTACAGCAGGTAGGCCAGCGCGGTGCAGGCCAGGCCCAGCGCGAGCATCGACAGCCAGGCGAGCGGACCCGGGTTGTGCTCGGGCCACAACCAGATGCTGGGTCCGATGAGCGCCATCGTTGCGCTGATCTGGCTGCCGGTGGCGGTTGCCAGCGGATGCACGCCGGTCAGGTAGCGCCTGGTGTAGCTGGCGCTAAAGCCATAGGAGACGGACGCCAGCAGGCAGGCGACGATGGCCCAGCCGCTGCCGCCGGGCTTGAAGCTGGCGTGGTCCGCAGCCAGCGCCACCACGCCGGCAAAGCCGATTAGCAGGCCGGCGATGCGGGTTCTGGCCGGCCGCTCCTTGAGCCAGACCCACAGGATGATGGTTCCAAACAGCGGCGCGGTGGCGTTGAGGATCGCCGACAGGCCGGTGCTGATCGACATCACGGCGTAGGAAAACAGCGCGAAAGGAAACGCTGAATTCAGCAGCCCCAGCATCAGGAGCGCAGCGGCATTGTCGCGCAGGGCGTGCCACTGGCCGCTGAACCACAGGACCGGAGCCAGCGCGGCGGCGGCGATCGCCACCCGGCCGCCGGCGGTGGCGACGACACCGAATTCCGGGCCGCACAGGCGCATGAACAGGAAAGAGGAGCCCCAGATGGCGCCCAGGGCGACGAACTCGAGCAGCAGCGATTTCTTCACGCGGACTCGATCGCCAGCAGCGCCTGCTTGCGATCGAGTCCGCCCGCGTAGCCGGTGAGCGAGCCGTCGGCCCCCATGACCCGATGACAGGGGACGATGATGGCGATTGGGTTGCGACCCACTGCGGCACCGATCGCGCGCACTGCGCGGGGCCGGCCCAGTTGGGCAGCGATGGCGCCGTAGCTGCTGCTGTGTCCGTAACCGATTGCCAGCAGCGCCTGCCACACCGCCTGCTGGAAGGCGGTTCCGCCGCGCAGGTCCAGCGGCAGATCCCGCGCCAGTTCGCCGTCTTCGCGCTTGCACGCCAGGTACCGCTGCAAGCGCTGCACCACGCTGCGCAGCAGGGGGTGCTCGGGCTGCTCAGACCAACTGCCATGGTCGGGTTCGTGGCGCTGGCCGTCGAACCAGATGCCGGCCAGGCCCTGGTCCGTCGCCGCGACCCGGATGCGACCCAGCGCGCTGTCGAAGCTGGTGTAGCAAATGCTGCTGTCGAAATGCATGCGGGTCTCCTGTGCGGCTGGACGGCTGCTATGCAGCCCTGCGTCTATGCTGGCGTGCGCCGGTACAGACGGCACCAATTGTGCAGCCTTTGGGCATGCTCGGGTTCGACCTGGTCCCACTCAAAGCGCCATTCCCAGTAGCCGCGGGCTTCGCCCGGCAGGTTCATTCGGCTGGCGGCGTCGAGTCCGAGCAGGTCCTGCATCGGATGAATCGCGGTATCGGCGACGCTGGCGCAGGCAGCGCGCAGCAGATCCTGCTCGATGACGCTGCCGTCACAGTTCAGGTAGTCGCAGGCATGGTGGCGCTCGGCGACGCTGGCTTCCTGCCACCAGCCCCGTGTCGTGGTGTTGTCATGGGTGCCGGTGTAGACCACGGTGTTGCGCTCGTAGTTGTGCGGCAGGTAGGCGTTGCTGGCGTCGCCGCCAAAGGCGAACTGCAGGATACGCATGCCCGGAAAGCCGAGCTGTCGGCGCAGCGCGTCGACATCGGGCGTGATCACGCCCAGATCCTCGGCGATGATCGCCGGCTTGCCCAGCGCCGCAGCGACGGCATCAAACAGTGCGGCGCCGGGCCCAGGTGTCCAGCGCCCGACCATCGCCGTGCTTTCTGCGGCCGGTATTTCCCAGCAGCCTGCGAAGCCGCGAAAATGGTCTACCCGCACCAGGTCGAGCAGCGCGCAGCTGTGGCGCATGCGCGCCACCCACCATGCGTAGCCCTCGTCGGCGTGGGCTGCCCATCGGTACAGGGGGTTGCCCCAACGCTGCCCGGTGGCGCTGAAAAAGTCCGGCGGCACGCCGGCGACAACGGTGGGCTGGCCGGTTGCGTCGAGCTCGAACAATTCCGGTCGGGACCAGACGTCGGCGCTTTGCAGCGCGACAAAGATCGGCATATCGCCGACGATGCGAACACCGCGCAGGTTGGCATAGTCCTTGAGGTTTGTCCATTGCCGGTGGAAGCACCACTGGCAGAACTTGCGCGCAGCGATCGCCTGGCTGTGCTCGGCCGCCGCTGCGCGCAATGCCTCAGGTGCGCGGGCGGCGAGCAGCGGGTCCCAACTGCTCCAGTCGCGCCACGCCTGGTCTTCGGCCAGCGCCATGAACAGCGCGTAGTCGTCGAGCCAGTCGGCGTTGCGCTCGCAAAATTCGGCAAAGTCGTCGCGCTGGCCGGCGTCGGCGCCGGCTGCGAAGGCGCTGGCCGCCACGCGCAGCCGCTGCATGCGCCAGGGAACAACGACGGAATAATCAACCCGTCGCGGCGGGAAAACAAGGTCAGCGCGCAGCGCGTCGGCGTCGAGCCAGCCCTTCTCGTGCAGCTCGTGCAGGTCGACCAGCAGCTCGTTGCCGGCAAAGGCCGAACTGGCCATGTAGGGCGAGTTGCCGGGCCCGATTCCGCCCAGCGGCAGCACCTGCCAAAGACTCTGGCCGGCGCTCAGCAGCCAGTCCACAAAGTGGTAGGCCGATGCGCCGAGGTCGCCCGAGCCGTGCGGACCGGGCAGACTGGTCGGGTGCAGCAGCACACCGCTGGCGCGCCTAAAGTTCATGCGACTCCCGCCCCGGCCACTGCGAACAACTGCACGCTGTGCGCTGCCAGCAGGTACTGTGACTCGCCCTGTCCCTGCCAGACAGCCAGACCGGTGGGGTGGGCGCTGTCGAGCAGCAGCTGCCAGACGCCGCCGGGTAGCAGAAAAGGCTGCTGGTCGCCGCTGGCGTTGACCAGCAGCAGCAGCGGGGCCTGGGCGCGTCCGGGTCGGCCGATCAGGCAGCCCAGCACCCGCGACGCCGGGTCGCGCCAGCCGTCGCCGTGCAACACGCTGCCGTCGGCTTCAAGCCAGGTCAGGTCGCTCAGGCCCAGCGGGTCGCTCAGGCCGTTGTACCAATGGTTGCCAAAGGGCAGCGCAGCGCGACGCAGCGCGACACAGCGCGCGGTGAAGGCAATCAGGTTCTGGTCGGCTTGCTGCCAGTCGATCCAGGTCGTGGCGTTGTCCTGGTTGTAGGGGTTGTTGTTGCCGCCCTGGCTGTGACCAAGCTCGGCGCCGGCGCACAGCATCGGCGTTCCCTGCGCGAGCAGGTTGCACGCCAGCAGGGCGCGCTGCATCCGCTCGCGCAGCGCGGTCACTTCGGCGTCGCTACTGGGGCCCTCGGCGCCGCAGTTGAAGCTCAGGTTGTTGCCGTGGCCGTCTCGGTTGCCTTCGCCATTGGCTTCGTTGTGGCGCTCGTTGAAGCTCAGCAGGTCGCGCAGGGTGAAGCCGTCGTGGGCAACCACGAAGTTCACCGACTCGGCCGGTGTGCGCTGGCGTGGCTGGAACAGGTCGAAGGAGCCGCACAGTCGCAACGCGAAGTCGCCGCGCGTGCTCGACCCGTTGTGCGAACGCGCCACGCTGCGCCCGCCGAGCCAGAACCTGCGCTGCGTGTCGCGGAACTGGTCGTTCCACTCGAGCCATCCGCGCGGAAAGTTGCCCAGCTGGTAGCCGCCTAGTCCGAGGTCCCAGGGTTCGGCGACCATCTTCAAGGCCGACAGCACCGGGTCCTGCGCCAAGGCGGTGAAGAACGCGCTGTTGCGGTCGAAACCCTGGTCGCCGCGCCCGAGCACCGGCGCCAGGTCGAAGCGAAAGCCGTCGACATGCATATCCGAGGCCCAGTAGCGCAGGCTGTCCATCACCAGTCGCAGCAGCTGTGGGCGACGGATATCCAGCGTGTTGCCGCAACCTGTCAGGTTCTCGTATTGGCCCGGATCCTGTGTCTCCAGACGGTAATAGCCGGCATTGTC
>Ga0114970_10003504_pt1 | contig 11523 bp, 21 predicted proteins | sample M_140205_XF_Meta_FD_87030 | JGI IMG/M metagenome (GOLD analysis project Ga0114970, IMG submission 87030) | Freshwater microbial communities from Lake Montjoie, Canada to study carbon cycling - M_140205_XF_MetaG | ecosystem: Environmental > Aquatic > Freshwater > Lake | place: Lake Montjoie... | reverse complement strand
ATTTTTTTTTTTTTAAGTTTAATTAATAAAGGTTGAAAGGAAAGTTTTAAGTTTTAAAAATCTTCGTCCATAGCACCAAGTTCTGTATCTGCGTCAATTTCATCAGTACCAGACATCATATCTTCATAATCATAATTACCAATGTTTTGAATTGCGCCAACATCAGAAAAACCAATACCGTCAATTGCTGAATCAATTGCACCAAGTACACCAGTACCTTGTAAAATACCCAAAGAACCAGCAGCAATCATACCAGAACCAATTGCAGTACCAAAACTACCCTTCATAAGTTTTGGCATAAGAAACGCGCCAATACCTATAACACCCGCACTTTTTAATGTTGGGTTAAGAGCAGGAAGTAATTTGGTAGAAACGATACGACCAATAGCAGTACCAACGGTTACACCGATAATTTCATTCATTACCCCACCTATTGCACCCATACCAGAACGACTTCTGGAAGACCTTCTGCGTGAAGGTTGTTTTTTTCTTCTTCTTGCCATTTTTTTTTAATTTATAATTGATTAATAATACACTATTTTATTTTAGAACCTTTTAATTTATGATATTTTTGACCTTTGTTTAGTTCATCTGCTATTAATTTTCCTTTATCATAATCATCTACAATCCATTTTTGAATTGGAGTTCCATTTTTTGTTTCTTTCAAAACTATATATTGTCCCCATAATACTTTTGCTCTATAATTATAATTTTTTGATTTTTTTCCTTCTTTTTCTATAAATTCAAGTTCTTCTTTTGAAAAAACACCAGACAAACTTCTAACATTACCTTTTACTAAATTATAACCATGTGGCATTCTATAACCAGACTTTTGTAATACTTCTTTAACAGACTTTTTTGCTACTTTACTTTTAGGTATACCAGAAACTACACGAATATTTACATTGTGACTTTTTGTGTCTTTATGTAAAGATTTTTTTGTTGGTTTTTTAGTTCCAGATACCTTTCCTTTATGTTTACTGTTATAAATTGCACTTGCCTCTTTTATGCAATTTTTCCAATCTTTATAAGGATATTTTTTTCTTATTTTTTTTGCCTCAGCTGAGATCATTTGAATTGCAGTCATAATTTTTTATTTTATTCTGTATTATCTGAACTATCAGAAAATTCACTTGCAGCAGCAGAAACATCACTAACAACTTCTGAACTTGTTTCTAAAATTTGCTTTGCTTTACTTCCAGAAGGTAAGAATCTTGACGCTGCAACCATTAACGAAGACATGGCAGTAATAATTGGAAGTGCAGAACTATATGCTGCTGGTATTACTGCTGGTGCAAGACCAATAGTTTCACCAGCATAAGAAGTAGAACAAGAACAACCAAGACCAATTCCAATACCACCAGTTATTTTTCTTTTCATTCTTAGTTTCCTTTCAACCTTTGCAACTGTTTGCAACAAAGTTTTACCAGTACCACCAAATTTGCACCACTTTTCAATTGCTTTGATTCTTGTTTGTGGGTTCTGCAAAACAAAATACATTTTATAACCCATTTTCAAAAAATTTAATCTTAATAATAAAAGATAAGATTTTCTGGCAAGTATAAAAATTGGACTATATTTTGTTAAAGTTCTTCCTTTACAATTTTCACCGTATCTTCTTCCAGATTTTTTTGAAGACCTTTTTGCTTTTCTTTCTTCTCTGGTTTTTCTTCCAATTGAATCAATACCAGACATTGAATATAGTGCCATTGGTTTTTTATCTATTTTATATGTATAATTTTTTCTCTCATTAAATTTATTCAATACTGGGTCAATCCACAGTTCAAATTTTGTATTAGGATATGCAACCGCAAAAACGTGTTGTGGGTTTGTATCTAAATATTTGTAAGAACTAAACCGATAACAAAAAGGTATATTAAAAACTTTTTTTCTGTTTAAACTATCTAAAATACCGTTAATAAATAACGAATAATTTTTACAGTCCGAACCAGTAGTCTTTCCAGAGTAAACAATTACACTGGGGGACTTTAACCTTTGATTTTCTGTATTTTCAACAACATAATCTACATTATTTTTTAAAAAATTAAATATAGATTTTATTGTTTTTAATGGTGTTTCTCTAATAAAAAAAGAACTTATTTTATCATATTCAACCGCATGATCTTCATGGTGTTTCAAAAGTTGTCCTATAATATCATTTACATTTTGATTTTCAACCAATAACTTCTTTTCACCTTTATACTTCAAATTTTGAAGAATCAAGTTTTTCATCATAAACTATATGAAGTTTTTAATGGAAAAGAATTACCGTCAACATTCAAATTACCAGAAAAAGAAAAATTAACTTTTTTCTCTTTTCCTTTTACATAATCAATTATTTGACTTACCACACCAAACGCAACTGGTTCAGCAGTTACTTGATATAAAGTTTCTGAATTAGGTGCTATTTGTGTAATTGTAAACGAAGAAACATCAGCAACAAGTTTGTTATTTGAATAAAGACCACCAACTAAACTTTTTATTGTTGCTGCACCAGAACTTGCATTCTGTATGCCAAAAGTCAAATAAATTTTAGGTTTAAGAACTGAACCACCAAATTTCACTTTTCGCAATAAACCTTTAATACTTTTTGCTGCTGAACCTCTGGACCAAAGATACCAACCAACAACACCAAGACCAAGAACTAAAAAAATTGGAATTTTTTTCATTGGAATTTGAAGAATTTATGCGAATCTCAAAAACAAAATTCAATTTTCAAACAAAAGTGCCAAAAAATGCGGTTTAATCTTTTTTAAACTGGTTTAAACCGATAGCAACTACCGTATTAGTTTATGGTTTAAGGGGGGTGGGTATATATGCGTAGCATATATACCCCCCTAAACCTAAACTGGTAGTTGTTTTTTTCAGACCAAACTTTCCTTTCAACCTTTAAACCGAAGGTTAAGGTGTTTTTTGTTTGTTTTTTTTAATTTTTGTAAACCAATGGTCTTTACCAGATAAAAAAATACCCTTGTAAAGTCATTACAAGGGCAAGGTTGGGTTTTTAATTCAAAAAGGTGTTATCTATCAACAATGACTATTTTCTGCCAAAACAAGCCATTTTCAGAATTATACAAATTAATTTCGTTTGCACCCTTCTTTTTGGCAAATTCAACGAATTTTTGAAGTGAATAGGGTTTTGTTGAAATTGACCGATATTTATACCACCTTTCTTGGTCTGTTTTCTTTCCAGAAACAAAGATTGCTTTAACCGTTTTTGGTATCATATTTTTTGTTATTTTTGTTTCAGAAAGGAAAGTCTTGGTGCGAACCTCTGCTTTCATACACGAACCCACCGAAAAGGTGGGTTTGTCGTTTTAAAAAAGTTTTCTTGAATCACACCACTTTTGGTCAAAATTTTGTCTTATCCAATTATTAGACTTCATGGTTGTAAAATACTCCTTGCAGTAGTTAGTTCCTTTCTTTTCAATTTCTTTTATTTTTTTAATAAAATCATCATAAGAAAAAGAAGACTGGTCTTTAAAAATAATATCAAGTCTTTCAAAATGTTGTGTCTGGTTCAAATATCGCCAATGACTTTTACCTTGTAAGTGTCCTTCATTGGATAAAACATATTTTGACTGGTTTTTATCAAAAACAAGTTCAATGGGTGTAAAACCACCAGAAGACCGCAAAAATTTTGGTTCAAGAATGAATTTATCTTCTTCTTTTTTAGATTGTAAAGTTGACTGCGCCCACCTATCAGTATTTGCGCCTAAGTGACCAAGTCTTTGTGAACCGTCTTTACCAGTATGAAGAACACAAAAAATAAGAATGTTTTTTTCTACCGATATTTTCTTCAACCAATTTATTAACTTTCTGCTTTCTGTTTCATCATTGTAATTTAAACATAAGTCAAGCAGACCGTCAACAAAAAGAACCGAAGTATTAGGAAAAAGTTTAAAATGTTCTTCTATTAATTTTTTTTGCATTGTGGGTGAATCTTGTCTGGTGCAATAAGGTTTTATATTGTCTGGTAGTTCTTTACAACCAGAAAAAGACTTCACCCTATCCATGTGCTTATAAAAATCAAAAATGCTGCTTTCAGTATCAAAATAGGCAATTATTGGTCTTTCTTTTATAACATTCAATTGCATTGAAAAAATTTGTTCACCAGTAATTGAACTTGAAAGTATTGCAGTCAACCATGTTGACTTTGCAGTTTTTGGTAGTCCACTTATTACAATGAAAGACTGTAATGAACCAATTGGTTCATTCTGTATGCGAAATAAAATGTTTTCTGGTGGTGGTTCAAAACCTCTTTCATATTGTCGTTTAAGTAGTATTTCTGAAATTACTACTTCGTTTGTCATATTGGTTTAATTTTACTTTCTGGTTCTTGAATAGGGTTACATTTTGTCAATAAGATAATAGCAAACTCAATGTAAGAATCAGCCAAATCATTTAAAAAACTTTCATCACTAATTATTGTAACATTTGAATTAGCAGAAATTTGCCCGACCATATATTCAAGTTTTGTCAATCCAGTAAACATATGTACTTGGTTGAACTTGTCTTGTACTGGAAAAGTAGTACCAGAAGGTACTAAGTATTCTGGTTTAATTTTGTTTTGCATTGATAACAAGTTTAAATAAGTTTAATTGAATGTTTTGTCCTTTAATTATTATGTTGTGAGCATTTAAGATAGCATGAAATTGTTGACCCATGTCTGAAATTGTTTTTTCATGTACCCAATAAAAACCTCTGCGCCTTATTATTACCAAAATAGGTGTGTAGTAACTAAGTTTATAAAGTTCTTCTTCTGTATACCTTTTTCTTAATGTCATAATTTTAATCAAGGTAGTACGGTACCAGCGTTTTAGTTTATTAATTACCCCCATTGATTAGCCATAGCTTTGGCTATTCCGAGAAAAGTTTTAGACCTTAATTTTCTTCTAAGATCTGCGTCATAACATCTAATAGTATCAGTAAAATATCTTTTTTTACCGTCTTTATAAATTATAGGTTTTGGCTTATCAACGCTGGTTTGTTTAAAAAATAAATTATCTTTTAAATCATAAGTTAATTTAGGTAAATTTTTAAGCCACAAACAAGTCCTTTTTTGGTCATTATCCCCAAAATAATATGGTTGTATTATTTGATTGCATTTTATAACATTATGAATATATCCCATAGGGTTTTCTAAACAAATTTTTTTAATAGGACTATTAAACAATTTTAAAAAAAAATCTATTGCTTTTTGTTTTTCTATTTCTCTTAATATTGCTTTTTGTCCATACTTTTCTACATTAAACCAACCAGATCCAGCAAAAGATAAAAAAGTACAAGGTGGGTGTCCTATCATTATATCCCAATTATCATTAATAATATTAAATACATTGTCTTTTATATGCCATTCAGGAAAATTTCCACTACAATCTTGAATATCACAGCTGTATGCTTCGTGTCCTTTTTCTCTAAATTCTTTACAAACAATTTGGCTTTCTTCACAAGCTATTAATACCTTCATAATTAATTTATTTCGGTGAAAATTATATATAACTGAATTAACCTTTGTTTGATTGTTTCAACTTCATGTGCCTTTATAAAATCAAAATACTTTTGGCAAGTACTTATGTCAATAGTTGCAATATACTCGTAATCATCATTTACTATTTCCAAAAACTTTTTTGGGTGAAAATGTGTTGCATTTTCCCACCATTTTATTCTTTGTTCTAATTCAAGAATGGTTTTGTGTACTTGATTTGCTTCTTCTAATGTCTTAATTTTCATTTTGTTTTGTTTTAATGATTAATGATAATCAAATAAATAATAAACTTTTGAAAGAAAATAGTTTTTTCTTTCAATTATTTTTCGTATATGCACAAAAAAAAGGGTTGTAAAAACAACCCTAAGACAAAACAAAACAAAAACCTACTAACTTTTAAATATATAATAAGTAACCAAAGCAGCCAATAGTAATAAACCAACACCAGCACTAAAAACTGGTATGTTCAATTTTTTTATCCAATACTTAACACCAGTAAGATAACTGGTTTCAGTTGCGCCAAAATACCCTTTCCTTTTTATCCACGCAATATATTGGTCTTCGTTATTAATGTTATCCCATTTTACTTTGTTGTAATTAAGCCATAATACCAAGTCTTTTGCAGAATCAGATAAATTTGTATAAGTAGCATAAGCACCACCGCCCTCAATATTAGGTTGATTTGAACCTTTGCCAATAGACAAGGTTTTTCTTCTGGAAGGGTGCAGCATTCCAAAACCATTGTTCAAATTTTTGTATACTGGACTATTCCAAGCAGAACCCCTATAACCAGTTTCATGTGCCGACTGTCCGATTATCCATTGAATTGCTTTATCTGGAACAGAACCTCTAATTGCAGCTGCTATTGTTACAACCTCATTCATTACCACTAACATTAAAATCTTTTGCAAAAATTAAACCAAGACCAGCAATTAATGTTTGCCAACTTGCAGTAATATCACCAGTTACAATAATTGTTTTGACTGCATAAAAAATTGTAGCAACACCACAAAAAGTTGTCTTCCAATTTCTGAATAAATGTTTCATGTTAAATTTTTATAAAATGATTAATTAATAATTGCACCCTTTCATCAAGTCTTGTTAATGTGTCTTTAATGTCGTTTTGCATTTCAATTTTTTTTTCTAATGCTGAAAGTCTATGATTAGTCAAAAAATAAAAACCACCACCAGTAAATAAAACAGAAACAATTGCTTCCATGTGTTCGTTTATCATTTTACCAATTTTTCTTTCATTTCATTGGTTATTACTTGCCATGCTTGACAAAGTACAGACGCAGAATCTAAATTTTGGCACGTTCCTTTTGTTATTGCTAAGTCAAGTGCTTGTTTAATTACTGTAAGTGCTTGTTCTAAATTCATCTAACTAAATATTAATAACATTAAAAAAATATAAACCACAAAAATTGTAATAATATAACCACACAGAATTATATATGGTTCATCTTCTTTCAAAACTATGGGTTAAAAAGTTGTATTTTGTAGGTTGTACCGTTTACATTAATTACCAAATATTGTCCACTTAAAACAAAAGCACTATTTGATAACATAGTACCAGTACCCAAGTCGTCAAAATGAGGTATATATTTACTGTACCAAGTTATTTTACTATTAGGGTCGTCAATATAAAAATGTGAATTATTATTTTGATTATTCCAGTCGCCAAATTTGTACCAGTTTTTATTGAAATCTACATATAAACCATTAGAAACACCGTTATTATGAAATTGATAATTCAAATCTACATCATCAATTTTAAAATAAGTGCCATTATTTATTTGATTAAAGTCGCCTAATAAATAAACAAAATTTATTAAATCTAATTTTAAACCTTTATCAAAACCTTGATAACTTGTAAAAATTGTTCCGTTATTATCAAAAATAAATAAAGAAGAACCATTATTAATATAATCAAAATCTCCAAAAGCATATTGATTATTTTGAAAATCAAAATTTAAACCTATTCTAACATCATTATTTTTGGTAATAAATGCCTGTGCAACTGCGTCAATAAATAAATGAGTTCCAGTATTAGTTATATCAAATTCACCAAAATAATATTTATCGGTTAAAAAATCTAAATTTATCCCTTTAATATTATTATTAAAAGTTGTTCTTACATATTGGTAAGAACCTGCACTATCTACTATATCAAAAGTTACTCCTTCTGCTGCACCAACTCTGAATTGTCTACCATAAGAAGCCATTAATAAACCAAAATTATTACCCTCTCCGTTTCCGTCAAAAAATTCAAAAAATTGATTTCCAATATCAACATTAAAAAAACCGTAACTATCATGACCTAATGAATAAACATTATATTGATAATCTAATTTTAAACCTGCAATTACATTATAAATTTTAGTATTTAATTTCCAATCCCCAGAAGTATAATCCATATTAAACGTCAAAGGCGAATTTGTATTTTCACCATGATCACCCAAAGTTATTTTATAACCGTTATATGCAGTAATAAAATCAAATCTAAATGCTTGACCTAAAGAATCTTCTAATAAACTATTTGGTAAGTCATTAATTATATAACTATCTGCAAAAGTTCCGTTATCATTATAAGGTATGTATAAATTAGTCGGGTTTGTACCACCACCACCACCAGAAGTAGCAAGTTGAAACCAAGTTGTTCCAGTATCACGATATAAATTACCGTTATCTGTACCTATAAAGATACGACCAATAAGACTTGGATTCGGTATTGCAGCATAAGTATCTTGATATATTGCTGGACTACCTTTTTGGTTTAATATGTTAAAATCAATTTCTATTCCCATTTTTAATAATCTGTGTCTTTATTTAATCTTCTACCACCAGAATAAAATTCTTTATCAGAATTTTCTTCACCCATGCCATTATATATTTTTCTTATAACTGCAAGTTGTGGTTTTAGTCCAATATTACTACCAATAAAACTTATTACATAAGTTCTAATATTTATTTCGTATAAATTACCAGAAAAAGAAATTGATTGGTTTTGAGTCAATGTAATACCGTCAACTTCTACATCTTGATTACCAGTACAAATAAATGTAATACTGTTGCAATTGCTTGGTGAATTTGCATTACTGTAATAAAATGAAGTCTCTGTTGTATATTCTATTAATTTTTTCATAATAAAGGTTGAAAGGAAAGTTTTTAAATAAAGTCAACTTCACCCATTGACTTCTTTTTTCTTCTTCTTGGTTTTTTAGTTGTTTTTCTTCTTTGTTTTCTTACTTTTCTTTTTGCAAGTCTTTCTGACCTTCTTTTTTTTGCTGCTGCAATCTGTTCTGGTGTTCTGGTAAATGTATCAGTAATTGTTTGAACAGAATCACTTGCAACTTCCAATGTTTCTTTGGCTTGGTCAATTACTGAACCTTTACTTATTGGTTCGTTAAATTGTTCTTCACTAATTTTTTCAGAATCACTTACTATTATTGAACCTTTTTTGCTTGGTTCAAAATCTGCTATTTCTTTTTCTGCTGCTTGTTTTTTACTCTTTAAGTACCAGAGAACTCCAAGTGCTGCTGCACCAAGACCAAGAAACAACATTGTATTTTTCTTTGCCATATTATTTATATTTTGGTAATGAATTTACAATGGAAAAAATTATTTGCAATTCTTCAACTGATAAACCAGAAGCCAAATTGTAAGAAGAATATCCTTTTTGTAAATAAGTTAATAAATCCGTATTATATTTTTGTTGAAATTTATCTGATAAATAACTAACCTGAGATTTGCTTTTCAATTGTCTAAATACTGATATTACCGTTGCTTCATCATCAGTAAATACACCAAAAGAATTATATATTTTTTTTATAAAATTATCTACTATTGCTGTTGTTAATAGCAATCTGCCAACTGGACCTACTTTCCAAAAATTAGGTGAAAAAGGATTTTCTGTATTAGGCAAATTATTATAAGAATCAATTAATTTATCAGAAGAACTTTTTGTAATTCCAAATTTTGTCATTAATGGTCTTAAAAAACCAAAATATGCTATTAATAAAATACCTGCATTAATTATTAATTTTTCATTATTTGCTTTCATTTTTATTTTCTTAACATTGTTAGCAAAAGTTGAAATTGGTTTGGGTCTTGTTCAGACATTGTCGCTAATTTCATTAAGTCATCACCCAAACTTTTTGTGTGTTTTGACATAATTTGCAAAGCATTTCTAATTTTATCTTTTTCTTCTTCTGGATTGTCTATACCGTTAAGAGTAGTTGGTTGTTGGTAAGCATTGTTATTTTGTACACCCATTTGAGAGAAAAACATTTTCATCATGTAGTTCTTAAACTCTGGTTCTTTTGCAATACCAGACAACCAACCTTCTTCTTCTTTTTCTTCTGGTTCTTCATCTAACAATTCAGCAACTTGACCAGACAAAGCATTTATTTTGGATTCTAAAGCAGAAATATTTGTATTTGAATTATTATTGTAAATTTCATTATTTAATCTAACGGTAAATGTTTCACCATTACCAGTTGGTTCTTCGTTCTTATCCAATTTTCTATAAAAAATAATTGATATTATTGCAGTACTTCCTTGAAGTTTAAAAGCCATTAATGAATTTTCAAGACTTTCCCTTGCAGAAGTTATATCGTCCTCTCTATTAGTCCAATTGATTACACCACCAGACTTTACAACAAAAAAAGGTTTGAAGTCTTTTTTATTTGCCCGAAAATCAAAATGTTCCATTACACTTTCAATAGTGTTTCCAAGAATTGCAGTACCCATTATTTTATATTTTACATTGTATAATGAACCCCCAACAAAAAAGAAAATGTTGACGCAGCAGTAATTGAACTACCCATTAAAATATATGACTTTTCCCATGTTACTTGTTGCCCTTGATATTGTGCCAATGACATAACAAACGGACTTGGTGTTGCTCCAGATTGTTGTCTGTGAATAGAAATTAATGGAATACGGTTAACATTTTCACCACCGTTTATGTATAAAACCAAATATGCTTGTTTTAAATTTGCAGCACTTACCAACGCATTACCAGTTGAAGAAACCGTCAAATCATTAATGTCAAAAGTTTCAAGTGCATTAAGTTTTACATAACGCAGTTTGGGTTGGTCTGGAAAATTAAATCTTTGTCCTATTGTTCCAGTCTGGATAACCAATTCAACCAGTTCAAATTTATTTGTTTGCATTACACCTTGTTTTTTAGGTTTAAAATAGGGTTGGCTTTTTACACCAACCCTTTATATAAAAAAATGAATTAACGTACAGAAGTTGTGTTCTGTGCAAGTAACCCATCAAGTTCAAAAATAGCACGACTGTTTGTTTCAACCGCAGTCATTGAAGAAGGGATTGTAACTGTGAAATCAGTTTGCTTTCCACCACTTAACAAAAGGTTTGGTTCAACTACTTGCCAACCAGATTCAGTTCCAGATTGTTGTGCAATAAAAGAACTTGGGTTCGCTGAGTAATACGCAATTGAAGGTTGTTGTTGTGGTACGTTTAAGTGTCCAGACAACCTCCATTTTGGCATAATTACCCTATTGTTAACGGTAATTTGCAAATATCCATTATACCAGTTATATAAAGAAGCAGCTGTATTTGACGTACTAAATATTGACGCGTCTGGATATGTAGACAATGGAAAATTTGCAGCAGTTGAGCTTGAAGGTTTTGCAAAAGACAACCTCATTCTACTTACTACAAAAACGTCTTGAAGATTTAGACTTACTTGTGTATTAAATTGAGTTGAAAAGTTATCATTAACTACTAAAGGAAAACGAAATTGTGTTGCAGTTATATTTAATGCAACTTCTAAACGTAAATAACTTTGAGATAAAACCGCAGTACTTGAATCAAAACCGTTTTTAGCCATTATACTTTTGGCATTTTGATAAACAAGACGGCTACCTATTTGAGATTGTGCCATTTTTTTTTTTTTAAGTTTAATTAATAAAGGTTGAAAGGAAAGTTTTAAGTTTTAAAAATCTTCGTCCATAGCACCAAGTTCTGTATCTGCGTCAATTTCATCAGTACCAGACATCATATCT
>Ga0114970_10003502_pt1 | contig 11526 bp, 9 predicted proteins | sample M_140205_XF_Meta_FD_87030 | JGI IMG/M metagenome (GOLD analysis project Ga0114970, IMG submission 87030) | Freshwater microbial communities from Lake Montjoie, Canada to study carbon cycling - M_140205_XF_MetaG | ecosystem: Environmental > Aquatic > Freshwater > Lake | place: Lake Montjoie... | reverse complement strand
GACCTGACGGCCAAGGCCAGCGGGGGCGATGTCTATGTCCACGACATGCGGCTGCCCGGCATGCTGCACGGCCGGGTGCTGCGCCCGCCCTATGCCGGGGTCGATGCAGGGGATTTCGTCGGCCGATCGCTGCTCGGCGTCGACGAGGCCTCGATCGCCCAGCTGCCGGGCATCGAAAAGCTGGTCGTGATCGGCGACTTCATCGGCATCGTCGCTCAGCGCGAGGAGCAGGCCGATGCCGCAGTTCAGGCCTTGTCGGTGACCTGGGCGCCGTTCACACCGCTGCCGCCGCTGGCCGATCTGGCCCAGGCGATCAGCGCCCACCCCAGCCAAGCGCGGGTGGTGGCGCAGCAGGGCGATGTCGAGTCGGCACTGGACCAAGCGGCGCTGCGCGTCGACCGCAGCTATGTCTGGCCTTACCAGATGCACGCGTCGATCGGCCCGTCTTGCGCGCTGGCCGACTGGCGTGGCGAGGGGCCCGAGGCGCAGGCCACGGTCTGGACCGGCAGCCAGAACCCGCATGTGCTGCGCGCTGACCTCGCGCTGCTCACCGGCCTGGCCGACACCGCGATCGAGGTGATCCGGCTCGAAGCGTCGGGCTGCTACGGCCGCAACAGCGCCGACGACGCCGCCGCCGATGCGCTGCTGCTGTCGCGCGCGGTGGGCCGGCCGGTGCGGGTGCAGCTCAGCCGTGAGCAGGAACACGCCTGGGAGCCCAAGGGCGCGGCCCAGCTGATGCAGGTGCGCGGCGGCTTGGCGGCGGACGGCTCGCCGGCGGGCTACGACTTCGCCACCAGTTACCCGAGCAACGGCGCACCGACGCTGGCCTTGCTGCTGACCGGCAAGGTCTCGGCCGTGGCGAAGGCCTACGAGATGGGCGACCGCACGTCGGTGCCGCCTTATGCCTATGCGCACCAGCGCATCACCGTCAACGACATGGCGCCCATCCTGCGCGCGAGCTGGCTGCGCGGTGTCTCGGCGCTGCCCAACGCCTTCGCCCACGAGAGCCATATCGACGAACTCGCCAGCGCGGCCGGTGTCGACCCGGTGGCCTACCGCTTGCGCTACCTGCACGACGATCGCGCCGCCGAGCTGGTTCGCGCCACCGCGGCCAAGGCCGGCTGGTTGCCGCACAGCGCGCCGCAGCTGCAGGCAACGCAAGGCGATTGGCTGCAAGGCCAGGGCTTTGCCTATGCCCGCTACATCCACAGCAAGTTCCCCGGTTTCGGCGCGGCCTGGGCGGCCTGGGTCGCCGACGTGCAGGTCCACCGCGTCACCGGCGAGGTGCATGTTGCGCGGGTGGTGGTGGGTCACGACGCCGGGCTGATGATCAACCCCAAGGGCGTCGAGCAGCAAGTCCACGGCAATGTGTTGCAGACGACCAGCCGCACGCTGATGGAGCAGGTCCGGGTTGACCCGGTCACGCGCACCGTGGCGAGCCGCGAGTGGGGCAGTTACCCGATCCTGAGCTTTCGAGACGTGCCGGTGGTCGAGGTGATGTTGATGCCCAGGCCTGGCGAAGCGCCGCTGGGCGTCGGTGAATCGGCCTCGGTGCCAGGCACCGCAGCGATCGCCAACGCGATCTTTGATGCCACCGGCGTTCGATTCCGCAACCCACCGTTCACGCCCGAGCTGGTTCGCGCGGCGCTCAATCCCTTGCCGCCGCCCGCCACGCCCAAAGCCCCTATCGTCGAGGCGCTGCCGGTCGCAGCCGACCCACAGCGCCCGCGCAAGCCGCGTTGGGCGCTGGCCGGTGCGATCGCCACCGGGCTGGTCGGACTGGCCGCTGCAGCGCTGGGTTGGCGCACTGCGATCGCGCCGGTGCAGGCCAGCACAAGCGGTGTCTACAGCGCTGCGCTGGTCGCGCGTGGCGGGCAGCTCGCGGCGGTCGGCAACTGCGTCGCCTGCCACACCGCCGAAGGCGGGCTGCCGGGTGCCGGTGGCCGTGCGCTTGCCACGCCCTTCGGCACGGTCTACAGCAGCAACCTGACACCTGACGCAGCCACCGGCATCGGTCGTTGGTCGTTCTCGGCCTTCCAGCGCGCGATGCGCGAAGGCTTGTCGCGCGACGGCAGCCACCTCTACCCGGCTTTCCCCTACACCGCTTTCACGCAGACCAGCGACGAGGACTTGACCGCGCTCTACGCCTGGCTGATGTCACGCCCGGCGGTCGCGGCCAGCGTGCCCGAGACCCGGCTGGTCTGGCCTTTCAACTGGCGAGCGCTGATGGGTCTGTGGAACGCGGTCTACCTGCAGCCCGGGTCAGTGGCGCTGGTCGCGCCGCGCAGCGCGCAGTGGCAGCGCGGCGCCGAACTCGTCAATGGCCTGGGCCACTGCAGCGCCTGCCACACGCCGCGTGATGCGCTGGGCGGTGAGCGCGCCAGTCGGTCCTACCTGGCTGGCGCGTTGGTCGATGGTTGGGAGGCGCCGCCGCTGGGTGCGCTGAGTCGGTCGCCGCTGCGCTGGACCGAGGCCGCGATGCTGCAATACCTGCGTCAGGGCCACCACCCCGAGCACGGCATTGCCGGCGGATCGATGGCTGAGGTGGTGCGAGGGCTGGCCGGTGCGGCCGAGTCTGATCTGCAGGCGATGGCGCATTACCTGGTGTCGCTGCAGCCCGACCGTGCGCCGACAGTGGCTGCGACGCTGGTGGCGCAGGCCGCAGCGCGCGCCGCGGCTTTGCCGGGCCCGGCCCAGCGCCTGTTCGAATCAGCTTGCGGTGCCTGCCACCACGACGGTGACGGCCCCGAGGTGCTGGGTCTGAACCAGCCGCTCGCGCTCAACACCAATCTGCACAGCGAGCGGCCCGACAACCTGATCCGCACCGTGCTCGACGGGATCTGGCAACCGGCCTATGTCGAGATCGGCCACATGCCGGCTTTCGGCCGAGCGCTGGACAACCAGCAGATCGCCGAACTCGCTGCGTACTTGCGGCAGCGCTTCGCGCCCGACCGGCCGGCCTGGACCGAGCTGGCGGGCACGGTGGCCAGGCTGCGTGTGGCGGACCGCTAAAGCCTGCGCCAGCAGGTCTCAGCGGCCCACCTGGCCGAAAGCCACGGCCCAGGTCAGCGAAGCGAGCGGGCTGGCGCCGCCGCCGCGCAGCGACGCTGCGCGTCCCAGGCCGAGTCGCCACTGCTGAGCGCTGCCCAGAGGCGCCAGGCCGGCCCACACCAGACCCTGGGCGATCGCGCCGCTGACGCCTTGAACCCCGGCACCGCCCGCACCGCCAACGAGCAACTCGGTGCCGACTTGCCAGGGCGCGGGCAGCGCGGTGCTGGCCCAGCCGGCGCCTATCAGGCCGACCGAGTAAGCGCCGGCCTGGCCGCCATAAGCGCTGTGCGCCTGGGCGCTGACATAGACCTGAGGCGTCAGCCAGCGGTTCAGTGCGAGACCTATCGTTTGGATCGACGGCTTGCTGCCGTCGCGGCGCGCCACATCGACCATCTGCTGCAGGCTGCCCGCCCATTCGGTGCGCACGACGGTGCCACTTCGCCCCGGTGTCGAGGGCAGGGCGGCCGGCTCGAGGTCGGTGGCGAGCCAGAGCTCGGTGACCTGCCCGCGCAAGCCCGGGGCCGGTCCCTGGATCCGACCGAACGAGGCGCCGGCTTGCCAGCCCGGGGCCAGCGTCGCGCTCAGCGTGCCCTCGAGCTTGGCCATCGACCCGCCGCCCGTGGGCACACCGCCGCCGCCACCCAGGCCCAGGCTGGCGCGCGCGCCCAGCCGCAAGCGCTCACCCAAGGACAGTTCGCGGCCGACAAAGCCCAGGATCTCCATGTAACCCGCGACGTCCTGCCGCACCGCGGCGGCGGCCGATACCCCCCAGACATTGCCGTGCTCGTCCAGCCGCTGTGCGGCCCGAGCGCCGACCAGCGGGAAGTCCATCGCCTGGGCCGCGCCGCGCAGCCGGACCTGCGTGTGGGTCAGCGCGACCTGGTCGAAACCCAGACCGCTGCGCTGCTCGGCCTGCACCTGTTCGCCGACCCGGCCCAGCGGCTGGATTCTGAAGTCTGTCTGCCACTGTGCGACCAGGCCGACCTGCTGACTGCGGATCGCGGTGCCGGGAAACTGCAGCGCCGACACCGACAAGCCCGCGCGCAGTGGGCCGAAATTCTGTAGCAGCGAGATCGACGGTCGCAGCATCAAGCCATTGCCCACCGGCGCACCAGCGCCGCCGCCCCCGCCCATAGCCAGGCCGGCGAGCAGTTCCAGATCCGGTCTCAAGGTCCAGCGCTGTTGCAACTCGGCACCCAGCACGAACAGGCCGCCGCGTTGACCGCTGGCCGCGCCGTAGACCACCGGGCCGAACCAGACGCCCGGCCGCAGTTCGAACAAGACCTCGGCGGCGGCCAGCCCCAGGCGTTCGCGGCCGGGCAGCCTCAGGGACTCGAAGCCGGTCAGCACTGACACCGGCATGGCCGAGCCGGCTTCGTCGGCCTGGGCTGGCAACCCGCACAGCAGGACCGATGCCAGCGCCATCGATAAGGTCCAGGTCTTGCGGGCAGTCGATGTCATGGTCGTTCTAACGATTGAAAGGTCTGTGGGTTCAAAACGCAGGCTCTTGAGGCTTGCGCGCTCACCGCCAGGCCGCCAGGGCTGCCAATGCCAGCGGCAGCCCGATGGCGGCCACCATGGTCGAAACAGTGACCAGCCCTGCGACATAAGCGCCGCGGCCGCCCATTCGCACTGCCAGCACATAGGCACTGCTGGAGGTTGGCAGCGCAGCAAATGCGACGATCACCGCTTGCTGTGCCGGCGGCAGCTTCATACCGACCACCAGCGCGATCGCCAGCAAAGGCAGGGCTGCATGGCGGATCAGCAACAGTCCGAAGGCCAGTCTGGGCGCCTCGCCGAGCGCGCCCAGTCGCAGCCCGGCGCCCACCGCCATCAGCCCCAAGGGCAGCGCGGCGCCGCCGATGCGCGACAGCGTGATCGACGCCAATTCCGGCAATTGCAGCCCGATCAGGTTGGCCGCCAAGCCCGACAGTGTGGCGACGATCAGCGGGTTGCGCGGCAACTCCCTGAGGTAGCCGTGGCCGCCCTGGCGCGCCAGCGACCAGACCGCAGCGATGTTGCACAGTGGCACGCACAGCGCCATCAACATCGCCACCCAGGCCAGTCCGGGTGCGCCGGCCAGCCGCTCGGACAGCGCCAGTGCGACATAGCTGTTGAATCGGAAGGCGCATTGCGAGCCGCTGGCATGCAAGCTCGCGTCCACCCCCGGCAACCGACCCAGTGCCCAGGCCAGCGCAATGCCGCTGGCAACCACAGCCAGCCCGGCGCTGCCCAAGGCCAGCAGGTCGCCGGGATGCAGCGGGTTGCGTGCGATGGCGTGAAATAGCAGCAGCGGGAACAGCAAGTAGTACACCAGCCGCTCGACAGCGTCCCAGACCGGTCGACCCAGTGCGGTATGGCGGCAAATCAGGTAACCGAGTGCAATCAGCACAAAGTCGGGCAGCAGTATCAACAGATCGGACATTGCCAGAGTTTGCCAGCGTCGGCCGGTCAGATGCTGTCGCGAAGGACGATCGGGTCAGCCGGGTTGGTGTTGACAGCGTTAAAGCTCGATCGACTTGCCTATCTTGCCTATCTTGCCTACCCATCGAGCAACATGATCTCTCGAACCTCCTTGCCAAAATGCTGCTTGTGGGCGCTTTCCCGGCTTCGTTGGCCACTGGCGAGCTTGCTCCTGCCTCTGGCGCTGGCTTGTGCGGCCGCTGAAGCGCAGAACCCGATCGGCGGCGTTCGCTTTGATCCCAGCGTTCAACTGGCCGGCCAGGTCTTGCAGCTCAACGGCACCGGTTTGCGGGCTCGGTTCTGGATCAAGGCTTATGCAGCGGGCCTGTACCTCGGTCAGCGGGCCCAGAGTGCCGATGCGGCGCTGACCCAGCCCGGCGCCAAGCGGCTGCAGCTGCGCATGTTGCTGGCGGTGCCGGCGGCCGAGTTCGTCAAGGCCTTGCATCTGGGCGTTGCGCGCAACACCCCGCCGGAGTTGCAAGCCAGGTTGGCGGATCGGGTGGCGGCGTTCGATGCGATGCTCACGCCATTGGGCGAGGTCAGAAAGGGCGACACCGTCAACCTCGACTTCCTGCCAGGTCGGGGCTTGCTGTTCTTCCACAATGGTCGCTTGCTGGGCCCTGCCATCGCCGGCGATGAGTTTTACAGCGCGTTGTTGCGTGTCTTCGTCGGCGAGCATGTCAGCGACGAGGGATTGCGCGCTGGACTGCTGGGCCAGTCCTGACCCACGGCGGCGCACAATCGTGGGCTTAGGGCCAGCAAGGCTTGGTTGAATCTGGAGACTCTCTCGACATGAAGCGATTTCTGCTGGTCACGCTGGCAATTGCCGTGGCACCCCTGGCCGTGCTGGCCCAGCCATATCCCAACAAACCGGTCAGGCTGGTCGTGCCATTTGCGCCGGGCGGCACCACCGACATCGTTGCCCGGGTGCTGGCTGAAAAAATAGGGCCGGCCTTGGGCCAGCCGCTGATCGTCGAGAACAAGGCCGGTGGTGGTGGTTCGGTCGGTGCCAACGACACCGCCAAGTCCTTGCCCGATGGTTACTCACTGGGCATGGCCACGGTGTCTACGACAGCCGCCAACCCGGCGATCAATGCCAAGATCCCCTACAACCCGATCACCGACTTCACGCCGATCACCAATGTCGCGGCCACGCCCAACGTGATCGCTGTCCACCCATCGTTCCCGGCCAAGGATTACAAGGGATTTCTGGCCGAATTGAAGAACAACCCTGGCAAATACAGTTTTGCCAGCTCGGGCACCGGCGGCATCGGTCACCTGCAAATGGAGCTTTTCAAGAATCTGTCGGGCACTTTTGTCACCCACATCCCGTACCGTGGCGCGGGTCCAGCGCTCAACGACACAGTGGCGGGTCAGGTGCCGATCATTTTCGACAACATGCCTTCGGCGCTGCCGTTCATCAAGGACGGTCGGCTGGTGGCGATCGTCGTCGCCGCGCCCAACCGTTTGGCGCAACTGCCCAACGTGCCGACCTTCAAGGAAGTCGGGCTCGAGCCAGTCAACCGCATGGCTTATTACGGTATTTACGGCCCCAAAGGCCTGTCCAAAGAGGTCGTTGACAAGGTCTACTCGGCGGTCAAGAAAACCACCGAGCAGGCTGACGTGAAGAAGCGTATCGAGGAAACCGGATCGTTGGTGGTGGCCAACACGCCGGCCGAATTCGCGGCTCAGATCAAGGCGGAATTCGAGGTCTACAAAGGCGTGGTCGAAGCCCAGAAACTCAAGCTCGATTGAATCCGGTCGGCTGCCATGCCTCTCACAGACAGTGGTCCCGGCCTACCACCTGCCAGCCAGGCCTTGATCTCGCGCTTTGTTGATGCGCTGTGGATCGAGGATGGGCTGGCCAAGCTCACGCTCGAGGCCTACCGGCGTGATCTAACGCTCTACGCCCATTGGCTGTCGGACACGGCGGGCCGCGCGATCGTCTCCAGCACGGAGTCCGACCTGCTGGCTTACATGACTCACCGCCATGCAGGCAGCCGGGCCACCAGCGCGAACCGGCGTCTGACGGTGTTCAAGCGCTTCTTTCGTTGGGCGCTGCGCGAGCGCTTGGTGACCGAGGACGCCAGCCTGCGCCTGGGCAGCGCGAAGACGCCGATGCGGGTGCCCAAGGTGCTGTCAGAGGCCCAGGTTGAGGCCTTGCTCGACGCGCCAGCCGTGGCCGAACCACTGGGTTTGCGCGACCGCGCGATGCTCGAGCTGATGTATGCCAGCGGCTTGCGCGTGAGTGAGCTGGTGGGCATTGCCACCGTGCGGGTGGGATTGAGCGAGGGAGTCTTGCGGGTGGTGGGCAAGGGCAGCAAGGAGCGCCTGGTGCCGTTTGGCGCTGAGGCGCAGGATTGGATCGAGCGCTACCTGTCTCAGGCCCGCGAGGCCATCCTGGGCGGACAGCGAAGCGATTCGCTGTTCGTCACGGCGCGCGGTGCGGCGATGACGCGCCAGATGTTTTGGTCACTCGTCAAGCGCCATGCGCTGACCGCAGGTATCCGCGTGCCATTGTCGCCGCACACCTTGCGTCACGCGTTTGCCACCCACTTGCTCAACCATGGCGCAGACTTGCGAGCGGTGCAGTTGTTGCTGGGCCATGCCGACATTGCAACGACCACCATCTACACCCATGTTGCGCGCGAGCGTCTGCGGCTGCTTCATGCGCAGCACCATCCGCGCGGATAGCTGTTCGGCTCATTCGAAGCAAGCTCTCGGCGAGGTTCAGGACGACTCTTTTTCCTGCAGCTTGACACCTACCAAACCATGCGCTGGCAGCCTGATCAGCGAGCCTTGAAAGTACAGTTGCATCTGCGCCAGCTGCGGTGATTGCAGTTGCCAAGGCGGTCGTCCGTGAAAGCTCTGGCCTCTGTGCTCACCGAAGACGTGGCGCCAGGCCTGCCCGCCGGCGTCGCGCACACAGACCACCTGTCCTGTTGCGCCGACGACGTAGACCATGCCGGCGCCCTTCAAGGCTTTGGGTGCCTGGAGTTCGGCGAAGCCGACACCTGCCATGTCGCATCCGTTGTCGGCTTTGGCCGACGCGGAATCCTCGGCCTGAACCGTCGATGGAGCTTGCGCAGTTGGCCCTATCGGGGCGCCCTGTGCGGCATCGATGGTCTTGACGGGCATTGCCGCGCTCTCGAGCGACGACGCTTCAAGCTTGGTGCGGTCTGATGAAAAGCCTATCACCGTCGCCCAAACACCAAGCATCACCAGGGTCAGCCCCGCCACGCCTGCCATCTTGAGCTGGCGTGGCAAGCGGGCCTTGATCTCCGATTGCCCAGGTGAGCCCAACACAGAGCGCAGCCTGTCCAATAACCAGACCTGCTGGCGGCTACCCTGATGCTTTGGCGCAGGTGCTGCGTCAGTCGCTGCCATGACCTGAGTGGGCGTCACCATCGCTTCAGGCACACTGACTTCGATCACGCTCTCAGGATCGGCGCCCAAGATCAGTGCGACCTTGCGCGCGGCTTGGCGACGAATCGATGCGTTGTAGAACGAACCGTGGCTGCCGTTTTCCAGTTGCTCTAGCTGCGAGGGGGACAGTGCTGCTCGCTTGGCCAATTCGGAAAGATCGAGTCTGGCCAGCAAACGCAACTCCCGCAAGCGGTCGCCCTTGACGTCCGCCACTTTGGGGTCATCCTGATTTGACGGGTCAAGTTCCAACATGCATCCCGCAGCATTGCTTTGAAAATTGCGATTGGTAGTTTAGTCATTTTGCCAAATTTTTTGCATTTTCGCAATCCGATACCGGATCTTTTTCTAGGCAAAGCCAAGGTTGGCGCCTCGAACTTCCAAAAAAGCAGTTGCGCTGGGTTCAAAAAATGGTGAACCTGCTGAAACAACCGATGGCGCCTGACCCGCCAAACCGGCATGCTCTGTCGGTCAAGCCATCGGCGAATCTTGGTGCGCGCTGGTGGTTCATTTTCATCTGGAGACCGAAATGAGTTTTTCTCGCAAGTTGTTCATTTGTGGCGCTACCGCCTGGTTCTCGGTGGCCTCGGCCTGGTCGCAGACCTATCCGAGCCGCAGCATCACCTTGGTCGTGCCTTTTGCTGCAGGTGGTCCGACTGACGTGGTCGCGCGCACGCTGAGCGCACCGCTGTCGCGCGCGCTCGGACAGACGGTGGTGGTGGAGAACAAGACTGGCGCCGGTGGCACTTTGGCGGCGGCCCAAGTGGCACGCGCCGCACCCGATGGCTATACCTTCCTGATCCACCACAACGGCATGGCCACAGCGCCTGCGCTCTACCGCAAGCTGAGTTACAACGCGTTGACCGATTTCGAGTATGTCAGCCAGGTGGTGGACGTTCCGATGACGCTGGTCGCACGCAAGGACTTGCCTGCAAAGACACTGCCCGAGTTGCTGGTCTACCTCAAGGCGCAAGGCGACAAGGTCAACCTCGCCCATGCCGGCTTGGGCGCGGTGTCGCATTTGTGCGGCATGGTGTTTCGACAGGCGGTCGGGGTCGAATTGACCACCGTGCCGTACCAGGGGACAGGTCCGGCGATGGCCGCGTTGTTGGGTGGTCAAGTCGACCTGATGTGCGACCAAACAACCCAGACCGTGCCGCAGATCAAGGCCGGTTCGCTGCGTTTCTACGGCGTTACCACGGCTCAGCGCATCAAGGCATTGCCCGACGCACCCACGCTGGCCGAGCAAGGACTCAAGGGTTTCGAGGTGATGGTTTGGCACGGCGTCTATGCGCCCAAGGGCACGCCCAAGGAAGCGACCGAAAAATTCAACGCCGCGCTGCGCGTGGCGCTGAAAGACCCGATGGTGGTGGCCCGGATGGCCGAACTAGGTGCCGAGATCGTGCCAGACGCCAAGCTCACGCCCGAGGGACTGCGCACCTGGCTCAAGCAGGAGACCGATCGCTGGGGACCGGTGATCAGGTCGGCGGGGGTGTACGCCGACTGAAGCCCGCGCAATCGAGCGCGTAGCGGTGACTTGCGCTGCGCGCGAAGTACAGAAAGAGTTATAGGCAAGCCACTTCGGGATTTCTACTGATTCGGGGGCTTTTCCGAAGCGCTGTTGGCTGCGATCTCGTTGGATTGCTTGGCGATGAGTTGACGACTCAAACTCTCGTACATGCCGGGATCGAGGATATTTTTCGTGACCTGTTGAGCCTTGCTGCCGTAGGGGCCGCTGGCAACAATATTGGCGGCCAGCGCAGCGCCGATGCCGGGATGTTTCTTCAGTTCAGACACCGTCGCGGAATTGATGTCGATGAGCGAATTCGCGGCGTCGGGTCCTCGCATCGAGCCCTTCTCGGGCTTTCCCGCAGCGGGCTTGATGCCTTCTTGCTTGACGCCGGGTTCTCTCGTCAGCCTAAGCTCGGGAACGCCTGCGCATGGCGACCTTGCGCGAAGGCCGCGATGGACAGCAATTCTGCGGCGCTCACCATGCGCTGAGCGCCGCGGCCGTGAATCCTGATCTGAAGCATGACCCTCGCCCCTGCGGCAGCTTGCACCGGGATCAAGCTCGGTGGCCCTGGCGCCGCCAGGCTTGAGTCAGGTCAAACTGCGGCCGGGTCGTTCGCCGACCCGCACCGCCAAGCCTCATCGATTAAAGCGCAGCGTCTTTCAGCTTCTTCAGCGCGCGCGTCTTGATCTTGGTCGACGCGGGCTTGGCGGCGAAGGTTCTCAAAGCGCCGCTGAACGGGTCCTTGCCGAGGCGTTTCTTCTTGGATGGGACATGGTGCGCGCTGATCTTGAGCAGCCCTGGCAGCGTGAACGCGCCCAGACCTTTCTTGTGCACCGACGCCAGCACGGTGGCTTCGAGTGCGGCGAGCACGGCTTTGGTGGCCTTGGCATCGACCCCGGATTGCTCGGCCAGGTGCGCGTTGAGCGATGTCTTCGTGAAAGCGGTCTTGATTGGCTTCAACGCGGTCACGGGCTTGGCGGCCACGGTCTTGGCTGTTGCTGCCGTCTTCACAGGCGCTGCTTTCTTGACGACTGACTTGGCAACCGTCTTGGCGGGCGCTTTGGCAACTGCTTTGG
>Ga0114970_10003501_pt1 | contig 11527 bp, 3 predicted proteins | sample M_140205_XF_Meta_FD_87030 | JGI IMG/M metagenome (GOLD analysis project Ga0114970, IMG submission 87030) | Freshwater microbial communities from Lake Montjoie, Canada to study carbon cycling - M_140205_XF_MetaG | ecosystem: Environmental > Aquatic > Freshwater > Lake | place: Lake Montjoie... | reverse complement strand
GGGTGGAGAAGAAAACGTTCCCCCTATTTACGGTAAAGTTTTTGTTTGCCCGAAACCTAAAGTAGGCACATTATTTTCAAATACCCGCAAAAATGATATCAGAAATAATATTCGTAAATACAATGTTCAATCTATTGATGTTCAGATAGTTGACCCGACATACCTATTCGTTATGCCAGAAGTCAATATAACATACAATCCTTCGGCAACCACAAGATCACCCGGAGAACTGGCAGACGCAGTATCTAATAAAATTATCGCATATGAAACTAACTATTTGTCTAGATTTGGTCAAAGATTTAGATACTCAAAATTTTTGCAGTATATCGAGACTGTTGACAATGCTATTGTTTCAACAACTGCGAATATTCGTTTAAGAAAAACATTCCTACCTAATGTAACAGGTATCAATTCATACAATCTAACATTTAATCAGGGATTGCAAAGACTTGGTTTGTCTAGTGATGTTCAGCAAAATTTTGCGTATGGTTGCCTAACTTCTTCACAATTTATTTACGCCAATTATAACTCTTTCTTTGATGATAATGGATACGGAACAGTAAGAATTTATCATCAAGGCGCTATCGGCGGAATATCAAAACGTAATTATACAAATACTTCTGCTGGAACAATAAACTACGAAACTGGCGCTGTGACGATAAGCTCTTTCGTTCCGGATTCTTCGACCGGAGCAGAAATTTCTATCGTTGTTGCTCCTATAAATCCAAATATAGTTCCTATTCGTAATCAGATTTTGCTCATGTCCCAATCTGTTGTTAACGTGATTGATGATAATACAGGTAAAACTGTTGCTGTTGCTTCAAACGTAGATACTATGGGTCAAACAGCCACATTGCTCACACCAACAGGAAGGTTATATAACTTCTAATGGCAATCGCTGGTTCAACCGAGATCTACAAGAAATTATCTTCACAAATAGAATCTCAATTTCCCGGATTCATTCGAGAAGAAGGGCCGCAATTTGTCACATTCTTAAAAGCATATTATGAATACATGGAGCAGAATGGGAAAGCAATTAATGCTACCCGTTCTATACAAGATTATCAAGATATCGACAGAACAATTGATAATTTCGTAGAATACTTTCGTCGCGAATTCATGCCAAATATCCCTAAAGATGTTCTTGCTGATCAACGTCTATTAGTTAAACATATTCGTGAATTTTATCAGAGCCGAGGTACTCCAGAATCGTATCGTTTCCTATTTCGCGCACTATACAACAAAGAAATAGAATTCTATTATCCAGGTGAAGATATTCTTCGCACTTCTGATGGTCGTTGGATAAAAGAATCTAAGCTTCGCGTTGCTAAACCTTATACTAAAATTCCTACAGAATTCGGTGGAATTAAAGTCACAGGCGCTAAATCTGGTGCTACTGCACTGGTTCAATCAGTTGATTCTAGCCTTTCTTCAGGCATTACAATCTACGACATGACTGTAGAAAATATTAAAGGGACGTTTTTAGATGGGGAACGAGTCTTTGATGCCGACGGTAACTACGCAACAGTTAGTGCACAAATAGGTCCTATTTCATCCTATAATATATATGAAGGAGGAGCACTACACAATATCGGCGACACTGTTAGAATATATGGGGCCGGTTCTACTTCTCCAGCCAGAGGAACCATTACTCGTGTTAAAAGTCAGAGCGCGATAACTGCGCGTATTATAAAAACTGGTTCTGGGTACACAAAAAAGAATACTAAAATTATAGTTTCTAATGAAAACGGCGGAGAAGGTTTTGAAGCTGTCGTTTCTTCATATTGGCCAGAAGCGATTCCGACTGCGCTTAATACAGATTTAATTGGAGATCTAAAAAACGTTCGTTTAGATTCAGATTTTTTCGTTCGTAAGGGTGCTAATTCGGCGAATGTAACAAAAAAACTCACAGGAATTCTTAAAGCAAAAACATCAACAAATACAGTGTATGGTATTAGTGGATCTAGGTTTAATACTGAACTTGCTGTCGGTGATGTTGTTCGTATAACTGGTTCTAGCACTGCCCTTAGAGTACATTCTATCGGTGGCGCGCAAACATTTGTCGCGACTGCTAGGACAAATGTGAATGCTCGAGCGAATGGTTATAGTAAATTAGCTGGAGCAAATGTTTCATCGACTCTGAATAATTCTTTAAGTTTCAGTTCATCACAATTCTATAAAATTAATGCTATATCTATCATTAATCCTGGTAAAAATTATACTTCAATTCCTACGCTTACAATTATAGATACAGAAACTTCGAAACTCAATATCGACGATGGTTACGGAGGATTTTTAGGTAAAAATGCTGCAATAGTTGCAAATACAATAACCGGAACTATTGCTGAAATCAAGCTAACCGAACCAGGAAGTAATTTTAATAAATTTATTATTACTAATATAATAAACGAAACACAAGGTAATAATGTTTTCGGTACATTGAATAAATCTACAGGAATTTCTGTGAGTCACGCGAGTGTGAACGTATACACTATACTTAAGAAAACCTATAGTGGCACTGGATTCGGTACACCAACAGGTGTTACGAATTATCCAGGAAAATACGTTGATACGAAAAGTCTTCTGAATTCGAGTAGTAAGCTTCAAGATAATTTCTATTATCAAGAATTTTCATATGTTATTCGAGTGTCAGAGTTATTAGACAAATATCGCGAAATTATTAAAAAATTAGTTCACCCAGCAGGAACTAAACTTTTTGCCGATTATCAGATGATTTCTTCTGTTGCTACGCCAGCTATAGTAACAACTTCTACTTCTAGCATACAAAACATAACGATGACAGAAACTGTTGCGTCTACAGATACTGTTGTTGGTGCTAAGAAAACTTCTGCAGTTATTACTGAATCTACTTCAGTAACCGATTCTATGAGTTCAGGTTTAAATAGAACCGGAGAAGTAAGCGAAAGTGTAACAGTTTCTGATAACACTGATACTATTAAATTTGCCGGAGGTCTAGTTTCTGAATCTATTACTGCTACAGATACTGTAAGTACGACTGCAATATTTAGAAACCTAACTGCTGGTTCGGAATCTGTAACTGTTTCAGATAGTATCGACAATTATAATAATGCCGTGGGAGCAGTAAGCGAATCTGCAACTGCTACGGATACTACTAACGGAACTTCTGCTAAATCTATAGCATTAATCGAAACTATGACGGCAACCGATACAATTGTCGGAAACGGAATTACATCATCTGATACAGCAGAATCTGTAAGCGCGAGCGAAACTGTCAATGGAACTTATATAACGCCTAATTTGAATTCTGGTTCGGAATCTGTAATTGTTTCAGATAGTATCGACAATTATAATAATGCTGTAGGAGCAGTAAGCGAATCTGCAACTGCTACTGATGCTCAAAATGCTACCTATGTTTCGGCAAACGTGTCTCCTAATACAGAATCCGTAACAGCTAGCGATTCGACGCTCGGTGGAATTAGTTTGTCTGTAGATATAAGTTCTGAATCAGTAACACCAACCGATTCTACCAATACTACAATATTAATTGGTTCTTATCTAACAGAAATCGTAACAGTTTCGGACAGCTCGGCGGGAACTTATGTTTCAGGCAATGTATCAACTGGTTCGGAATCTGTAACAGCTTCGGATAGTATAGTAGGCGCAAATAAAACTAGCGCAGGAGTAACAGAATCTAATGGCGACTTGACACCTTATGCTTCAGTCTTAATTTCTACATATCAGAGCACAGTAATCAGTGATGTAGTGAATCCAACACTAAATCTTGATGATACTGTCAGAAGATAATGTTTTTTTGATATAAATAATCAACCTAACCCAAGGGAGTACTATAAATGTCTATTGAAAAGATTAATCCAAATGATTCTACGAACGTGAGTGTTACCCGTGGAGCAGGTTCTATCGAATCTGTTAACATGACAGGTAAGTTTTCTACTGTTTGCTACGATAAAGAGGGAAACAAGAAATGGGAAGATTATTTCCCAAATACTGTTACGACTGTAGGTAAAAATGACCTTCTTGACAAGTATCTAGCTGGTTCCGCTTATACTGGAACTTGGTATATGGGACTAATCAGTTCTACTTCTTATTCCGCAATTGCCGCAGGCGACTCGATGTCATCTCATGCCGGATGGAAAGAAGCTGGTCCTACGTATGTGCCAAACTATAACCAGTCGACTCGCGGACAAATCACATTTGCATCTGCTTCATCTGGTTCTAAGGCAACTTCTAACGCTGTTGTGTTTTCTATCACTTCTTCGGGCACAATCAAGGGCGCTTTCGTATCTTCTGGTTCTGCTAAGGACGGAACAACCGGTATCCTTTATTCTGCTGGTCTATTCACTGTTGGTGACAAAACTGTTACTTCCGGCGATACATTGAACGTTACTTATACTGCTTCAGCTTAATGCCATCTCTTATCACCCATCACTTTAGGATTCATAACGCGATTCAATTTTATGAGTCGTTCGATGAAACTAATCCTACTCGATATTATTATTTTATCGGTAAGAACTATTCGACAACGAATGCAATACCGACTACAGGAAAAGTGAAACTTAATCCCACATCTAACATAGTTGTGGGGAGCGGAACACTATTCAACAGTGAATTGAATGTAGGCGATATTGTGAGGGTGACAGGAACAACAGAAAATCTGCAAGTACAAAATGTAATCACTGCGCAAACCTTCGCAACGACTACAAGACCTACTTTACCAATTTCTGTTGCTGCTAATCTTTATATACGAACACTGTATAATGATTACAATCCCCCTATTCCGGTTGACAGATATCAAGATACTTATTTTGATATCTGGAGAAATATGATTTCTGCCAAACGCATAACTTCTGCTGACGTAAGCCATGTGGCTAGAAGAATAAACTGGACTTCTGGTACAGTGTATACGGAATATGATGATAGAGATCCATACATCAGCAGTAAACAATTTTATGTTATCACCGATCAGGGTAAAGTTTACAAATGTATCAATAATAATGCGGGTTCTGCTTCTACTGTAAAACCAACATCAGAAGCCGCAGAAGGTGTTTCGAAAACTAGTGATGGTTATTATTGGAAATATATGTATACAATTAGTTCTGGAAGTAGTTTAAAATTTTTGACTCAAGATTATATTCCTGTTGCTACATTAAAAACAAACGACAGTTCTAATCAATGGAACGTTCAACGACAAGCAGCTAATGGAGCTATACATCACATTAAAATCATTTCCGGTGGATTAGGTTATTTATCTACTAATGGTACAATATCTTCAGTCACCAGTGCTTCTAGATTTAATTTAAAACCTTCGGCAAGCCAATTAGATGGCGATTATGTTGGTTCTAGTATATACATTGATTCTGGAACTGGTTCCGGACAGTTAAGAAAAATCGTAAAGTATTATGGTGGAAACAATTTTTGTATAGTAAACACCGCATTTGGGACAACCCTAAGTTCTACAACTTCTCCCAGCACATATATCATATCTCCTACTGTAGTTATTCGTGGAGATCCCGCGACACGCGATTTAGCCACAGCATATGTTTCTAATACATATAATGGTGTTGTTAATAAAATAACAATAATTGGTCAAGGTTCGTTTTATACTACTGCTAATGTAACTATATCTGCCAATTCTTCTCAAGGTTATGGTGCTACTGCTCGTCCTATAATTTCGCCTATAGGTGGACATGGCAGTAATCCAGTAGACGAGTTGTATGGCACCAACATTTTGATGAACGTTCGTGTATCTGGTTCAGAATCTAATACGTTTCCTACAAATAATGATTTCAGAACAATCGGAATTATTCGCGACCCGTTGTTTGCAAACGGTTCTCCTGTTACAACATTAGCATTAGACCAAACTACTCGCGTTTCTGTCACAGAAGTTTCTGGCGATTTTGTTGCTGATGAAATTGTAACTGGACTAACTAGTGGCGCTAAGGGTCGTTTGGTCTATTTCGCAAACAATAATGCCGCAAGAACAGAAGGTGTGTTGAAACTGATTCGCATAACAACTAATGGTACAGGCGAATCTTTCTATACAGGTGAAATTGTTCGTGGGGAAATTAGCACACGTACTGCTAACGTGCAAACAACAACTAGTGGCGCTATGAAAAAGTACAGCGGACTAGTAATATATACTGAAAACAGAACTCCTGTTACTCGTTCAATCGAACAAACAGAAGACGTAAAAGTCATCATAAATTTTTAATTGGTAGGTATCCATGGCCGCACAAGCTAATACAGTAAACCTTTCAACGAATTTTAACGTAGAACCATTCTACGATGATTTCAATGAAGAAAAGAATTTTCATAGAATTCTGTTTAGACCTGGATTGGGCGTACAGGCGCGCGAACTTACTCAAATGCAAACTATCTTGCAAAATCAGATAGGTCGTTTTGCTGGTAATATTTTCCAAGAAGGCTCTACTGTTCGCGGTTTAGAAATGAACTACGAATCTAATTATGATTATGTTAAGTTGAGAGATAAGAATTCTACCGCAGCTAATACAATTGTAGTAACAAATTTTCTTAACAAAATCGTTAAGGGTTCTACTTCTGGCGTCCGCGCTCTTGTTGTTGCCACTTCTTCGGGTGCCGAATCTAACACACCATATTTCAAAACATTCCATGTTAGATATCTAAGCTCTAACAATACTGTTGGTGCTTATGGTGTTCCTAGTGGTTCAGGTTTTACTCGTTTTGCTAACAACGAAATCCTTACTGTTGTCGATAACCCAAATCTTACTGCTAATACAATTAAGCCTGTTTTGTTTTCAAGCCAGTCTAGCACAGGTTTAGGTACATCTGTCAAGTTGCAGGCAGGTATTGTTTATGCAAAAGGACATTTTGTTCGTGTTCCTGAACAAACAATTATTCTAGAAAGATATTCTCAGTTCCCATCATACAGAGTTGGTTTTGAACTAACAGAATCTATTATTACAGAACAACTTGATGACACGCTTTTGGATCCAGCACAAGGTTCCTACAACTATACAGCTCCTGGAGCTGCTCGTTTGAAACTCGAAGCAACAATCAAAAAAGTTGCTCTTTCAGATACAGTTTCAAACAATTTCATCGAATTGATGAAAGTAGATAATGGTATTGTTCAGTCATATTCAAATAAAACTTCTTACTCAGCCATTCGCGATTATATGGCTCAGCGCACATACGATGAGTCTGGTGATTATGTTGTGCGTGGATTTGAAGCTTTTAGTCGTGAACATTTGAATACGGGAACTAATGGAGGTTTGTATAATGCCTCAGCAGGTGGAGATCCATTAAAGTCTGTTATTTCTGTTAACGCAGGTAAAGCTTATGTAAGAGGATACGATGTTGAAAAAATTGTATCTTTGGATCTAACAATAGACAAATCAACAGATTATCTTACTGTTGAGTCGGCGAAAGCTCTTATTGATTATAGCAATTATGTTATTTGCGATAATGTTGTTGGTTTGTGGGATTTAGATAGACAAAGTGTTGTTTCTTTGCGAGACACACAGGCTAACGCTATCACTAATGGTGGATTTTCTTCTACAGCAATTGTAGGAAACGAAATCGGTACTGCTCGTGTGCGTGACATTGAATATCTCAGCGGAACTCCAGGTCTTCCGAGCGCACAGTATAAAATTTATCTGACAGATATCAGAATGAATCCTCGTTCTAGTTTTGCTAAAGTTCAGCAGATTATGTTCGGTGGATCTGCTAAAGGTAAGGCTGACATTTTAGGTGCTGACGGAACAAATTCTGTAACATATGATTCTTCATTTGATCGTGGCGTTTTTCGTCTTCCTGCTAGTGCTATTAAAACTCTTCATGATAATGCGGGAAGTATCCATAACGATTTCGCGTTTTCTCGTTCGTTTGGTGTAACTTTTGATACTTCTGGTGTTGCTACAATTAATACCGGAACAGATTCCGAAACATTTGACGGTTCTGGTACACTCAGTGATGATGCTACTCGCACTGATTTTTATGTTGTTGCTACTGCGGCAGCAAATTCTGCATTACTAACAGGTAAAGTGAGCGTATCGAGTGGTGGTAATACAATCAATTATGTCGGTTCATCGACAACAACAAAATTTGATGTAGAAATTAATCCTGGAGATATTATTGCTGTTGCTAATAGCGGCGATTATGTTGTAAGTAAAGTTGTTAGCGCAACACAGCTACAGATTTTTGGTACTGCGTCTGCCACCAAAACTAACATGCCTTATTTCAAAAGATTTAAGCCAGGTCAGGTTTTGGATTTGGGTGGTGTCGGTAAAAACGGAAATCGTAGCATCCAAATTTCAGGAACTCCTTCTCGTATAGCACAGTTATCACTAAACGAAACTCTAGGTGCTGGTGGTTTAGCAGCAACTGTTATTACTAAGCTCAATAAAATTAATGGCAGAGAAGCCACAAAATATGCAAGAGCTAATCGTTACGTTCTAATTAGAACAGGAAATACTAAATCATTGGGCATCGGCTCATATCCAGGTGATACTGTTGGTCCTTGGAATTTAGGTATATCTGACGTATTTAAACTTAGATCAGTACGCAAACTAAGAAATGCTAATTTTGATAAAGTTACCGATGGAACAGACGTAACAAATGATTTCATTCTAGACAACGGAATGAGAGATACATATTATGATCATGCCAAACTTAAGAAAAGACCTGGATCAACATTAGCACTTGATTCTACAGATCGTTTGCTGGTTAACTTTGATCATTTCGCGCACGACTATTCATCAGGAGTAGGATTCTTTTCTGTAGATTCTTATCCAGTCGACGACGTAGCTGCAGAAACAGATACTTCTAAAATTTTCACATATCAAATTCCGCTATTTACTTCACCTTCAACCGGCGTAACATACGATTTGAGAGATTGTATCGACATTCGCCCGCGAGTACAAGACTCTGCAAATTCTGCAATTACATTAACTAACATTTCTGTTAATCCAGAACAAAAGACCAGTTTCCAGTCTGGTGGTGATACGGGTTTACACTATTCTCCACCTAATCAAGATTTCACAACTAATATTTCTTATTATTTGAGCAGAAAAGATATTGTATCGATAACAAAAGAAGGAAGAATTACCGTCACAAAAGGTAATCCTTCTATGAAACCAACTCTACCTGCTGCGCCAGATGACGCAATGCCTATTGCTGAAGTTTCTTTAGCTCCATATCCTTCATTATCAGATCAAGTTGGTCGTAAAGCTAATCGTCCAGACCTAACAAATACTATTCGTCGTCTCAAGAACGAACGTTTCACGATGAAAGATATTGGAGTTCTTCGTAATCGTATTGATCGTTTGGAGTACCTGACTTCACTAACTCTGTTAGAAAAAAATTCTAAAGATCTTCTTATTCCAGACGACAACGGATTAGATCGTTTCAAAAATGGTATTCTTGTAGACGGATTTGCCGGTTCTAATATCGCTAATGTTCATGATGCAGACTATAGAGCTGGTATCGGCAATGGGGAAATGTCTCCATGGCAAACTGTTGATACTACAACATTGACTATGGCTAAATCATCAACTAATGTTGTGCGCACAAACGTAACGCCTTCTGGTGTTTCTCGTGATCAGGTTGTAACCCTAAGTTCTTCATCTCCAGCATTTGTTGCTGGGATGACAGTTACTTCTGGAGGTTCTACTGCTTATCTTAGAGCTAAAGTTGGCACAAAACTATATGTTGAAAATGCTACAGGCAATTTCTATAATGGCGCTACTATAACAAGCGGAACTGTAACAGGAACAATTAGTTCTGTTCTGAAAATTCCGGCGGGTGATCTAGTAACATTACCTTATTCGCATAAGATTCTTGTTGATCAACCATATGCAACAACAACAAGAAATGCTACAGGTTCTAATTGGAATTGGAAAGGTAATCTACAATTAGACCCTAATACAGATTATTGGGCCGACACATTTACTAGTGATGTAAAAATTGCGGTTAATGTAGAAAACACTAACGACAACTGGGCGTATTTGGCTAATGCGTTTCAGACTGCTCCGGGCGCATGGGAAAATGTTATAACTGGTAAAACAGAAACAACAAGTACAGATATTGTTACCGATACGGCATTAACGAAAAACTCTGATGGTAGCTATACCAGTACTGCAAGTTTCAAAAATCAATCAATTTCAGTGACTCCAGTCACTCAAGCTCGCACTACAACTCTTTCAGGAATGAAAGGCACAACCACTACTAGCAGTGGTGGTAAGGTTGTTACTGACCCAACTCTTATTCCTAACATGCGCTCTAATTTGATTTTCTGTAAGGCTACAGGAATGAAAGCTTCGAGCCTATTGTATGCTTTCTTTGACGGAAAAAGTGTAAACAAATATATCACTCCACTAACTAAAACAGAGTACACTACACGTCTTAAAGATTCTAGAGGCGCACCTTTAGTTGCTAGTAGTTTGAGAGGTTCTTCGTTATTTTCTAATTCTAATGGCGAAACATATTTTACTTTTAGTGTGCCTTGTGATAACTCATTGTCATTCACTAATGGAACCAAGAGACTTAGACTAACTGATAATCCTACAAATTCTCAAACAGCAGGTCAATTTACGACTGCAGCTGAAGCCGATTACTCTACTGGCGGATTGAACGTAGGAATTTCTGATCTAACTATTTCTACTCGTATTCCAGATATCGCTTCTAGTACATTAACCGAAACTAGAAACATCGTAAATTCTACAACGAATATAACTGGTGGTGGAACAAAAGTTATCGGAACTATCGCGGCTCCTCCCCCACCACCTCCTGCTGCAGATGGAACATTTGTTAGATATGAATGTCAAGGAGTTGATAGATATTCTGTATACAATAATGGTTCTGGCGGATATACAAAAGTATTGTCTAATGCTAATTTTCCAGGTTGCGGATGGGTGGCTCCACCGCCTCCGCCACCACCGCCTATTGTAAGAACATATACGATTTATCCGAACATCATCACAGTTGTTGAAGGAAATTCGGTAACATTTACTGTATTAACATCAAACGTAGAAAATGGCACAACTCTATACTGGACAACAACAGGAACTACATCTAACGCAGATTACGAAGACGATACTACTCAAGGTACTGTAACAATTTATGACAACAGCGGAATTATCATAAGAGCAATTAAGTCGGATAGTACTACTGACAACGGCGAAACTTTTGCGCTTCAGTTGAGAACAGGAAATTATAGTGGTACTGTGGTAGCAACTAGTTCTACTGTCACCACATTAGATCCTGCTACACCTCCTCCGCCTCCTCCAGCACCTACCATTTCGGCAAGTTTTGTTCCTGGAGCAGTGTTAACAAATCAGTCTTCGGAATTGCGCTGGACTACAACTAATGCAACTCACGTTGTAGTGACGGGTGATGCGACATATTATTCTGCGCAAGGTTCTCTACAGTTTAGCTATGATACGGCAGGAACTAAAACAAAAACAGTAACAGCTTATGGCCCAGGAGGTAATGCTCCAGCTACGGCTTCACTGTTGGTTAATGCTCCAATAATTGTTCCTCCACCACCTCC
>Ga0114970_10003497_pt1 | contig 11534 bp, 8 predicted proteins | sample M_140205_XF_Meta_FD_87030 | JGI IMG/M metagenome (GOLD analysis project Ga0114970, IMG submission 87030) | Freshwater microbial communities from Lake Montjoie, Canada to study carbon cycling - M_140205_XF_MetaG | ecosystem: Environmental > Aquatic > Freshwater > Lake | place: Lake Montjoie... | reverse complement strand
TAGTGTCAACAGCAACCTATGGTAATACTTGGTATAAAGATGGGGTTGCTTTAAATGATACTTCTGTAAAAATAAAACCAAACACGCCAGGCTATTATACTGTTAAAACAACCCAAAATGGCTGTACAAGTATAATCAGTTCAACGTACTATTTTATATTGACAGACATAATAAATTTAAGCCCAAGTGAGTTTATTAAATTAGGGCCAAATCCATTTGCAAATAATATCAGGTTTGATTTTAATGTAAGAGGCTATCAAAAGATGAATATTGATGTTTATGAGATTTCAACTGGCCGTAAAGTGTCTTCAAGAATTGGTTTAACAACTGGGACTACCTTAAACTTTGATAATTTAAGTACTGGTATTTTTGTATTCAATGTAATTTCTCAGGATGGTAAAATTAGCCATCAATTCAAGTTGGTTAAATTGTAATAATAGACAATAATTTATAATAAAGAAGGGCCTCGCTTCAGCGAGGCCCTTCTTTATTAGTAGCGTTTCTTGTGGTTATTTTTTAAGCTAACTATTCAAAATCAGTGTACAATAAATATTTTTTACGCATTGTTTTAAATGCTGTTAAGCGGGGCTCCCAACTTTTTCTGATTTCTGTTTCTGAACTGCCTGCAATTAATTGCTGCATTAAACTTGCATTGCCTGCAAGCTTGTTAAAAAAGTAAGCCGTTGGTTCGCCCGATTTAGGGCGAATAAAAAAGGAATCCTTTTGTGGGAAGCTTTTATAAATTTCAATGATTAGTGCTATATCAATTTTATTTTTTGGCGGCGTAGTTTTTGATAAATCCCAGCCATAACATTTTTGTCCATATAATTTTGAACTCATTGCACCTATTCGTGGTGCTGGCGTAAAGCTATAGGTTTGACTTGTAATACTTGGATGTCCAATATTTGCAAATGCATTTGGTGTGCCTCGGCCTTCGCTTAACACAGTGCCCTCAATTAAACAAGTAGTGGGATACCAATAAATGGCATTCATACTTGCTAAGTTAGGAGAAGGTGCTACATCCACCGTATACATGGATGTATGTGTATAATTTTTATTTTGAATAATTGTAAGGGATAAGTTATTTTTTCCCTCCACCACTTTTAACCAATTTTCTCCTTTTAATAATTGTGCATATTCGCCCATGGTTAAACCATACACAGATGGGATAGCGTTTTTACCTACACCACTTGAATAAGGCGCTTCCAAAACAGGACCATCCACAAAATGGCCATTGGGGTTGGGGCGATCTAAAATAATTACAGATTTGTTATTCGCCATCGCGGCTTCCATATAATATTGTAAGGAATTGATATAAGTATAAAAACGAGTACCTACATCTTGTACATCAAATAACATAATATCTACATCCGATAAATCATTGGCATCGGGTGCACTTTTTTTACCATATAAGGAAACAATTTTAATACCAGTTTTTGGATCAATTTCATCAGATACTTTTTCTCCAGCATCGGCAGTGCCTCTTAATCCATGCTCGGGTGTAAATATTTTTTGTATTTGTATGCCCGCAGCTTTTAAGGTATCAATCAAATGTTTTCCATTGATAGTGGCAGTTTGATTGGTAAATAAACTCACTCTTTTACCTTTTAATAAGGGGAAATATTTTTCCGTTTGGTAAGCACCGGGTAGAATGTTTTTACTTTTTTGTGCAGTTGCTACAAATGAAGTAGCAAGCATTACTATACTTAGTAATAGACAGCTTATTTTTTGCATATTAAACAGTATTCTTTGAAAACACAATTTAGTATAAAAACAAAAGCAGTGATGTGTTTTTTGATTAACTCAGGTATTTACCAACAATCGGCATGCGACGACCTACACCAAAGGCCTTGGGTGAAATCCGAATAATAGGACAAAACTGATTACGCTTGTATTCATTGTTGTTGACCATCTTAAGTGTTCTATCTACCAAAGCATTTTCAAAACCTAATGCTTTTATATCATTGGGGTTGGCGCGTCTTTCGATATACTGGTAAAGTATTTGATCTAAAACGGCATAATCAGGTAAGCTATCGCTGTCCTTTTGATTCGGTCTTAGTTCAGCACTAGGCGCTTTTGTAATGATATTCGTTGGTATGATTTCTTGATGGCGATTAATGTATTTGGCAAGTTCATATACTTGCAATTTATAGCAATCCCCTAATACCCCTAAGCCACCCGCCATATCACCATACAAAGTCCCATAACCGGTTGCTAGTTCACTTTTATTAGAAGTGTTTAATAAAATATAGCCAAACTTATTAGCAATGGCCATTAATATATTACCCCTTGACCTGCTTTGTATATTTTCCTCAGCCAAGGAAAATGGTAAGTCCTTAAATAATGGGTTTAAGGTTGCTAGGAATTGTTCGTAAACTTCCTTGATGGGAATAATATCATATTTATTATCCAAATTTTGACTCAATACAATTGCATCATTCACAGAATGATCTGTTGAATAGGGGGAGGGCATTAAAACCGCATGCACATTTTCTTTTCCCAATGCTTCGCAAGCAATGGCTAATGTAACAGCCGAATCAATACCGCCCGAGGATCCAATAATTGCTTTGGCAAATCCCATTTTATTAAAATAATCCCTAACGCCCATCACAAGCGCTTGATATACTTGTTCAATATTTAATGTAGGAATTAAAGTGTTTGGATTTAATTCTTTGTTAGGCAGGCGACTGGCCGGCTCTAATATGGGTGCGTTAATAGTGCCATCAGCATTGCATTCAAAGGTGGCTAAGGCTGATTCAAACATAGGAAGGGCGCCACATAAATTTGCATCTTTATCAAATACCAACGAGCTACCATCAAAAACAATTTCTGTTTGACTGCCTACTGCATTACAATAAAATAAAGGAATTTTATATTTTAATACATTTGATTTAATCGTTGCTTTTCGATCTTCATCGTGTGTATAATCAAAAGGAGAAGCGCTTAGATTTAATAAAATGGTAGGGGCTTGTTCCATCATTTTATCCATCGGGCAAATACGGTACAGTGGATTATCCCCTAAGTTCCAAATATCTTCACAAATAGTAATTGCTAATTTTTGTCCTTTAAATTCAATCACCTTCCATTCGTCTGCTGGTTCGAAATATCTGTTTTCATCAAAGACGTCGTAGGTAGGTAATAATGTTTTGTGAATTTCAGCAACTACTTTTTGTTCATACAAGAAAAAGGCAGCGTTATATAAATCCTTACCTTTTTTATTTGGGTTACGTGCAGGACTTCCAATTAATACCCCAATGGTATCGGCTGCTTGTTTGATTACATCTATGCTTTGGTAGCATTTATTTATAAAATCTTCAAATTCAACAAAGTCCCTCGCAGGGTATCCGCAAACACTCATTTCACTAAACAAAATTAAATCTGCACCTTGATTTTTTGCGGCTTCAATAGCGCCTAAAATCTTTTCGGTGTTTTGTTCAAAATTGCCAATATGATAGTTCTGTTGTGCAATGCAAATCTTCATATGGCAAAGGTCGGTTTTTAACAGAAATAACCTCGCTTTTTTTGTACTTTCGAGGATGCGTTTCCTAATTTTTATCTTATTTATCCTAATTGTTGGCACTAGTTCCTGTGGGCGAATGCAAAATAACCCTGCGCAAAATGCCCCGGAAATTATTTTGTCGATGGAAAGACTGGATCAGGTATTGTTTAACATGGATACCCTTCATTTGAAGGATAGCCTATTGAAAATGAATACCCGGTATCCGTTTATAAGTGAAGTATTGTTGCAGCAAATGTTGGCGATTGATTCCGGGAATAGTGAAGCAGCGTTACTTTCATTTTTAAATGCGTATCGACCCATTTTTGAAGCTGTGCAAAAAATTAATGCACCTGCAAGCGCACATCCACAATTACAAGCCCTTTTTAAATACCTACACTATTATTTTCCAGCCTACCCATTGCCAAAAAAAATTATTTATTTTATTGGGCCTATAGATGGTTTTGGGAACTCAATTGGTTCGGATTATATGGCTGTTGGATTACAAATGTTCTTGGGGGATACTTCAACCTGGTATCAATCGGAACAATTTCAAAAATACTTTCCATCTTATATCAGTCGCAATTTCACACCCCGATTTATTCCCATTACTGCAGCAAAAAATTTAATACAGGATATGGCACCGAATAGTAGGGTAACGCGTGGCTTGATCATTGAAATGATTGAAATGGGAAAAAGGCAATATATTTTAAAGAAACTATTACCTGCATCTAATGATGCTGATTTATTCGGATATAGTGAATCACAATATGCGGCTACGATGAAAGCAGAACAAGATATTTGGAGCTATTTATTAAAAATGAATTTGATTTATTCCAAGGATCCTAAAGTGGCAAGGCAGCTATTAAGCGAAGGGCCTTTTAGTATTTATTTTGGGAACGAAATTCCTGGAAATGTTGGTGTTTTTATAGGCTATCAAATAGTAAAATCATGGATGGAGCAACAATCTCAACTAGATCAATCAAATTTAGTAGCGTTGTTACAAATGCCGGCAGAAAAAATATTTACCGAAAGTAAATACAAACCTTAAAATAGTAATAAATGCTAGTTGAACAACTAGTTTAGTTTGACTGGGGCCACCATTTTAAATGATGGAATATTAACATGAATAAGCTCCTTCGTATCGATATTCTCCATAGTGTAGTGTCCTTGCATTTTTCCTAACTCACTTTTTAAATGACAGCCACTTACATATTGGTAATTTTGACCTGGCATGATTAAGGGTTGAACACCAACTACGCCTTCGCCTTCTACTACACGAAATTCACTATTGCTATCATACACTTCCCAATAGCGCTTTAATAATTTTACAGGAAATGAATTGTGGTTTTCAATCGTAATACGATACGCAAACATGTACTCGTTTTGCAAAGGATTACTATAATCTTTTTGGTAAAAAGTTTCGATACTTACCTCTATGCCTTCTGAAATTTTAGAGACCATATTATGTCGTTTCCTCAAATAACCTGCAGAGAATACTGCGTAGTAAAAATAGCGTAAAATGGGTCGGATTTTACAAAATAAGAAGCAATTTTTTTTTAAACAACAGCTAAGTCGCGTAACTTTGCGCCATCGAATCAGTTAGGAAGGGTTTTTGCCTAAAATTTTCGCTAAAAAACACGAATCAAATGAAAATAGCTGTTGCAAAAGGGGATGGAATTGGACCAGAAATAATGGAAGTGGTTATTGCTATTTTTAATGCTGCTAAAGTGCCCATGGAGTATGAGATGGTGGACATGGGTAAGTGGGTTTTTGACAAAGGATTTAGTAATGGCATGACGCCCGAAGCCAAGCAAACCATTGAAGATTTAGGTATATTATTTAAAGGCCCGATGGAAACCCCTAAGGGTAAGGGCGTAAAAAGTGTGAATGTAACTGCAAGAAAAACCTGGAATACTTACGCAAACGATCGAAAATTTCAAACATTAAGCGGGGTAGATACTGTTTTTAGTAAAGCAGGAATTCCAATTGACCTCACCATTGTAAGAGAAAATATTGAAGATACCTATGGTGGTATTGAGCATATGCTTACGCAAGATGTGGCATTGGGTCGCAGGTTTATAACACGTCCAGGTAGCGAGCAAGTAATTCGTTATGCATTTGAAATGGCCAAGAAAAAAGGTGCACGTCGTATTACTTGTGGTCACAAGGCCAATATTATGAAATTAACAGATGGTTTATTTCTTGAAGTTTTTAAAGAAGTAGCCAAAGAATATCCTGAATTAAAATCGGATGATGTGATAGTGGATGACCTATGTATGAAATTAGTGAGCCGTCCTGATTTGTTTGATGTAATTGTATTAACCAATTTACAAGGAGATATAGTGAGTGACTTGTGCGCTGGATTGGTTGGGGGACTTGGTTTTGCTCCCTCTGCAAATATTGGGGATCATATTTCAATTTTTGAAGCAGTACACGGCACTGCACCAGATATCGCTGGAAAAAATATTGCAAATCCAACTTCATTATTATTAAGTGGTTTAAGCATGCTTCGCCATTTAGGTTTAATGGAGCAAGCGGTGGTTATTGAAAATGCATTATTATATACTTTGGAATCAGGCGTGCATACAGGAGATTTTGGCGATAAAAATATTCCTTCCGTAAATACCACTGTATTTGCGCAAGCGATTATTGATAATTTTGGCAAACAACCAAAACACAATCCTAAACCTTTCTTGCCTAATTTTTATGTAACACCTACTAATTTTAAATTGGAACATAATCCAATGTTGCAAAGTGATTTAAGAGATCAACATAAAATTGTTGGGGTTGATTTTTTTATAGAAAGTGCGGATCAACCAATAGTAATTGCGGATAAATGTTTGACACATGCAAGCGAAAGTCTTAAGTTGGTCACCATTACTAATCGCGGCACGCAGGTATGGCCATCAGGTTCGGTTTTCACCAATTTGGTGAATCAATTTTATTGCCGTTTTGAAACCGTGAATGAAGCGCCACTATCGCAGGATCAGGTCATTGATTTGTACCGATCTTTGGCCAAGGATTTTAAAATTTGTTCCTTAGAAGTCCTTAATATGTGGGCCGATAAAAAAGCATATGGTTTGGCCCAAGGCCAGTAGTTAGGCATGATTTAAAGCTTTCGGCTTTAAATTGTTTGTTTTTACTATAAATTTCCCTTTCCGGCTTGAAAAAAACCATTTTTAGTGTAATTTTACCACTCATTTACAAAATAGTCTTTTACCTATGGCTGAAGTTATCTTAATGCCCCGTTTGAGTGATACAATGACTGAAGGAGTTATTGCTGCATGGCATAAAAAAGTGGGGGATACTGTTAAAAAAGGAGATTTATTAGCCGAAATAGAAACGGATAAAGCAACCATGGAATTGGAGAGCTATCAACAAGGTGTTTTATTACATATAGGCACACCTCGTGGTGGTAAATTGCAAGTCAATGATTTATTAGCCATTATTGGAACCGCTGGTGAAGATGTTTCTGCTTTAGTAGCACAAAATACCAACACAGGTTCTGAAACAAAAGCTGCTCCTGAAAATGTAAAAGTGGAAACACCTGCTGCTCCTATAGCTGTAAGTTCAGATAATATTGATTTTAGTAAGATGGATGAAGTGGTTTTAATGCCACGATTAAGTGATACGATGACGGAGGGTGTAATTGCAGGATGGCAAAAAAAGGTAGGAGATGCCGTAAAGAAAGGAGAAATTTTAGCGGACATTGAAACGGATAAAGCAACCATGGAATTAGAATCCTATAAAGATGGGATTTTATTATATCAAGGTGCCAACGCGGGAGAGAAAATTTTAGTGAATCAATTGTTGTGTATCATCGGACAACCTGGATTGGATATTGATGCGATTGTAAAATCGGTCAAAAGTGCATCTGATAGTCCTGCAGCTTCAGCGCCCGTTGCACAAGAATCAAAAGCGATAGCAACACCAGCATCAACTGCAGCTCCTGTAGTAGCAGCGCCAGTTGCACCAGCAGCTTCGGTGGTGAATGAAGGACGAATTTTTGCTTCACCACTTGCTAAAAAAATAGCAAAAGAAAAAGGGGTGGATTTAAAATATGTAAAAGGATCAGGGGAGCATGGAAGAATTACTAAAACTGATTTAGATAACTATACACCAGCGAGTGCAAGTACTTATACCGCATCGGCGCCTGTTGGGCAAGTAAGTTTTATTGATACGCCAGTATCACAAATGCGCAAAGTAATTGCGAAGCGTTTAAGCGAAAGTTTATTTACAGCACCTCATTTTTATTTGACGATGAAAATAAATATGGATGCAGTAGTGGAGGCACGTGCGATGGTGAATGAAACTTCTCCGGTTAAAATAAGCTTTAATGATTTTATCGTTAAAGCAGTAGCGCTTTCCTTAAAGCAACATCCTAAAGTAAATAGCAGTTGGTTGGGCGATGTTATTCGCACGAATCATCATGTAAATATTGGTATTGCAGTAGCAGTAGAAGAAGGTTTGTTGGTTCCTGTACTTCGTTTTGCTGATGGTTTAAGCTTATCGCAGATCAGTATTTCTGTTAAGGAGTTTGCGAAAAAAGCAAAAGATAAAAAATTACAACCAGCCGATTGGGAAGGAAGTACTTTCACTATTTCTAATTTAGGTATGTTTGGTATAGATCAATTCACGGCAATCATTAATACACCAGACGCTTGTATTTTAGCAGTGGGTGGTATTGCACAAGAGCCTATTGTTAAAAATGGTCAAATTGTACCTGGAAATGTTATGAATGTAAGCTTAAGCTGTGATCACCGCGTAGTGGATGGCGCAACAGGGTCTACATTCTTACAAACATTAAAAAGTTATTTAGAAGCACCCATTAAAATGTTTATTTAAAATAGCTGAGCAAGTATTAGCACTAAAAATTTATTTAAAGGCTTCGTTATTCTAAAAGTAACGGAGTCTTTTTGTTTAAATTAAAAATATATTGAATGAAAAAATTATTAAATGTTTTAAATGATTTCGAAAAGCAGGCGCCGCTTTATTTAACGAGTAATAAAATCGTATCTGAAGCAAATATTGGATGGCATATCATCCATAGCTGCTTGGTGATTACTTCAATTACAGATGCGATCATGAAATCGGATCTTTCGCTTTATAAAAAGAAGTTTAGTTGGAAAGCATTTTTTGTGTTGCTTTTTAATAAAATTCCAAGAGGTAAAGCAAAAGCACCCTCATTCACCCAACCTGCTAACGAAGTTTCTATGGACATGATATTTCAGCATATTGCAAAAGCGCGCAATAGTGCTGAATTGCTTTTAACGGTGAATAAAAATAAATATTTTACACATCCTATATTTGGAGACTTACAATTGCCAACTGCGATTAAATTTTTATACGTACACAGCTATCATCACGAAAAAATAATAAGAGATATTTTACAATAAGATGGTTAAAAAAATCCCCTCCTGATGTATCGGGAGGGGATTTTAGGTTGAGGCTTTATTAATCACATATTAGTCCAAATCGCAACCAATAGGAGCGCCAGGAGCCATAGCTAATGGTTTTGGCAGACTTACTTTATCTGGACTCTTTATACTTTCTATCGCATATTGATAATGAGCACTATGTATTGGATCGGATTTGGATAATGCTTCTAGCTTAGCTTTTAATTGCTTTATTCTTTGTTGTGTTATAATGCGCACTTCATAATTAGCATCTGTACTTTGACTTACGCCAATCAACCAATGAAGTGTTTGTTGTTGTGTTTGTTGTTGAATACTACCAGCCAAGCCATTGGGTATTTTAGTATACCAGGTATTTTCGAGAATTTGATCAAGTACGTCGTCCCAACCTATCACACCTGCCCTTGCTTTATTTTGCACTAAACGATTAGCGCGCTCTACATTAAATAAAAATCCTAATTGAAAATCAGCCAATGCTTCAGCTGCACTTAATGCATCAAAGCTCATGCCAGTTCTTTTTTCAAAAAGTTCACCAACACCGTAAAATAAAGGAGGGCGTGGGGGAATCAATTGTAAAATGCTTTCAGGAAGGGTTAAAGTTTCTGCGCTCAAACATTTAAGTGCTGCTTTCAAAGCATTTTTTTGTAATTCATTGGATAAAATGGTTGGTTTTATTTGATTTGCATCTCCACGAACGCTATAGGTATAGTTTATGCCACCTATTACTTTAGTTACTGCTTCATATTGGTAACGGTGGTAATTATACAAGGGAACTAATACATCTTCCAATTTTGATAATGGGGTGCCGTTTGGAATAGCTTGTTCACCAAATTGGCTCATTGCTTTTTTTCTGACTTCAATCACTCGATTCAATCCAACAACTGGATCTGCTTGGTTATCCCATAAATGAGCATTCGGGTGAAATCCACTTGCCGATCTCGCATCTGCATCCGCAATAAATTGCAAACCATTTTTTGAGTTCTCAATCAGTAAATTTTGCAATGCTTTACTTTCATCTATGGATTTGTCAAAATCTTGATAGCCATAGGTAATAGCACGTTTATCCCATTCGCCAATTTCATTGGTATAGATATCTGAAAAATCAATGGCTCCTTTGTCATTCACAAATACATTAGGATGTGGGTAATCCATCACTGATGCGCGATTATTGAAACTTGAGGCATAGTTATGTTGTAGTCCTAAGGTGTGACCCACTTCGTGCGCAGCCAATTGTCTTAATCTGTGTATTGCTGCAGTGCGCATTTTATCAGTCACGGGTTGTCCATTAATATAAGGAGACAATAATGCAGTAAATATTAAATAATCCTGTCTAACTCTAAGTGAGCCTAAAGTTACTTGGCCTTTTATAATTTCACCTGTTCTAGGATCGGTGATTGTGGCGCCATAACTCCAACCGCGCGTAGATCGGTGTACCCAATTAATCATATTGTAACGAATATCCATTGGGTCGGCACTGTCAGGTAGGATTTGTACTTGAAATGCATTTTTATAACCAGCTGCCTCGTAAGCTTGGTTCCACCATCTTGCACCTTCTAATAATGCAGTACGGATAGGTTCGGGTGTGCCATTATCTAAGTAATATATAATTGGTTTTACGGCTTCGCTCATCGCAGCATTTGGAGTCATTTTATTTAAGCGGTGTCTACTGATAAACATTTTTTGAATGGGTTCGCTAATGTCACTACCATAATCAAAATAAGTAATTCCAAAATAGCCACTTCTAATATCATATACTCTTGGCTTATATTTATTATCGGGTAATGCAACAAAGCTGTGGTGCATTCTTAATGTAATTGCTTCAGTGGAAGGTGCAACTGCTTGTACAAATCTTCCCGCATCAGAACCACCTATAAAAGTGAGCGATGCTTCAAACTCGGAATTATTTGGAAAGTTTTTTGTGTTATTAATATAGATAGCAGAGCGGCCTTCACTCAAGGTATACGTACCTTGTTTCATTTTTCTAATTTTATCGGCAGCATTATGCGCGTCTCTTAAAAAGAAAGATGTGGCATCTACTAACACGATGTTTCCGTCTTCAGCTTCTACAGTAAAATTATATAAAACAGATTGCGCGAATGATTCACTTACTGCTTTTTGTTCTCTAGGATCATTAGTCACTGCTCGGTAGTCCAAATTAGGTTGTGTTAGTAATACTTTTTTACCTACGCGACTAAAATAAACAATTCTTGAATCGCCTATTTGTCCTCTGTCTAATCCAATATCATTTGAACCAAGCCCTGCTGGCAGCGAGTTTACATATAAAAATGGGTTGTTCCATTTGTCAATGACTAAGAATATTTTTCCTTGGCTAGCATCCCAGTAATAATTAAAGTAGCCTTTACGCAATTCCATGCTTTTTGTTTTTTCAATAATGGGATTACTTTGTGCATGCAACATAAAAGGGAAACATAAAAGAACTAATAAATTTTTCATACATTTTAGTTTTGTCAATAAAAAAAATCCTCCCATTCGCGCTTTCGGAATGAGAGGATTAAGATATGAATTTTACCGCTAATTTTAAGCAGTAGGAGTATCAGTGGTAGGTTCTGCAAAAAGCGTTGGCGCTACAACAGCTGCTTCAACAACAACAGGAGCTGGAG
>Ga0114970_10003496_pt1 | contig 11535 bp, 7 predicted proteins | sample M_140205_XF_Meta_FD_87030 | JGI IMG/M metagenome (GOLD analysis project Ga0114970, IMG submission 87030) | Freshwater microbial communities from Lake Montjoie, Canada to study carbon cycling - M_140205_XF_MetaG | ecosystem: Environmental > Aquatic > Freshwater > Lake | place: Lake Montjoie... | reverse complement strand
GGGCGGAGGAAATCGCCGCATCCAATGCGGATTTCTGTTTCCCATACGCACGCGCATCCAGCATGCTGTCCTCGACTTCTTTGAGCGCGGTGAGAATGCTCTGGCGATAGGCGGCCAGTGTTTCCTCGTAGCGTGCCTTGCTGGCGGCAAGGTTGCTCTTGAGGCGGCCACCCTGGAAGATCGGCAGCGTCACGCTGGGGCCGATGGTGAGGATCTTGCTGCGCGCATCGTAAAAGTTCGCCGCGCCGATGCTCTCCAAGCCACCGCTGCCGCCAATTTTGAAGGTGGGATAGAAGGACGCCTTGGCCACGCCGATCTGCGCATTCGCCTCGCGCATCTTCTGCTCCGACGCACGGATGTCCGGGCGGCGTTGCAGCAGCGTGGAAGGCAGCCCGCTTGGCACGGTCGGTGCCGAAGGTAAGTTCGCATTGCTGGCGATGCGGAAGGTTGAAGGAATCTGACCGCAGATCACCGCGAGTGCATTCTCTGCATTGCCGCGCTGACGTTCGAGCGCGGCAAGATCGTTGCGCGACAACTCGAGTTCCGTGCGCGCTCGCGCCACGTCCATCTCATTGGCCAGACCTCCTTTAAAGCGTGATTCCTGCAGCTTCACAGCTTCCTCACGCCATTCGAAAGTCTCCTTCACCACCTGCATCTGCCGGTCCAGCGAGTGCGCCAGGAAATAAAGCCGCGCCACCTCGGCAGCGAGTGTCAAACGCTGCGCTGCAAGAGTTTCAACTGCGGCGATTTGAGATGCCTTCGCTCCCTCCACGCCACGTCGGACCCGTCCCCACAGATCGAGTTCCCAGCCAAGCTCAAACAAGTTTTGAAACCGGCGGCGTTGCAGCGAAGGCAGTGGAATGCCCGCAGGCAGGTTCGCACCGAATGAACTCTGGGACAGCTTCTCATAGTTCATCGCATCCTTCATGCTGAGCTGAGGAAACCAGTCCGCCTGCTGCACGCCTACGAGCGCGCGCGCTGTCTCGACGCGTGCCAGAGTTCCTCGTAGTTCCTGATTGCTGTCCAGCGCTTGGGCGACAAGCCGGTTCAGCTCCGTTGAGCCAAACAATTTCCACCATTCACCCGGCATCGGGAGATCGCTCACGCTCGCTACTCCGCCGTTTTTCCACTTCGCGGGCAGCAGCATATCTGGCAGCTTGAAATTTGGCCCAACGTTGCAGGAAGCAAGTGTCAGGAGAATGGCAGAACAGGACAACGCACGGAGATTCATTGCTGCATTGATGCGGCAGAAGCCACTGCTTGCAAGAAACTCAATGCGGAATCATACCCGCCAATTTGTGGCACCAGCTTGCGAAAACATCGTTCGCCAACTCGTGCGCTTCCCCAGCATCGACGTGCTCAGTGACAGTCTGCGGCGGGGGCAACCAGCCGGGAATAGCCGTTTCACCGAGATGTGTTTGCTCGGTGGCTCGGAGAAAGGCTTTCAACTCGACCGTCAGTAAATTGCTGCTGCGATCGTGATGCGCCGTGGCTTCAGCCCATAGTTCGTGAGCGGAACCGTCAATGTCGAGGGTGCCAATGACTTGAGTGGTGTCGAGTAGGGCGTGGATCATGGAAGAAAGCGTCGCCAGCAACACCTACCTGTCGATGGGGCGTTTGCCTCCAATTTTGGCGAAGGTTTAGGAGCGGGGTAGCGTTTGAAAGACGCCATGCGCCTCCTGACCTGTATTCTCGCTCTTGCCACGCTCAGCCATGCGGCTGAGAAACCGCTCAATATCCTGTTCTGCTTCGCTGACGACTGGGGCCGCTATGCGAGCATCTATGCAGAGCATGAAAAGTTCCCCTCCCCCAATCAGGTCGTCAAAACGCCGAACATCGACCGTATCGCGCGTGAGGGAGCGTTGTTTCGCCGCGCCTATGTAAATGCACCCTCATGCACTCCTTGCCGCAGTGCGCTGCTTTCGGGACGTTATTTCTTCAACTGTGGTCGTGCGGCCATTTTGAACGGCGCAGTGTGGGATCCGGCGATTCCGAGCTTTCCCCTTCTGCTCAAAGACAAAGGCTATCACATCGGCAAGGCCTTCAAGGTTTGGAGCCCCGGCGAACCGGCAGACGCGCCGTTTGGCGGGCAGGCCCATGCGTATCAAAAGTCAGGCGCGCGCTTCAACAATTTCTCCGAGGAGGTGACCAAACTCGTCGAAGGCGGCACGGCGCTCGCTGCGGCCAAGCAGATGATGTATGACGAGGTGCATGGTAATTTCGCCAGCTTCCTCGCCGCACGACCGAAAGGAGCGCCATTCCTGTTCTGGCATGGACCAACGAATGTGCATCGCAAATGGATCAAGGGCAGCGGGCAGGCCCTGTGGGGCATCAATCCCGATGATTTGAAGGGCAAGCTGCCGAAGCATCTGCCAGATGTGCCGAAGTTCCGCGAAGATTTCGCCAGCTACCTCGGTGAGATTCAGGCATTCGATGCGCAGGTCGGAGTGCTGGTGAAGCAGGTCGAAGCAGTTGGTGAACTCGACAACACCGTCATCGTGATCAGCGGCGATCACGGCGCACCCGGCTTCCCCGGTGGCAAGTGCAACCTCTATGACTTCGGCGTGAACGTCACGCTGGCGATTCGCTGGCCCGGCCAGCCCGGCGGACGCTTCATCGACGATTTCTTGAACTTGATGGATCTCTCGCCAACCTTCATGGAAATCGGCGGCGCGACGATTCCAACCGGCGTGAATGGCAAAAGCATCGTGAACCTCATGAAGTCTGGTAAAGCAGGCCAGATCGAGAAAGCACGCGATTACGTCATCACCGGCCGCGAACGGCATGTCAGCAACGCCCGCGAAGGCAACCTGCCCTACCCTCAGCGGGCGCTGCGCAAAGACGGCTTTCTTTACATCCACAACTTCAAACCCGAGCGCATGCCGATGGGCGACTTCAAGAGCCTCACCGACAGCTTCACCCCCGATCAAAACGTTCTCGAAAACGACACCTATGCCGCTTTCCCCGACATGGATTCATCGCCAGCGAAGGCTTGGCTGATCCAACATCGCAACGACTCGCAATACCAATGGTTCTTCAATTACGCCTTCGCCAAACGTCCCGAGGAAGAACTGTACGATATCAGCAAGGATCCCGACGCCACCATCAACGTCGTCGCCGAAGCAGGCTATGCCGAAGTGAAAACTAAAATGGCCGCGGAACTGATGGCGAAGCTCAAAGAAGTCGGTGATCCGCGTGTCACGGCTGATCCTGTGCCATTCGAGCTGCCGCCGTTTACCCAAGACACTAAGGGTGACAAGGCAGTCAAGGCCAAGAAAGGTAAGCAGAAGGCGAAAGCCGAGTGATCAGCTCTGTTCTTCCCAGAACTTCCGCAGATCACGCAGTTGCTTTTTATCCGGCTTCGCGACCATCTCATGCGCATACGGCGTGATCAGCAAGCGCTCACGTCTTGCCTCCGCCGCTTTTTGATAACACTCCGGCGGCGTGAGGTCTTCGCTATACTCCGGCACACGCGATGCGCCGAGTCGTTGCGCTGAAAAAGCGATGACACGCAGTGTAAGCCGCAGATCACCACGCACCACTTCCAGCACATCATTCGGCTTCAACTCCCGCGACGCCTTCACCGGCTGCCCGCCGATCGTCACATTCCCCCGAACACAAGCCTGAGTAGCGATGGTGCGAGTCTTAAAGACACGGATGTGGTGCAGGTACTTGTCCGCGCGCTGGGAAAGGAGAGGCTCAGGCATATTTATGTCGAACGCATTGAAGCTAGGTCGTCAATCATCTTCATGGTGAAATCGGCATGGAGTAGAACCAAGCCTTTCTCCCTCGCGAAATTCCATGTGCGAGCGGTTAGGCCGGTAGATGCAAAAAGGTTGCTAGTTCAAAGACCTCTCCTGAGTCCTTCTCGCGGTAGGTCTTCGACTCGCCAAGCCCGGTTACATATCAAGACATCATCGCCACGATCTACCAGCACCTCGGCATCGACGCACGCAGCACCACGCTGACCGACACCACCGGCAGACCGCAGTAACTTGTCGATCTCGGCCAGCCGATCGCGGAGCTGATTTGAATTTTGGAGCAGGAGCAATTTGCCTGATGAATCGGGAAATATGGCCGACTTTGGCACGTTGACGCTTTTACTATGATGAATCGCAGAAAAATCCTCCGCCAGTTTGCCGCCACGGCGGGTGCCGCGTTTGGCTCGCCGTTGTTCCCCGGAATCAGCCATGCGGCGGCCAAAGTTTCCAGTGGTGGTCCAAAGCGCGTGATTTTTTTCCTGCAAAATCAGGGATTCGATCCGGCGACTTGCATCCCGGCGGGTATGAAGAGCAGTGGCTCGTTGGCGAAGGCAAAACTGCCTGAACCTATCGCGGCGCTGGAGCCTTTTAAGGAGCGCCTGCACATCATCAATGGGCTGCACGGCATGCACACCAGTCCGAGCCACAGTGCCTTCTTCGGTGCACTCGGCGGCTACCGCGGCACAGACGGCATGCCGCCCAGCGGTCCCACGATTGACTATGAACTGAGCAAGGTGCTGCCCGAGACGCTGCTGCCACATCTTTGCATCGGCATGGACTCGATGGAAAACATGAAGGCCAAGCCGACGGTCGCCAATCTGTCGGCGAGCGGTGCGGGTCAGCCGATCTTCATGCACTCAAACCCGAATCACCTCTACCAGATGCTCTACGGTGGCATCTCCGAAGGGAACATTCGCCAGCAGCATGAGGCGCGCTCCAGCATGTTTGACCGCATCGAGCAACTGGCCGCCGCGCAGGGCAAGACGCTGCCGATGATGGAGCAACGGCGCTACGGGCAGTTCGTGAAAGGATTCCATGACATCAATGGCCTGCGGGAGCGTCTCGGCGGTGTTTCTGATCATCTGCGTCATTTTGCTCCAAAGGTGGATGACCGTTACACAAAGCCAGAGTTCGAGACTGACTGGCACGATGTGCTGCTCGATCTCGGTGTCTCGGCTCTCAAAGCGGGCATCACCAGCGTGCTCACGATTGGCTCCGGTCGGGGTGAAATCTTCGGCGCATGGAAAGGTCTGGGTGTGGAGGAGCAAGGCCACAACCTTGGGCACATGGAGCAGCCGAATAATCCGATCTGGATCAAGATCCGCCAATACAACAGCCGCATGCTGGTGAAGCTCATGGAGCAGCTCGAAAGCGTGCCCGAAGGCAGCGGCACGATGATGGACAACACGCTGATCGTTTACACCAGCAACAACGCCGACAAGCAGCACACCAGTGGCACGAACTGGCCGGTGATGATCCTGGGCAACTGCGGCGGTGTGTTCAAAACCGGCTGCTTCACGCAGTTGGACGGCAAGCGCCCGATCAATGCGCTTTACACTTCTCTCCTGCGCTCCGCTGGCGTCGATTGCGACCGATTCAACATGAGTGAAAAGATGGCCGCGAAGTTTGATTCCGGCACTGGTCCTCTCAAAGAAGTTTTCGTGTGATCCGTGCGCTCGTCTTTTGTTCACTCGCCCTGACGACCACCGTCGGAGCTCAGCACTGGCCGCAAGCAGCCGGGCCAAATCTCAACTGGAAAGCGGAGGGTGCCGAGCCGCCACTCAAGTGGTCAGTCGTGGGCGAAAAAAACATCCTGTGGCGCACCCCATTGCCGGAAGGTGGACAGAGCGCGGTGACGATTTGGAATGACCGCGCCTTTGTGACGACGCACCGTCCGATGGCCGAAAGTAGCGACCGGCTGGAGCCTAACATCGTCGGCTACTGCCTGGATGCGGGCACGGGCAAGATTCTCTGGACCGTGGATCTTCCAGGCACCGATCCGGTGCAGACAGCGGGGATTTTTAGCGACGCGACGGTCTTTGCTCCGATCACCGATCGCGAGCATGTTTGGTTCTTGAATCGTTGCGGCTCGATGGGCTGCTTTGATTTCAATGGCAAGCCGGTTTGGCTCCGCGAGTTCCGCCCAATCACTCGCCACACGAATCGTGAGTGTGAACCCATCCTCGTCGGCGATAAGATCATCACGGTCGAGGTCCGCAACGAAGAAGCCGCCAAGAAGATGGAGCGGCACAAGGCGGTGCCTGCTGGGGTCGAGCCACGCAATGTGTGGACCTACCTCCATGCGATTGACAAGCGGACTGGCAAAATCCTGTGGATCGAAGGAGCCGGAACCTCCGTCCACAACACGCCCATGGCCGGGCAATTGGCGGACGGGCGCTGGGCTATCGCCCATGGTCGCGGCGGTGGCCATGATCCTTTGGAAAAGCCCTATGGCGTGAGCCTGACTCTGCTTGAGACCGGCAAGACACTCTGGAGTCGGGAGATCAACGGCGACTGCTACCAGAACTCGCACTGGAACGCGAAGCACGTGTTTTGGTTTCAGGGAACCAACCATCTCGTGCTCGACACCACGTCGGGCGAAGTGCTGCGAACACAGGATATCAGCGCGAAGGTGGACTTCACCGACGCAGAGACCGGCAAGCGCGAGGTGGGCATTTCGCTGAAGCCTGGCAAGCGCACGCCGCTCACCCATCACACCAATATCGTTGTCGGCGACTGGCATTATTTCCTGGCGCATGACATCACCGCCATCGGCCGCGTGAACATTGAAACTGGCAAGACTGAATACCTGCGCGTGCCGGTGCAAATGGTCGCCGGACCGGAGCCGAAGCGCATCTGGGAAAAGAAAGACGCCATCCCGAACGACACGAAGAACTCCCGTGGCATCGACATCGCGCCGGACAAACGAGCCAAGGGCACGGGCTGGGGCCATGTGTCGGCGGCGAGCCCGATTCTGGTGAATCGCCACCTGTTTTTCCCGATGATGAACGGCACCGTCTATGTCATCGACGCCTTTGCCGAAACGCTCGACGAAAAAGCACTCATCGCGGTCAACGATCTCGGACCTGCGGGCGAGACCTGGACTTTGGCATCGTTCAGCTATGCGAATGGCAGACTCTGGATGCACACCATGAAGGAAGTCATCTGCATTGGCTCAAAATGAAAACTCGCCTCAACTGTCACTCACTCATGAGCACCCTGCTCGCGCTCTTCGCGATGACGATCTCAGCCGCTGCAGCCGCAGATACCTACACGCCCGGAGAGCCTGTTCGCGGCGGATTCAAAGACATCGCGCAGGGGTTTCTCGAACACAACTGCATCGAGTGCCACGACAACGACGTCAAAAAGGGTGACCTCTCGCTGCAAGACATCGGTCCAGTGGATGAAACCAATGCCGCCATCTGGAAATCCATGTGGGCGCAGGTCGCGCTCGGGCAGATGCCCCCGAAGAAAAAGAAGTCCCAGCCGGACGTCATCGACCGTTTGCGTTTCTCTGACTGGATCGTCGGCGAACTGCAGCGCGCCATGAAAGACAAGGGCGGCTTCAGTGCGCACCTCGATCCCAAGAAGGGAAACTTCATCGACCACAACCTGCTCTTTGGCCCGCTGCCCAGCGGGATCGAGCTGGCACCCACATCCTCGCCCGCGCGCATCTGGCGTGTCACGCCCCAAGAGCACATCACGCGACTCAACGAGCTGATCAATACCGAGCCGAAATTCGACCCCGCCGAGCCGGGCCTCCGCACCCATGGTGACGCCGTTCCCACGAACCACGGTGGTGAACTGAAGCTCTATTTTGGCACCGATAACATCCTTCGATGGGAGGGCGGAACGGTGGCCTATGCCACAGCAGTGAAGAGCGTGCCCGAGGTGCTCTCTTCGGCCCGCAAGAACGGCTTGAAAAACTATCCCGACTTCTACTCGGTCAACAGCGCCGAGGCCACGCAGATCCTTGGCATGGCCGAGGACATCCTCAAATACATGGCCGACGGACCGCTTAGCCTCGTGGGTCTTCCAGAGCAAATCACAGACGATCCCAAAACCTACGACAAGGTGAAGCCGAAGGGCGATCTCCGCGGACTGCCCACCGCCATTGTCTATAGCACCAAAGTCCTCCGACCGCTGACACCTGTGCTCGATCTGATGAAGGAACCGGACGTCACCGACGAACGCCTGCGGGCCGCTGTGGACCACCTCTTTGAGGCATTGACCTTTCGCCCACCGAGCACGGCGGAGTCCGACAACTACCTGCAAATCGCCAAAGATGCCATTTCCAAGGTCGGCAAGAAGGATGGCGTCTTCATGGGCCTGTCCTCCATTTTCCTCGATCGCGGTGCCTTGTTTCGCCCAGAACTCGCAGCGAATGGCAAGCCGGACAAAGATGGTCGCGTCATGCTGCAGGATTGGGAGCTGGGTCTGGCGGTGAATCACGCATTGCGCTACATCAAACCCGACGCGCCGTTGCGCAAAGCCATCATCGACGGTCGCATGAAAACAAGTGAGGACGTGAAACGCGAGGTCACTCGCATGCTCTCGGACGACAGCATCCGCAAGCCACGCGTGCTGCAGTTTTTCCGCGACTACTTTGACTACGACTTGGCCGGTTACATCTGCAAAGACACCAAGGCGCTGGCGAGCACGGGTGTCTCCAATCGCGGCACCTCCCACTACGAAGCCATGTTCGACTCCACAGCCAGCACGGACCGCCTGATCGAGATGGTCCTTGAGAAAGACAAAAACGTCCTCAAGGAACTGCTCACCACTCAGCAGGTCGTGGCCACCAAAAAGGACAACACCTACTTCGGCACCATGCACTCGAACGAAGCACCGGCTGACGCCGAAGTCGCGAAGCAAAAGCCAGCACAAATCATCGCGCTGGAAACGAAGATCGCCGAGTTGGAAGCCAAGCTGAAGGAAACCCCTGCAGATTCAAAGACCCAAAAGTCTCTCGATCAGCAAAGGCAACTCTTGAAGGTGGCAGAGAAGAGATTCGACAAAACGAACAGGGCACCGAAGCGAGCGGGCTCCGACAAAGCCATCGTTGCCGAGGCGGATCTTCAGGGACCAAAGACCTACGCCCGTGTCAGCCACAAATCCTTTGGCAGCGGATCCTTGAAGCCCGAACGCATTCTGGCCACCGCACCCGAAGGTCAACGCCTCGGCATCTTGACTCACCCCGCTTGGCTTGTTTCACAATCCGATGCCATGGACAACCACGCCATCCATCGCGGCATCTGGATCCGCGAGCGCCTACTCGGCGGCGGCATTCCCGATGTGCCCATCACCGTCGATGCCCAGCTCCCAGCCGAGCCCGAGAACACCCTGCGTGAGCGCATGCGTGTGACGAAGGCAGCCTACTGCTGGACCTGCCACCAGAAGATGGATCCACTCGGACTGCCCTTCGAGATGTATAACCACGCCGGCCTCTTCCGCACCACCGAGCTGGGCAAGCCCGTGAACACCACCGGCGAGATCATCGCCAGTGGTGACCCCACACTCGACGGCCCCGTCACCAATGCACTCGAGATGATCCGCAAGCTCGCCGATAGCGAGCGCGTCGAGCAAGTCTTCGTCCGCCACGCCTTCCGCTTCTGGATGGGCCGCAACGAAACCCTCAACGACGCCCCCGTCCTCCAAGCCGCCCACGCCGCCTACCGTGAAAACGGCGGCAGCATGAAAGCGCTCATCACTTCCCTCCTCACCTCCGACGCCTTCCTTTATCGCAAAGTGAACCGTGAAGCGAAAACGACTGCGTCCCAAGGCGAATAGGTGACCATCCACCAGAAGTGGCTTTAAAGACCCACGGGCTGATCGTCGCGGCTGAATAGGCTACCGGGCATTGGGTGGACTTATTGACGATGGATGAGCTTCAATAAACCGAAGCGTGAGATGTTGTTGCATGCTTCACACGGCCCAAGCTCGAAGAATCGCTTCTGGAAGTCCGTTTGTCGTTCGTGCGACTTTTCCTCTGCCTTCTCGCCTTGGGTTCGATCAACGCCGCCTCTCCACCTGTCCCTGTTCCACGACCCTCCAACGACTCTTACCGCTGCTCGCGTTCTTTGCCCTATCGTCCCCGCCTGATTGGGCCTCCGCTGCGGATCCTGATGATCGCGCCGTTCCTTACTACACGGGCACGGTCTATCCCACGCCGCAATCGGCGCAATACCGCGACGAGTTTTTGCCGCTGACCAACGTCGGGCTGCTGCTCGGAAAGGATGTGGCACCGGAGGACCCGCGTGTGGCCGTGCTCGTCGAGCGTCTCCAGCGAAATGGTGTGCAGCCACGGTTCGTCGCGTCGGCGGAGGATCGCAGTGAGACGCTGATCCTCGTGGGGGAGACGGGCGCGCATGAGGCGCTGCTCGGGAAACTGGCGGTTCCAGCCAAGGCTGAGGGCTATCTTCTCCACTCTGCGAAAAATGGAGCGTAGAATGTCGTGTTCCTGAAGAGCCGCGACTTTCATGGGCTGCTGTGGGCCATCACTTAGTTCAACCAACTCATCACGGCGCAAAACGGACAGCCGATGCTTCGCGCGGCGAGCATTCAGGACTTTCCCGAGTTCCCAGGCATTCGCGCCTTTACGCCCTTCAAAGATGATGACCAGGCCGATGTGGCGTGGTTCGGCGTCAGTGTTCTTCGCTCGAACGCGGTCATCTACCGCCAGCTTCGCAAACCGGTGGACTGGCGGTTGCCGCTGCGCGATGAGACGCAATTCAACGATTGGAAAGCCCGCACTCAGAAGATCGGCGCCCAACTCACGCCGCTGAAGATTGCGTGGTATGATTCGATCCTTCCCTTCAACGGCCACGTTGGACTGGGGCAGGTCAGATCGAAGTCTGAGGAGGATTTTCAACTCGTGGTAAAAGCGGGACTGGCGCTGGCCGAGGCCGGGGGCAGTCTGTGTCTGCTGTATGACGACTACCGCTTTTTTCTCAGTCCCGAGGATGTGCGGGACTTTGGCACGGCGCGCGTGTGAGCTTATGTCAGCAGGGGGCAGATTAGAAGTCACCGCCGCCACCAAAGTCGCCGCCGGAGTCATCGCCAAAACTGCCACCTGAGCTGGTGTAGTCCGTGTCGGTGCCAGTGAAACCACCGCCGTCGGTGTTCGCGGGGTCCACGGGGCGCGCGCCGTAGCTGTGTGTGCCCATGAAGTGGTCATACATCCACATGCCGGCCGCAACGCCGAACATACTGCCCATCAAGTTTTGCAAGAAGCCGCCACCGCCACCCATGCCACCGTAGGGCTGGCCCATGTTATTGACGCCACCGCAGCCGCCGGACATGGCGCGGAAGAGGCCGCGAATGAGGCTGAAGCCGAGCCAGATCAGCACCACGATAACAATCACTGATAGCCAAGAAGAGCTATCCTGCTGGGCGGCCGGCGTCTTGGAGCCAAATGAAGTCGCCACTCCACTGCGGTGCGAGTTCATGGTCTCGGAAATGAAATTCACGGCATCAATCAGCGCGTCATCGTTCTTTTTCTGCTTCAGCTGTCCCAACATGCGCTGCACGAGCGTCGCACGATCCGACAGCGTGAAAGCCTGCCGCTGGGTGTCCGTGCCGACGACCACCTGCAAATGCGCAGGCTCTTTGACGAGCATGATGAAGACGCCGTTCACTTTCTTGGAGCGAGCGAGTTGCTCTGCCCACTGGGTAAATCCCCGGTTGGTGGCAGCTTTGTCAGAGTGGAGTACCGTGGATTTCATGTCCTTCGGAACTGACGCGAAGGTTTGTACGGTGATGTCCTTGTGCAGCC
>Ga0114970_10003495_pt1 | contig 11536 bp, 6 predicted proteins | sample M_140205_XF_Meta_FD_87030 | JGI IMG/M metagenome (GOLD analysis project Ga0114970, IMG submission 87030) | Freshwater microbial communities from Lake Montjoie, Canada to study carbon cycling - M_140205_XF_MetaG | ecosystem: Environmental > Aquatic > Freshwater > Lake | place: Lake Montjoie... | reverse complement strand
GATGAGGGGTTCGGCGGCAGATTTCAGGCAACGCCAGCGGACTTTGATGAGCAAGGTGGGCGTGAATTTGTCGATGCGTTGGTGGCCGATGGAAGAGCCTCGGGCGAGTGGTTTCCACTGATCGCCGACCAGACCTTCGATGAGGTAATCGCGGACGCGTTCGCCCTGAAGAATGTGGTCCATGGCGATCGCGTGGTCGAGGGTGGTGCAATGATTAAGCGGAGCAGGTTAGGGCGACTCATGGTGACTACGAAATTCACAATCATCAGGGTCGCTTGGCGATGGTGACGATGCCTTGCGAATTGGTTTCGCCAGCGGGCAGTCGGAGGACCGCCCGCACCCCGAACGATTTTCCTAATGCGGTGATCGTGAGGGCGTAGCGCTCGGCGGCATCAGGTGATGCCCGCTGGACGAACCCCGGCACGATCGTGCCTTCGTAGACGAATTGGAGTGATTGAATTTCCAGCGATTTGCTTCCAGTGGCGGCGCGAAAATCCAGCTGATAAGAGGCGGCGTCTGGGCAGTGTGGGGTGAGATCGATGTCGATGGTTTTCCATTGGTTTCCCACGTCGTCCGGCGCCCACTGCCAGACTTTCTTCGGCGGGTCGTTTTGTGGTGGCGTTGGCGAGGTTTTTTCGGCGATCGCGGTTGGTGAAAACGCGGCGAGTTTGCGGATCAGGGGTTCGGCTGAGGACTTGACGATGCGCAGTCGGACCTTGCTGACTTCCACTGGGGCGAAGCGATCAATTCTTTTGTGGCCGATGGCTGTGCCCTTGCAGAGTTCCTTCCAAGTGTCGCCCATGAGTCCTTCGAGGACATATTCGCGGACGCGTTCGCCTTCGAGAATCTCCTCCATGGTGATGATGTGTTCGATGCGCTGGGGTTGTTTCAAATCGAGTTCGAGAGTTGATCCTTTGCCGGAAGATTCGCCCAGACTTTTGCCGAAGCGCCGCCGCACTTCTGCGCCGAACTCGCTCATCCGTTGCACGTCCTCATCGCCAATCAGTCCGTCGGGATGGGGCGCGACATTGAGGAGAGACTGGGCCCCGCGACCTACGGATTGGTAGTAAATCGTCAGGAGTTCATCGAGAGACTTCAGGTGGTTTTTTGGGTCTGGCGACCAGAACCAGGCGGCGACTCGGGTGCGGGTGTCGCACTCGTTTGGCAACCAAACGTCGCCGTCTGGGCGACCGTCACTGGCTGTGGCGATCCCGGTTTTTGCCTTGGCCAGTGGCACGGCATTCCAGGCGGGATAGGGAGCGACGCCGCGTTCGGTTCCTACCCAGCGGATGGTAGCGTGGGTTGTTTGGAAAACCATCGCCTGTGGGCAATGCTGTTTGAGGAGATCGCCGATCTCGGCTACCGTGCTACCGTCGAACCAGACCTCGGAGATTTCGCCATAGCGGGTGAGGAGTTCGGTGAGTTGTTTGCGATAGACTTGGTTGTAGATTTCCTGCTCGGCGGGAGTTTTGCAGACCCCGTGGACGGCGGCGTGAAAAACCGCATCACCGGGGCTAAGATAGATCCCGAACTTCATCCCACGCTTGTGGCAGGAAGCGGAGAGTTCTTTGACCACATCGCCTTGGCCGCTGCGCCAGGGCGTGTGCTTGATGCTGAAGGGACTGGTATCCGTTTGCCACCAGCAGAAGCCGTCTTCGTGCTTGGCGACGAAGATCAAATACTTGGCGCCCATGGCTTCCGCGGTGCTCACCCATTGATCGGTATGGAGCTTTGCGGGGTTCACTTCCTCGAGTTTCGGTGGGTGGCTGAAGTGGATGAACATCCCGACCTCGTCATCCTGCCAGATGGCCTGTGCGGGCGTGGGTCGGGCATCGCCGGCGAGCGTCATGCTGGGGAGGGCGCTGGGGAGCAGGGCGGAGAGGGTCAGCGCTCGGAAGAGGAGGTTGGAGCGTGAGAGAAATTTCATCGGCTGTGCGGGAGTTATTCGCCGCGAGACATCCCGAAGTGATCGAGTGCCAACCAGACTTCGCCCTTTGTGGATCGCAATTCGAAAACTAATTCCACCTCACCGCCGGTGGTTTCAAACTCGGAGGAAACGGACTGTCCTCCCGCTTCGCCTGAATGAAATCCCCCGTCGCCTTCCAGCACATTGGAGCGTTTTGAGGCACCGGCGATTCCCAAGCCGCCCCCGCGACCGTGTTCGTCTTCGACGGGTTCAACGCCCCGGACCCCTACGATGCTTCCCATACTATATCGGCCTGGTTCTAGGGTGATTTTTTGGCGCCACGAGGGTACGCCTTGGCCCGTGGAGACGAGGTGTAAGCAGGTGCGACCGTCGAGTTTTACAATGTCGCCTTTCCCTCCCGTGCTGGTATCGAGAACCCAGGTTTTGGGGACTTTGACGGCTGATTTGCTGATGAAAAATGGGCGGATGGGCTCGGCGAGTTGGCGTCCGACATTGGCAATTCTGCGGGGGATTCGGAGTGCCGCCTGTTTGACTGTCTGCTCGTAATACTGGGTGGCCCGTGCGGGATCTTTTTCAGCGATGGCATCGCGGAGCCGCGATCCCACCGCCTCGACGCGGGCGCTCCAGTCTTGCTTCTTTAAGGTTTCATAGGCGGTTTTTACCGCTGCCCAATACATCGGTGGTCCCTGTGGGCAGCTCATGAGCGCCGCCCCGACCATGGGGCCGCGGGGCAGTTGGAAATTTGGCCGCATCGAGAAGTTTTCATCACCGAAACAGTTGTCCATGCCGTGCATGATGAAGGAGAACTTCCCTGTGTCTGGGTCGCAGTAGATGCGGTAGTTGTTGTGGTTGAAATAATTGTAGCCGTCCCAATGGCAGACAATGGATTCGAGGGCGGTGAATTGCAGGTATTTTTCTACGTCGACAATTTTGTTCAGTCGTTCCCAGCGCTTTGCGGGATCGGGGTCTTTGTCTTGGCAGGCGGCGATCAGTTCTTTGAGTGCCAGGTTATCCTTCGGATCGCCGCGATCTTTTTCCATGGCTTCGTGAATCTCCTTGTAGGATCCGCCGTCGTAGAGGTCGCCGTTGGTATTTTTGTAAAAGGCGGAAAGGAAATCTTTGGTGAACGCCTCCTTGGCGAGATAGATGCCGAGGTCGCGGCCGTTGAGTTCGAGAAAGACGTGGGTGCAACGCGATGCGGGGACGCCTGCTTTCCTTGCCACCTCACCGGCAAGGAGTTCGCTCAAGTAAGTGATGTCTTGGACCTCATTGTTGAGGTGGAGTTTTTTCATTCCATGAAACCGCTGACTTCCATCGGGAATGTCGAAGTTGAGGGTGAGCGAGGGCTTGGCGCCGAGGTGTTGGAAAGTTCCCGTGGAGCCTTTCAATTTCACCATGACTTTCTGCGCTGCCGAAGGGCCAACTGCGGTGATTTCGGTGATTGTGCCATCGGCGTAGTGGCGCTCGTCCTTGCGGAGTTTCGCAAGTTGTTCGGGAGTGATGGCGATCTTGAAGCGGAGAATAGGGCCCGCAAAAAAATCAGCCGCGAGCTTTTGATGGTGGGCAGATTTATCGGACTTCGATGGCTTTACGGGTGGGGAGTCCGCTGCTGAAAGGGGAGGGATTAGTGGATTGCAGAAAGCGACCGCGAGGAGGATGGCGGGGAGTTTTGGCATGCGGGGCTAGTTCGGTAGGGGAGGCTGGATCGATTTGAGGGGATAGGTATCGAGTCGCCGGAAGGTGGCTTCACCGCCTTCGACGGCGATTTGCAAAGGGGATTTCTCGTCGAGTTTTTTGAAGTTGCGGCCTTTGATGATGTAGTGTTCGCCGCCGTTGGTCGTGACTTCGACCGAGGGAATATCGAGGAGGAGGTGGAGTCGAACCCGCCCGTTGACTGGAGCGGCTATCACCTTGCGGGCGGGCGTCTTGCTATCGGCCGCCATTTTGAAGTTCTTCACCCGCTGGACCTCCACGGTCTGAGTTTCTGCATCCCATTGCACGTCGAGTTCCGCCCCCGTGAGAGACACGCGTGTGGCGGTGCCGGGTTCAAATTCCACATCAATTTCCATGGGCTGAGACACATCCCCAAGACTGATGGGGGCATCTGGTTTGATGACCACGTCCTTCCGGCTCTCGCCACCGTTGCGGAGTTTGGATAGTTCGGGAATGAACTCGGCATAGAGTCGCGGGCCTTGTGGGGTGCTTTTTAAACTGAGCTCCATGGGGAAGGTTGCCATCTGGGTGAATTCGGTTTTGTAGTTACACACCCATCCCCAACCCATCTGGATGATCCGCCCATTGGGAGCGTTGTCGAAAACCTGCGAGGCGTAGTAGTCGCCGTGGTGGGCGAGGAGCAGATCGTCGTGGATGGGGGTGAATTTTTTCCCGTCGAAATTGCCCACGCGATATTCTGTGGACGCGCCCCAGACCACCCACAACGGTTTGCTGGCGTTGCCGTCGAGTGGCATCTGGACGAAGTTTGGACACTCATACATATTTTCCAGGACGCTGGTTTCCGTCCAGGTTTTGAGGTCTTTGGACTCAAAGAAAAAGAAGCTGCGTTTTGCGCCTGGCGTTTGGGCCTTGTTGTAAATGAGGAGGATCCATTTCTTTTCTGGCGCATACCAGCGGATCATGTCGTCGCGGCTTCCGTCGCCGCGTCGTTCCTCTTCTTTTGGCAGTGCCTTGAACATCATTTCGGGATCGATCTTCGCGGTCATTCCTTCGTCGGTGCTGACGAAGAAGCATTGGGTGAAAGGATTGGGGACATCGGAGGCTTGATTGCAGGCGAAGACCACCGCGGGGTGGCCTGGTTTACCGAGGCCGGTGGCGTTCTCCACGTCCACCGCTGCGGAGCCCGTCCAGTAGCATTGTTTCCCGCGAATGATCGTGTGGAGCATGGGTTCTTCTTGCCAATGAAGCAGGTCGGTGCTGACGGCGTGCGACCAGTTGTTATTCACGCCAGCCATGAGGTTCCCAAAGCGGGTATTCATGTAGTAATAGTGCCATTTTCCATTGAGATAAAACATTCCTGAAGAATCATTTAGCCATCCGCGCAACGGTGAGAAGTGGACTTGCGGGCGACCGGGTTCGTGATAGAGCGGAACTTTACTGGGGATGGTGTCGCTCATTTTCACGAGGGCGATTGCATCGGCATTTGGGCCCGTGGTGGTGACCGTCACTTGCGTGCCTTGGTGGAGTTTGAGGTCGATATAAGTCCAGAAATCGGGATCTGAGCTTGCGAGCACCGCGTCATATTCAGCGAAGAAAAGTTTTCCATCGAGCTTCACGGAAACTTTGTTTTTCCCTTTGAGACCATTGAGGCGAGGGAAAACGAGGTAGCGTTTGTCGGCTTTGAAAATCCGACTATTGGCGGCGTTGCCAAAAGTATCTGGCTTGCCTTCTTCGTAGACGCGGACCTCCTCGATTTGGACGGCGTTCTGCAGGCTATTTTTCAGCATATTCACGCGGACATAGCGGGCCTTGGTTGGTGCAAAAATGTGAAACTGACCTTGTCCCGTGGCGGGTTGGGCGTTCTCGCTTTCATCGACGACCTTCGTCCAGGTTTTTTCATCGGTGGAAAGTTCGACGGTGTATTGGAAGGCGCGTCCGCCTTGAACATAAAGGAAAAGCTGGACGCGATCTAAAGTGAACTCGGCTTTGAGGTCCACCTGCCACCATTGTGGCGGATTCCAGGCACCCCACATCTTGCCATTGCCGACCCAACCATCGGCGGCATTTTCAGGGACTTCGGCGTCCTTGCCGGTGCCCGCGATGCCTGATGACTTGACGGGTTTTCCGGTGGTCAAATTTTCTTCGTAGTCCTTCCACTGGTATTTCTCGGCGAAGGTGTAGCCACCGACGGCTTGGCCATCTGGGTTGAACATGGCCGCTCGGACGCGCAAGTTGCCGATGGCCTGGAGGGGCTTTTCGTAGAGCGGGGATTGGGCGTTCGGCTCCGAGCCATCGAGCGTGTAATGGATTTCGCATTTTGGTGGCAGAGTGGCGGACATGGAAATGGTCGCTTGGCCAGCCGCGGGATCGCGTCCGTATGGGGCTTGGGGGGCTTTGCCTGCTTGGACTTCGATTTTCACGGGACGAATGATTTTTGCGAGGCGTTCGGCGAGGGTTTTCTCTCGTGCCTTGAGCTCATCGAGACTGGCGGTCACGGTATCTGGCGCCCAAGTGCCTTCCTGCCTGATGGCTTCATAGATGCAGGAGTTGATGTAGCTTTCGGCGCTTTGCTCCCAGGCCACGCGGGCTCCCCCGAGAACACTGGCGTTCCGATTGAGCTGGTCGGCGTTGGCGCTGTAAATATTCCACTTCTCATGGGGGCCGCGAATTTCCCAGGGCACGGTGATGATCGTGAAGCCTGCATCGATGGCCTTTTGGGCACCGATATACCACGAATAGAGGATTAAATCTTTCATGGCGGGATCGGTTGGCGGTCCTTGGTAGCCGCCCCAGAAAATCGTCTTCTTCCCATACTTTTTGACAAGGGCATCCATTTTCAGAACGTGTCGTTTGAGCAGCTCATCCTTCCCGCCCTTGTCTTTTTCGGGCATCCCCTCCTTCTTCATAAACTCCTTCACGTGAGGGCGATCAATGAACCAATCCCATTGGACCTCGTCGCCGCCGATGTGAAAATAGGGGGAGCTTTTGAACACTCGGCAGATTTCTCCGATCACCTCATCGAGCACGGGGTAAATGTCGTCGTTAGCGATGTCCATGATGTGCATCGCGGGATCGCCGAGCAGCCACTTGTCGCCCACTTTTAAGTCTTCCATGAGGGCCTCGCAGTGTCCTGGCGTCTCCAGTTCTGGGACGAGGGTTACGCCACGGGCATCCGCGTAAGCCACGGTCTTTTTCAGTTCTTCCAAGTCCCAAGACTTGAAGGCGTCGCCGTTGTTGATTGCCCCGTTATGGGAGCCCGCTTGCGGATATTTTTTGAGCGGAAAGTAGAAGGCGCTGCCGTCGTGAAAGTGGAGGTGGAGGTAGCGGACTTTGAAATAGCGCATTGCCTCGATGGCATCTCGGAGGCCCATGAGGGGCATGCCTTGCCGGGCGATGTCCAGCATGTAGCCCGTGTAATCGGCGTGGGGCCAGTCTTTTAGCTCCATTTTGGGGAGCGAGACGACATCGCCCTTGAGCTTGAGCGCTTGGAGGAGAGTTGCGGTTCCTTCGCAACAAGCGCGGTAGTCCCAGCCTTCGACCACGGCGATTTCGCCTACTTGGATGGTGTGGGCGTAATCGCGGACTTTTTTGACGTCGCGACTTTGGACGGTGAGGATATCGGCATCGGCGCGGAGGAGGGGGTTGATTTTGAGGACGATGTCGCCTGGCTGGGGGGTGCCGTTGGTGGTCTTGAGTTTTAGTTGAGTGGCGAGTTGGATTTCTTCGGAGAAAATTTCTGCGAGAGGTTGGAGTGAGGGGTCGGTGGCGACGATCCGAGTGGTTTTAGAGAGGGGCATTTCGCCGTTGATCCAGCGCACCGACTTTGGGGTTGGCAAGAGATTGACGGGTGCGGGATCGGCGAGGGAGAAGAAAGGAGCGAGGAGAAGGATGAGGAGGAATTGGGCGAGCGATTTCATGGAGATTTTGGAGGTGGGGTATGAGCGGGAAGTGGAGTGTGGAGAACTGCGGAAGGAAACCAAGAGTGTTGGATAAACTTTAGAAGAAAACCGCAGTGGGGGAAGAAAGGTGGCGGAGGATGGGGAGTTTGCGGGGATGGATCTGTGTGGTGGGGTGAAGTTGTGCAAATAAAAATGAGGAGGAAGGGGTGAGTTATGCGATGATGAGAAACATTGAATGCGAATGAGACATTGATCGTGGAGAGGCAAACAGGGTTTCAGCGTATTCGGATTATGGAGAGCGGGTGGGGATGTATTTCGGTGTATTTTGGGGATGGGGACGCGACCCAGAGTATCATATCGGTGGAGGAGCCTCGTTATCTGGGGTTGCCCTATGTGCGGACATTGTTGGCGGCTTTAGCGTTTCAGCCCAATCCTTTACGGGTATTGGTGGTGGGGTTGGGTGGGGGAACGATTCCGCGCTATTTGCAGAGTTGTTTTCCTGAAGTGATGGTGGAGGTGGCGGAGATTGATCCTGTGATGGTGGAGTTAGCGCGGGAGTATTGTGGGTTGGTGGAGGGGGAGCGGTTGCGGGTGCTGGTGGGGGATGCGCGGGATGTGATTGAGGCGGCGGAAGAAAAATATGGGGCGATCTTTTTGGATGGGTTTGGTGAGGATTCGATTCCGAGTCACTTGAGTACGGGAGAATTTTTGGAAGGGGTGAAGCGGGCTTTATTGCCTGGCGGGGTGGTCTTGGCGAATATTTGGGGGAGCAATCGGAATCGGCTGTATGGGAGGATGTTACAGACCTATCGGGAAGTGTTTAAGGATTTGTATGTATTGGATGTGCCGGTATCTGGGGCGAAAATTTTTGTGGGGTTAGATGAGTGTAGAGAGGTGGACCATGAGAAATTTGTGGAGTGGGTGGAGGTGATGTCGGAGGAGCATGGGTTGGATTCGGATCTGGAGGAAGCGGTGAGCGGGCTTCGGAAGGGGGCGGACGAGCGGCCCTATTTTGAGGAGAGGTTGCGGGACTGAGGAGGGGAGGACTTAGCGGAGGAGAGGGGAATTTTCGGGGAGATCGAGGAGGAAGATTTGGTTGATTGTTTTGAAGTGGGCGTGGTCTTCGAACTGCCAAACCACTTTTTTATCGGGGGTGACCTCGAAGAATTGGGGTTGTTTGCCGACGTGTCCGTGGCCGAGATAATTACAGAAGACGGTATTTCCGTTGGGGAGTCGTTGGCAACCGGCGATGAGGCGTAAGGGGTTGCCGGGGAGATCGTTTTCGTTGAGTTGCCAGACGATTTTTTCGGTGGGATCGAGTTCGATGACTTGGTGGCCATCGCCGCAGGTGATGAGGAGATTTCCATTGGGGAGGGGGACGACTTCGTGGGGGTCGCCGGGGACTTTGATGGAGCGGAGGAGGGAGCCCGAGGAATCGAGTTCGACGATTTTGCCTTCGCCTTTGAAGCAGATGAAATAGTGACCTGCGGGAGTTTTTCGGGCACCGCGGAACTGGTTATGGAGGGCGATGGCGGGATCGGTGGAGAGTTTAATTTCTTTGGTGACCTTGCCGGAGCGATCGACTTCTACGAGGCGACTGGGGCCACATTCGACGATCAGGACCGAGCCATTGGGGAGGGGTTGGCAGCCGTGGACTTCGGTATGGGGTGGCGATTGGTAGGACCAAGCGACGATTTTTTCGGGGGTGACTTCTTTGGCGCCGTTGAGTTCGGTGAAGAGATAATTGCCATTGGGAAGAAGCCAGCAGTCTTGGGGATTTTTGGCGGGAAACTCCCAAGTGATAACGCCTTCGGCGGAGACGGCGGCGACCTTGTTGCCGTTGTAGTCGGTGCAAAGGAAAGGGTGGGAGGCGGAGGCGAAGGAAGCGGAGGCGAGGAGGATGGCGAAGAGGCGAAGGGAGAGAGAGGATGGCATGGGGCTAGGGTGAGGAAGGGGTGGAGGGGAGTTTGAGGATGCGGAGGATTTCGGCGACGGATTGTGGGCAGTCGTAGGAGTCGTGGGATGTGGGGACGATGATTTCGGATTGGGAGAAGGAAAGATGAGAGGACCAGTAGGGGACCACGCCGTCCGAGGAATCGGCGAGGGGTTGATCGTTGTGGCCGCGGTTGCCGATGATGGAGTTGCAGGGGACGGTGATGGGGAGGGGGCTGAGGCCGAGGAGGAGGGGATTTTTGGGGGAGAGACTGGAGATGCTGGTGATATTGGAGGGAAGTTTTCGGGTGGGGAGATTGATGGCGTCGAGGATGGCGGGTTCTACTTTGGTGAGGAGATTAGTGGGTAAGCGGATGAGGCTGGAGATGAAGTTGGCGATTTTGAGGTTGGCGAGGTCGCTACCTTGGTGGGGAGTGGAGAGGAAGATCACCCGAGCGATGGCGGGATTGGAGTGAAGGATGAGGGCTTCTTTGGCGGGGCTGTTGGGGCTGAGGTGATCGTAAACGTAGGATGATTTATCGGTGAAGATGGTTTTCCAGATGGCTAAGCCGGAGTCAGTTACCTGCATGCGGCTGATGATACCGCCCATGCTGTGGCCGACGAGGACGAGGGGTTTTGTGTGGGGGTAATGGTTATGGAGTTCGGCGAGGGCTCGGTGGAAGCGGAGGGCGGAGCCGGCGATGGGGGCGCCACTGGGGTAGAAGAAAACCCAGGGTTGGTAGCGTTGGCGGAAGGAGGGGTTGGCGTTGAGTTCATTGATAAAGTCCAGCCAGATTTGTGGTGAGGACATGAGGCCGTGGACGAAGATGACGGGAATTTTTTCGGGGTCGTAGGGTTGGCAAAAGTAAATCCCCGCGCGTTTGGCGGATTCGTCGGAGCGAAGCATTCCCGCGATCCCGAGGAGATTGTCGTGCTTTTTTTTGTAGAAGGAGAGGGGGGCGGAGAAATTGGCTTGGAGGGGGAAGGAGGAGTGAGGGGTGGAGAAGGAAGTGGAGCGTTGGGGATCGAGGAGGGAGAGTTGGGTGGGGACGGGGTGATTTTTGGTGGAGTGTCGGAAAGTGGCGACGGCGGTGATGGGGACGGCGAAGCCTGCGGCTCGGGCATTGAGGGCGGCGATGCCGGTGGGGTGGATGATGCCGACGAGAGGGGCGCCGAGGCCTGGGCGGGTGACTTGGGGGAGGATGTCGTTGATGGGGATGGAAGCGGCGTTGAGGAGTGAGGCGAAGGAGCGTGGGTCTTTGGTGGCTGGGGAACCGTGGGATTTGAGTTGGAGGGAGTAGGTTTGGGTGGGACCTGGGAAGAGGCCGGTTTGGGAGTCGATGATGTGGGGGAAATTTTGGCGGAGGGAGAGGGTGGTGAGGGCGAGGGCGGAGTTATAAACGAGGGATTGGGTGGTGCGGAGTTCGGGGGAGGATTGGGGGTTGGAGAGGTCGGCGAGGGCGGAGTCGGCGGCAGTGAGGGAGAGGCCGATGGCTTTTTGGGGTGGGAGGGTGGGGAGTTGGGCTTGGGCGAGGAGTTTTTGGCTGGGGAGGTGGTTTTTGGGGAGGGAAGTGCAGGCGGAGGGGAAGGGGGAAAGGGTGAGGAGGAGGGAAAAAAGCAGGAGTGGGTTCGGCTGACGCTGAACCCACTCCTGAAGCGGTGTTATGGGGGAGGAAGATCCGCGTTTGGCAGAGAAAACTTGCATGAGAATGGGCGAAGTTTTCTAGGTGCGGTGGCGAGGATCGAGGAAGAGGTTTAGCCTTTGGCGATTCCGAGGGAGACGACGAGGGCTTTGTTGATGGAGCCAGTGACTTGGAGGCCATTGGCGGCTTGATATTGGCTGATGGCTTGGCGGGTGCCGGGGCCGACTTGGCCGTCGACGGTGCCGAAGTAGTATTTGCGGCGGATCAACTCGACTTGGACGGAGACTTCTACGGGGTAGGTGGCGTAGACGGGGTAGGAGATGTAGTATGGGCGGGCGATGACGCCCCAGCCTGCGCAGGCGCCCATGGGGGCGATGTAGAGGGAATTGACGGTGACGGTGGCTGGGCGATAGACGCCGCCGGTGTAGACGTAGCCGGAGCGGTAGCCGTTGTAGGTGGTG
>Ga0114970_10003494_pt1 | contig 11536 bp, 6 predicted proteins | sample M_140205_XF_Meta_FD_87030 | JGI IMG/M metagenome (GOLD analysis project Ga0114970, IMG submission 87030) | Freshwater microbial communities from Lake Montjoie, Canada to study carbon cycling - M_140205_XF_MetaG | ecosystem: Environmental > Aquatic > Freshwater > Lake | place: Lake Montjoie... | reverse complement strand
CTGACTTCGGGGAGTTTGACGAGGAGGGCGACGAGGCCGAGGGAGGCGACGATCAACCAGCGGGAGAGGGTGGAGGATTCGGAGTAGCGGAGGGTGGCGAGGATGAAGGCAAAGGCGAGAGATTGGACGAGCATTTCGGGCATGAAAGCTTGTCCGTAGAAGACGCTGAGGGGGGCGGAGATGAAGAGAAGATTTGCCCAGAAGGTGGGCTGGGGATCGAGGAAGCGTCGCCAGATGGATTGGAGGAGGAAAAAGGAGATGACCCAGAGGAGAATGCTCGTCAATTTTCCGCTGAGATCGAGGTTGCCGGTGATGGAGTGGAGGCCGATGGCGAGGTAGTTATAGATGGGGATTTCCTGGATGTAGCGGAGGTCGGAGTTGCCGAGCCAAGGGATGGCGGAGGTGAGGGGAAAACCGGGTTGATCGATCAGGCTACGGGTGGCGGCGGCGGTTTGGCATTGGCGGAGGGTGTGGGCATCGATGAGGGGTTGAAGGAGGGCGATGGAACGCAAGGCCACGCCGAGAAGGAGGAGGATCCAAAAGGAGCGGGGATGGATGAGGCGGGGCATGGGGTGGCGTGGAAACTTAAGCGCCTGCGGAGAGCTCTAGCCAATCGGGGTGGGATTCAGCGTGGTGGGCGATTTGTTCAAGGATTTGGGGGAGAGTGATTTCGGGTTGCCATCCCCATTGGGTGGAGGCTTTGGCGGAATCGAGGACCATCCAAGGGATATCGAAGGCCCGTTCGCCGGGGTGAGCGGCGACGGAGTGGAAGCCGAAGCGATCTGCTGACCAAGCGCTGAGTTGGGCGAGGGAGATGGCGCTGGCGGTTCCGCCTGAGACATTTTGGAGGGGGTGGACTTTACGGGAGGGATCGTGGATTTGAGCGAGGAGAAGGCGGGCGAGGTCGTGGGGGTGGAGGCAGTCGCGCACTTGGTGTCCCGTGCCGCCGAAGCCGATATATTTGAGGGGGCGCCGGCGGAGCCAGGAGTTTAGCCAGAAGCTGAAGATGCCTTGATCGGCGCGACCGAACTGGCCGGGGCCCGCGAGGACGCCGCAGCGGTTGATCCAGACGGGCAGTTGGAAGGCGGAGCCGTATTCGAGGGCGAGTTGTTCGGAGCACAGTTTGGTGGTGCCGTAGAGGGAGACGGGGGAAGCGGTGGAGAAGTCTTCGGTAAGGCCTGCGGTGGAGACATTTGGGGGGAGTGAGGCGTGGGGATCGAGGGTGAAGGCGGCGTTTTTCACGACCATCGGCAAGCTGGCGAGTGGGGGGATGGAGTAGACGCGGCTGGTGCTGAGGAGGGTGAAGCCCGCGTGATGGCGTTTGCAGTATTCGAGAAGCTCCACCGTTCCGAGGAGATTGTGTTCGATGATTTGGCGGCTACTGGTTAAGCCGTCCACCCCGGCGAGGACGCTGGCGTTGGCGGCGGCATCGATCACCCAATCGGCGGCTGGGAGGGCATCGATATCGCTCTGGGAGCGGAGATCGGCGTGGAAAACTTTGACGCCGAGGGCTTGGAGGGCGCGCCGATTGAGTTCGCTTCCTGAGCGGATAAAGTTATCGAAGCCAAAGACTTCGAGGGCGGGATCGTGTTGGCGGAAGTAAGTGGCGAGAGAACTGCCGACGAAGCCGCAGAGTCCCGAGATGAGAATTTTCATTGAGGCGAGGGTGGAGTGCGATTGGAGATTTTCAGGCCGAGCACGCTGAGGAAAAAGCTCGAAAAGATCGTCTGCATGCCTGCGGAGATCAGGGTGACGGCGAGGATAATTTGGCGGAGATTTTCGGAGTAGGAGAGGGGGCCGAAATCGACGGCTTTCCAATGGAGCGCGGCTTGGGCGAGAGAGAAAGTGCCCCCGAGGAGCAGGGCGAGACCGAAGACAATGCCGACTTCTAAAGTGAAGTAGCGGAAAAGGTTCGAGAATTTTCGATCTTCAGGGAGGAGACCTTCGGCGATGGCAAAGACTTTGGTGAAGCAAGCGAAGGCGAGCAGTTGAGATCCGAGAAGCATCGCCATGGCAAAGACCGCCATCGATCCCGCATCGAGGGTGACTGAGCCGAGGGTGATGGGGGATCGGGAGAGGAGGGCTAAGCCGGTGAGTCCGAGGAGTGTGAGGATCGCGCCTGGCATGAGGAAGAGCCAGCGTGGGCTGAAGAGGAGCATGAAGCGGAGGTGACGCCAGCCGTCGCGCCAACTGCGGAGGTGAGGGGGGCGAGAGCGGCCATCTTTGTGCAAGGTGATGGGGGTTTCGCCGATTTTCAGGCCTTTCATGGTGGATTTGATGACCATTTCTGAGGCGAACTCCATGCCGGTGGTTTGGAGTTTCATTTTTTCGTAAGCGACCTTGCTGAAGCCCCGGAGACCGCAGTGGAAGTCTTGGGCGGGGCATTTAAAAAAGATTCGGCCGATCAGGGAAAGCACGGGGTTGCCGATCCAGCGGTGTTTCCAGGGCATGGCGCCTGGCATAATCGTTCCACCGCCCCGGGGCATTCTGCAGCCCATGACGAGATCGTAGCCATCGCGGAGTTTTTCGATAAACGGGCCGATCTTGGAGAAGTCGTAGCTATCATCGGCGTCGCCCATGATCACCCAGCGACCGTGGGCGGCTTCGATTCCGTAGCGTAGGGCGTTGCCGTAGCCTTTTTGGGCGACGCGAACCACGCGAGCGCCGGAGCGTTCGGAGAGTTCGATCGAGCCGTCGGTGCTCCCGTTATCGGCGATGAGCACTTCGCCCTTGAGGCCGAGATCGGCGAGGGATTTTTTGGCTTTGACGATGCAGCGCTCGAGAGTTTCGGCCTCGTTGAGGCAGGGCATGAGGATAGTGAGGTCGAGGTTTTCGGGATCCATTATGGCGAGAGGGTGGCTGGTTTTGGTGAGGGGATTGGGGAGAGGGTGAGTTGAAACACTTCTAGAGTGGGGGTGGTGAGGGGATCCGTTGGGGTGGAGGATACCTGATGTTTTCCGGTGGCTTTCCAGTAGAGCGAGCGGAGTTGGGTGGCGAGGGAAGGGGGTTCGGTGGGGATTTCGAAAGGGGTGGAGATGGGGGTGGTGGCGGAGCGGAGGAAGGAGAGAAGAGAGGGATCGATCGGTCTAGTGGGGCTGTAGAGGAAGACGACGGGGAGACTTTCGGTGCGATAATTTTTGAGGAGGGATTGGAGGGCGGGGAGAGAATCGATATTATCGCGGATCATCCGATCGGAGAGGATGGAAGCCATATTGGTGGCGCCGACGTCCCAGGGTTGGAAGGGGGGTTGTTGGCGGGCGAGATTGGTGACGACGACCTCGGATGGTTTGCTGAGTTCGGCCATGAGGGTGGCGAGTTTGCGGGAGGTTTGGGAGACAGAGGGAATGGAAGATTGGAAGAAGGGATAAGCGAGGGAGACGGTGGCGAGGGAGAGAATGGCCCAACGAGCGAGGCGGCTTTGGAGGAATTCGAGGGCGGAGATGGTGAGGACCGTGCAGGGGAAAAGGAGGTATTGATACATGGTGCGCTCGCGGAAGAAGAAGCGGGGGAGGGCGAGGGCGGCGGCGAGAAAGAGGAGGGGATAAATGAGGGAAGCCCATTGGATCCAGTGAGCCGAGCGTTTTTTGAGGAGGCAGATGGCACCGATCAGGGAGCCGAGGAGGAGGGCGGGGCCGACGCTGAGGAGGCCACGAATGGCGATGGCGGGGTACATGCGGCTGAGGGTGAGGACGTCTTCGGTTCCTGCTTGGCCACGGGCGTAGGCGAAAGTTTCGGCGAGATTGTAGGAATAAAAAACGATTTGGCTGATGAAGACGCCGAGGGTGAGAGTTCCACCGAGGAGGATGGCGAAGGGGAGAGGGTTTTTGGGTTGAGCGGTGAAGCCCGAGGAGCGTTCGTAGGTGAGGGCGATGCTGGCGATGAGGAGAGCGGGAAGGATGGTGAGGGAAAACCAGGCGATTTGGCCGGCGAGGAAAACCGTGACGCCGAGCCAGAAAGGGGCGGAGGCGGATTTTTCTTCGAGTCTTTTTCCGATGAGATAAATTGCTGGGGCCCAGAGGATTGCTCCGAGTTGGACGGTATTGGGGTTAAAGGAGAAGAGGATAGCGGAGGGGGCAAGGGTGAAGAGGAGAGCGCCGAGGAGGGAAAGGCTGGGAGAGAAGCGGGATTTCAGGGCGGGGAAAACGGCGAGGGAGGCCCCGAGTCCGAGGGCGGCGGTGGTTAGGGAGACTGCCCAGCTTTTTCCGAGGGCATAAGCGAGGGTATCGAGCCAGAGGATGGGATAGGGGTGATTGACATAGTTAAACTTCGCCGGCTCTGGGAGCCATCCCTGCATGAAGAAGTTGTCGATGATCGCCCCTGATCTCGCGAGGAAGCCATATTCTAAAAGTTTTTTGGCCTCGCCTGCCTCCCAATAAGTCCAAGGTTCGGTCATCCAGCAAGGGTAGGCGCGAGTGATCAGCCAAACGGCGAGGATGAGTAGGTAAGGTAACTTACTGGCCGGCGTTTTGGGCGCGTTCATGGTCAAAGGAGTGAAGGGGCGGATATTTGTCTCCAGAAATTTTTTGTCAATTGGGAACCCGATGAGAGCATCTTTCAGACCAGTGAGAGGAGCGATGAGGAGTTTTCGGGAATGGGAAAAACCAGTCGACGAGGCTTGCGGAAGAATTCAAGTTGGGTGGAGCGTTGGCTATGAAAGTCCTGCACATCTGTAACCTGCCTCTTCCTGAAGATCACCCCGATTACCGGCGGTTGCGGTGTCATCCTGGGCGGTGGGTTTTGAATTTGGCATTGGCGCAGAGAGCCCAGACGGAGATGCAGCCAGAATTGCTCGTGCAGATGCCGGGAGCATCGGCGGATTTTTCGAAAGAGATCGAGGGGATTCCCGTGCATTTTCTGGCGGCGCCCGATCGGCTCCGTTCGGCGACGTTTTTTTATTTTGATGCGCGTCGGGTGGCGGCGCGGGTGCGGTTGTTGGCGCCGGACATCGTCCACGCGCACGGCACTGAGGACTGTCATTTGCTGGCGGCCCAGCGGAGTGGACTGCCCTATCTTCTGACCGCGCAGGGGCTTTTCTTTTTAATCAACGCCCTTTCCCCGCCTCGGCGGATTTCTCGGGAGGGGATTGTGGAGTGGACCGAGCGCTTTGCTTTGGGTCGGGCGCGGCATGTGATTGCGAAAAGCGACTACGTGGGTGAGGCGTTGGGTCGGCAGTTTCCGCACCTGCAGTTGCATCGGATTCCCAACACCTTTGATCCGCGATTGGGGGAGTTTTCTTTGGAGAAAGAGTCTCGGCTGTTGGTATTTATTGGGACGCCCGTCCACCGCAAGGGGCTGGATTTGCTGGTCCAGGCGCTCCTTGAGGTGGAGAAGATTTTTCCTGATGTGCGTTTGTGGATTTTTGGGGATTCACCGCATCCGCAGACCGATTATGAGGTGCGGATGAAGGCCGATCTGACGGCGATGATGGGGGATCGGGTGAAATTTCACGGGACGATTCCCGCGGTGGAGATGGCGGAGCAACTGGCAAAAGCCACCGCTTTGATCGCGCCGTCGCGGGAGGAAATGTTTGGGAATCAGTTGATTGAGTCGTTGCTGGTGGGGACGCATGGGGTGGTCACTGAAGGGACGGCCCTAGCGGAAAACGTCCGGCGCTTTGGCAATGGCACCGTCGTTCCGCAAGAGGATGCGGGAGGATTGGCGAGGGCGATCATTGAGGTGCTGGGGCGGACGGAATTTCCGGAGCAAGGGTTGGCGAGGCAACGGGTTTTTGAGCAGATCGGGCCGGGGGTGGTGGCTAAGGAGCATCAGTTGCTTTACGAGAAGATTTTGGCGGAGGGGTGAAGCGAATTAAGGTTTGGCGATCTCGACGCGGTAGAATTTTTTGGGACCGGTGGGGGAGGGATCGATGACCGTTCGTTGGAGGCCGTTGTCGGTGACGCTGGGGTTGACGAGTGGGGTCCAGGGTCCGAGAGCGAGGTCGGTGGTGGAGGACACGGTGTAGGTGCGACCCGCGGCGAGCGGGCTAAAAGTGATGGCGTTTGGTGCAGTGGCGCCTGATGCGGGAGCGATCGCGACGAGGAAGCGGGAGTTGGGGTCGGTGGGGTTTAATCCTGCAAGATACTTGAAGAGATTGGTTTGGCCAGTATGGCTGGCATCCACTGTGGGGCCCGCTTGGGGATTATCGAGACCGAAGTATTGGTTTTGCCAAGCGTCGTCGATGCCGTCGGCGGCGTAGGTGCCGAAGTCGTCGGTCTGGATATTTTTGACGGTGAGGGTGAGGTTTCATGTGAAGCCACTGACCAGGCCTTGAACGGAAGCTGGGGTATCGGCAAAGACCACGGCGGCGGAGGCTAAGCCGCTGGGGTTGATGGTGGAGATCGGGCCGCTGCTGATGCTCCAAGCGACGGCGGACGAGGGAACGGCGAGGAAGGTCGAGTCGTCGAGGAGTTGCCAAGCGGCGAGTTGGGTGGAGGCGCCTTCGTTGACCGTGAGGGTGGAGGAGTTGAGGACGAGGCCGACGATTTCAAAGAGGGAAAAAGTCCAGCCCGTTTTGGCGGTGAAGTGGGGAGAAGTGCTGGGGCCGCCGATGGATTCGCCGTCGAAGTCGTTGCTGAAGTGGGCGGATTGGGACTGGCCTCCGAAGGAGGTTGGGGAAGCGATTGCGGAATAGTGGAGGCTGGCGGACTGGGCGCGGAGGGGTGGAGCCGCGGCCCCGCAGAGGAGGAGGGTGAGAGCGAAGCGGAGGAGCATCGGACTTAGAAAGGGGTGACGACGGCGGGATCGTTGGAGTTGATTTCGAGGCTCCATTTGCAGGTCAACCTGGTCTGTTCTAAGGAGGAGTTGGTATTGGTTTGGATGACAACCGCTGGGCCGTCTTGGGTGATCAAGAAAGCGGTGGTGAGGGTGCCTGCGGTGAGGGCATCGCTGGGGCTACTTTCTTGGCTAAGGTTGGCGGTGATCACCCCGCCCTTATTGACCGCGCTGAAGACGAGGATGGCGGAGTGGACTTGGAGGTCCGTGCCGTCAGTGGCTTCGACGGTGACGAGCAACCGGCCCCCGAGATATTTGCCGTTGGCCAAGGAGATTTGCGCGAGGGTGGTGGGTTGTGATTCGGTGAGGGCGGTGGGCTTGGCACTTTGGAAGGTGCGGGTGGAGAGCTCGCCGAGAGTGGCACCGGTGGCGGTATCGTTGGAGGTGGCGGTGCGGAACGAGCCGCCCCGAGCGGTACCTGTGCCTTGGCCTGCGGCGAGGGTGAGATCCGCGCCTGCTTTATCGGTGCCGAGTCCGTCGTGGGCCTTGAGGGTTTGGGCGATGGGGGTGGGTTGATCGTTGCCGAGTTGGAGTGAAGCTGGTCCGTCGCGTTCGAGGCGGAGATCGTTATTCCAGCTGAGGGCGATTTGGGTGCCGAGCATCCAGCCAGCGGTGGAGTTCCAGCTGGCGATGGCCGTTCCTGCGTGCGAGAGGCGTCCGTATCCGCCGAGATCGAAGCCGATTTCTGTGCTGCCTGCTGGACCGAGGAGGGTGCCATCTTTGCGAAGGGCGAGGCGACTGGCGCCGCCGATTTGCCAGTCTTGGAGGAGGCTGCCTGCTCCGCTGGCGAGGTCGGTGACATTGATTTTCAGGGCCGTAAACGCCACGGCATCGGCGTTCCAAGTGGAGGTGAGGAGGGTCGGGCGATCGGCGACCAGCGGGCCCGTGGCAATTTCCAAACGAGCGAGGCTGGTGATGGTTCCGCCGGTGATTTCTACGGCGTCGGTGTCTTGGGTGGCGAGGGATCCGAGGCCTTGGGCGGCCCGGGCGACGCTGGGATCGGCGCTTCCGAGGAGGGCGAGGCCGAGGGCGCTCGGTGGAGTGCCGCGGACGAGATCGGTGTCGAGACCGGAGCCGAGTCCGTCGATTCCCGTGAGGGCGGAGAGGACGCCCGTGGGGTTGGTGTAGGGTTGGATCCACTCGGTGCCGTTGTGGAAGTAAAGCCGATGGGTGGAGCTGTCGGCGTAAATCCACCCTTCGGCGGGGTTGATCGGAGGGCCTTGGGGGATGAGTTTGAGGAGGCCGACGCGGAGGGCGCCTTTGACGTCGAGGGGATCCGTCCAGGATTCACCCCAAGCGTGACCGATCCCGATCCGGCCATTGGGATTGATCATGAGGGGGAAGCGGTTGCTGTTTCTTTGGCGAATGACCAATTCGCCGGTGCCGTCGCCGCTGAGATCGTTGATCAAGGACCATCCATTGTTCTCATCCTTATCTCCGAGAATGAGTTGGGCGCCTTGGTTGCCGTCTTGGTCGGTGTTGCGCACGTAAATGGTTGCCAGGCCGGGACTTGCCACGCTGGCGTTGATGCCAAAGGCGGGCTCCGAGTTGCCCGTGATCTCATCTAAATCGATGACGAGCGGAACGGTGAGGTTGAGCGAGCCGAGGCTTTCGCTGGGGCGCCATTCCAGAGAAAATGGGGCGCGTCCATACTGATCGAGGAAACGATAGGTGTTGGCCGTATGACCAGCGGTCATCCAGTTGGTTTCCACTTGGAAACCCGCCCCATCGCGGGTGGCGTCGGGTCTTTGGAGGGCTCCCGTGGCGTTGAGGGCGAGGTTGTTGCCGAGAAAGGTGGTGGTTCGTTTGGGGTCGAGGGAATCGGTGCGCAGTTGGATGGCGGCGGCTCCACCTCCTGTGGTGAGGAGATTGAGGGTGGGGAGGTTGCTGGTGGCGGTGATGGATTCGGAATTTTGGGTGGCCAAGGAGCCGAGGCCGAGGAGGGCGCGGGCGGCACCGGCGGATCCCGAAGCCACGAGGGCCGCCCCTGTGGCTCCCGAGTTGGTGATTTCCGTGCCAGTCCCGATGGTCACCCCAGTGGCGGAAACTTTCAGTTTGGGGTCGGCGCCGGTCTTGTCGCCAGCGGTGAATTCGAGGGTGAGCTGGTCGGTGCTCAGACCCGCGCGCGTTCCTGCCCCCGTGAGCATGGGATCGAGGCGGAGGGTTTTTTCTGAGCGATAGACCTCGAAGTTTTCATTGCGAAAAGCGGCTTGGTTAATCCCAGAGAGGGCTACGCCGATCTCATTGGGCGCTAAAGAATAGAAGCCGGTGTCGGGATCAGCGTGGAAGGTGTAGGTGGGAGTGGCCGCCGTTCCTGCGGTGACCGCGAGCACCCCGCCGACGGTGACCTTTGCGTGGAGGGTGTAGCCATCACTTTGGCCCATTCCCAAACCGATATGCCCTCCCTGATCTTTCCAGAGAGTTCCGCCCGTCTCGGAGGAGAGAATGAAGTCATCGGTGTTCGTGCTGTTCGGATCGTAGGTGAGTTGGAGCCCTGGCCCCATCTGGAGCATCGATCGTTTGCCCGAGGCAACGCCTTGATTATCAATCACCATCAAGGCGGGGAAGCCGGGTTTGGTGTTGGTCACCCCAAAGGTGACGGCACCCCATTTGGCATTGGTGTAGTCGCTGACTTGGACATAGGTTGGCACGCCAAAACCGCCCGCTCCATACCCGCCCCGAGTCCAAACTCCGCCACTGGCTGTGCCGCTATTGGGAGCTCCCCCGCGAGTCGCAGAAAAGGTAAAGGTGGTCGAGGTCAGCCCCGTGGGGAGGACAAAGTAGTCGGTGCCTGCGGTCACGCCACTGGCCCCGAGGAGCGAGGCAAACTGAAATTGTTTTCCCGCGGCGAGGTTATGGGGTTCCACGCAGGAAACGAGTCCACCCGCGAGGGTCATTTCTCCCTGCTCCGTCTGTGACCAGTTCACCCAAAGTGGTCGGGTGCTCCCGCCATCCATGAGGTAGAATTCGTGATTCGAGAATCCCTGAGCGTTGGTGTAATTATTCTCCAGTCCGATCCCCCAGCCCATTCCTGATGGTTCAATCGGGCCAAATGCATATCCCGGGTTGGTCTGCGCCTGAAGGTTATTGCCCAACATCAAAAATCGATGGGCGGGGTCGGTGGGATTAGCCGCGAAAGAGATGCTCGCGCTGTGGTTTCCGACATTTTCCGTGAAAATCGTTCCCGGTTCGGTTCCGCTCCTCGTAATGGTTCCGTTCCCCGTGTCCAACACCCCGAGACCGAGGGCGGTGCGGACGGCGGCGGCATCGGCGGCACCGAGAATCGAGAGCCCGAAGCTACTTGGGGTGGTCCCGTTAATCGCAATATTGGGGGCCAGTTTGCTACTCCCGACCGCGCCGTCAGCCAGTTTGGCGTTGGTCACCGCGCCGTCCGCGACGCTCCCTGCGGTGAGCGCGTAGCCCACCGAGCCGATCCGCCGATCTGGACTGAGAAGTTCAAAGCCCTTCACCCCATCGTCGAACCAGACGCGGACGCGGACATCGGGGTGGGTGGTAAAGACGCTCGCGGGCACGGCGGTCATATTGGGCAAGCTCGTCTCTCCGAGAAAGACCGAGTAAAGACCCTTGCTCACGGGTAGCGCGACCGAATTGGTGGGAGCGTTGAGGGTGGTCTGGCCGTTGATGCTTCCGTCGTTGCTCCAGTAGACGACTGGTGGGTTGGAGCCGTCGGTGAGGGCAAATTTAAACTGACCAAGGTGGCCCGCCGTTGTGCTGTCGAAGTTCACCCCATCGACAGCGATTCGCCCTTGATAATTGAGCAGATTGGGTGCTTGGGCTTGTAAATTCGCTAAAAAGACCGCTCCGCTGAGAGCGATCGCTAGCAAGGTTTTTTCTCCTCTGGAATGAGTTGGCATCGATAATTTCCCTAGGTTTAAGCAGGTTTTGAGCCGCCTTGGGTAGTGGTCGACAGAATTCCCTAATATACACTACTCAAAAGAGCAGATGTTTTCAGACTAACAAGGGATTTGATGTTTTGTTTTGGTTTTTAATAAAAAATCGATGGAGAGTTTTTCCCACCGCCTTGTCTTCCCGCTTGCTACTTCCCTTTGAGAAAGCATACTTCCGCAACTCAAGTTTTATGTGTGGCATCGCTGGCGTCTTTTCATTTCAAGCCGAGGTCTCGCCTTTCGACCTCGCCCAGATTAGTCACCGGGGGCCCGATTCTCAGGGCCACTGGGTTTCCCCCAATCGTCGTTGCTGGCTCGGTCATACCCGGTTAGCGATTCTTGATCTTTCCCCTGCGGGCGCTCAGCCGATGGTCGATCCCGTCTCTGGCAATGTGATCGTTTTTAATGGGGAGATTTATAACCACCTCGCTCTTCGGGAGGAGTTGGCGACCCTCGGAGCGACTTTCACGGGCACGAGCGACACCGAGACCTTGCTGGCGGCTTATCGCCTCTGGGGCGAGTCGATGTTGCCCCGCCTCAAGGGGATGTTCGCTTTCGCCATTTATGTGCAGGCCGACGAGACGCTTTTCCTCGCCCGCGATCGCTTTGGAATCAAACCCTTCTACTGTTACCGGGGTAAGGAAGCGTTTATCTGGGCATCGGAAATGCGGGGGATTGTCCAGAGTCAGGGTTTGAAAGCGTCCGAGGCCTCGATCCTCGCCTATCTGCAGTGGGGCTGTTCGCCCCATTCCGCGCTTCTCTACCCAGAAATTTTTGAACCGCCCGTGGGCTCTTCTCTCCGCGTGTCCGCCCATGCCGCCCCACCGCCAGTCACTTACTGGCCTCCCGCACAATTT
>Ga0114970_10003493_pt1 | contig 11536 bp, 10 predicted proteins | sample M_140205_XF_Meta_FD_87030 | JGI IMG/M metagenome (GOLD analysis project Ga0114970, IMG submission 87030) | Freshwater microbial communities from Lake Montjoie, Canada to study carbon cycling - M_140205_XF_MetaG | ecosystem: Environmental > Aquatic > Freshwater > Lake | place: Lake Montjoie... | reverse complement strand
GATCGTCAAACGCAAAGCCTATGAAAAGGGCGTCATTGATGAGGCAACTTTTGCCACGATCAACGAACGCGACGCCATTCACCTCATCTTTGCCGCTGGTTTCTCAACGGCCGAGGTGGTCTCGGACCTCTCTGGCAGGGGCGTAGGCATGGACGTGGTCCGGTCGGCCGTGGAAAAAATCAATGGCAGTATCGAACTTGAAAGCCATGTCGGCAAAGGCACACGCCTCAGCATCTCGCTGCCTCTCTCGATGGCCGTCACACAAGTGATGATCATCGAATCAGATCACCAGATTTTCGGCGTCCCGATGGAGCATGTCGTCGAAACCGTGCGCGTGCCGCGCTCCAGCGTTAAGGCGATCAAACAGGCTCAGACGACGCTTCTCAGAGGACGTGTGGTCCCGTTGAAGACATTGAATGCGCTACTAAGGATCCCAGCCAACCCGATCCTCAGTGAGGATGACGAATATGCGGTGCTCGTGGTGCGCATAGGGAGCGAAGTTTTGGGAGTCATAGTCGATCAGTTTCGTGAAACAGTGGACGTGATTCAGAAACCGATGACGGGCGTGCTCTGCGGATTACAGGCCTACTCGGGATCCGCCCTCATGGGGGACGGTTCTGTGTTGATGGTCCTCAACTTAAAGGAGATAATCTAATGCCCATTGAGTACAAAAAAAATCAGGCGACTTTCGTTGAAGTCGCGACGGTGGACGAGGCCGAGCCTCTTTTAGCCTGGCTTCAGGATAAAAAGTCACCTCGGGTTAACCTCGCACAGTGCACCCACATGCACCCCGCAAACCTACAGGTTCTGATGGCCGCCAGCGCCACCGTCACAGCTTGGCCAGAAGACGAACAATTTTGCTCCTGGCTCCGAAGCGCTCTCACTCCCTAACCCGCCTCTCTTATGTCTAAAACCATACTCATTGTAGATGACTCCGCGACGATGCTCATGAGCGTCAAAACCACCTTGGAAATGGGCGGATACAAGGTGGAGTCCGCATCCGATGGCGTGCAGGCTCTGGACAAGCTCAAGGCGGGTCTTAAGCCGGATCTTGTGATCACCGATATCAACATGCCCAATATGGGCGGAATGGACCTGATCAAGAATGCCCGCGCGTTACCGGGCTGCCGATTCACCCCCATTCTCACTTTGACCACCGAGTCTCAAGCGGCCAAACGTGACGAAGCCAAGAAACTTGGCGCTACAGGCTGGCTCGTTAAACCCATCTCAGGCAATGATCTCCTCAAGGTCGTGAAACAGGTCGTTCCCGGCGCCTAACGGACATTCCACCGCGTCACCCCACCCAAATTTAAACCCATGCCAGTGCTTTCGCAGACAGACACACACCCACAGGTGCGCACTCCTCTGACAGGCTTTGGTTGGACGGGCGTTGTAGGCATGGCTCTCGCCATCGGCTACCATTACTGGTCAAAACCCGTCTTAGCCGTCGCCGAGTTTCTTCCCCCAGTTTGCACGTTATTGCTTGGCGGCATACTGGGACTCGCGTTCTCGGGTCCACGGCGTGTAAATCCTCAGCCTGTCCAACCTCCGGACGCCATGGCCTCCCTCCAAAAACTTTTGGAGGCTCACCCAAACTTGGGGGAGTGTTTTACATGCCCGCTGCCGCCTACATCCTCTCAGAATCACGTCTCGAGTGTGCCACCCGCCCCGGTATCTCTTCCCAAACGACTGGCGCCCCTTCACGCGCTGCTCAACGGAACTCCGGCACTCACGAACCTGCTAGGCAGACAACTCGGGGAGGTCTCCTCAACCACTGAAACAGGAGTGCTCAGTCTCATGGCGGGCCTCAAGGGCGTCGATGAACAAATCGCGAAACTCACAACCGCCCTCCAAGATAGTCAGACGCGCTCCACGGTCATGCATACGAGCGCGGATTCCATCATCCGCGAGTCCGCCAAACACCTCGAAGCCTTCCGGAGTTATTCACTGGGGCGATTTGAGAGACTCGAGAGCGACGACAAGGCGATCAAGAGTATGATCGCGCATATGGAGAGCTTGAAGCCGCTTGCCTCAAGCATTAGCAGCATCGCGGCTCAAAGTAACATGCTTGCCTTAAACGCCACCATCGAAGCCGCTCGCGCCGGCGAGGCAGGGCGTGGTTTTGCGGTCGTTGCGAGCGAAGTGCGCAACCTTTCCAAACAAGTCGATGGCATCGCCATTCGCATCAGGACTGAACTTGGCAAAATCGCGGATATGGCATCCGCAGACTTCTCCATTTCCAGACACGTCGACGAGCGTCAGTGGCTTGAAACCATTCAGGCCGAGACCGAGCGCCTCACTGAGGTCCTCAAGGAAGCCGTGAATGAGCTCAGCAGCGTGGCAGGCAGCGCCTCTACGGCTGCCATCCACGTGCGCTCATCGCTGTTGGAAGCTCTCGGCCATGTGCAGTTCCAGGACATTACCCGCCAGCAAATGGAAGTAATCCAAAAAGCGCTGCACGAATGCGGTGCGCAGTTTGAACTTGCGGCCCACTATGTGCAGAACCCAAACAGCAGCCTTGAAGCAAACCTGCCCGACCCAGACGTTTTGCTCACGCAGTTACGCCTGTCTTACACCACAACCATTCAGCACAACATTCACGACGTTTTGTTGGACGCAGTTCCATCCCAAGAGGACGATGATGGTCCTTCCATTCAACTGTTCTAGGAGTTCCCTATGATACTAGCGGCCGTACCAGACCGGGAAGAAGAACGCATCAAGGCACTCTATGAATACGAAATTCTCGATACCCCTCCGGAAGCTGCCTTTGATTCGATCACGCAGTTGGCCGTCCAATTACTAGAGGTTCCCATGTCAACGGTCTCGTTAATCGACGTGGACCGTCAGTGGTTCAAATCCATCCAGGGACCGCACATCCCACAGACCCCGCGAAACACCTCCTTCTGCGCGCATGCGATCCTCCAGGATGGTCCGCTGATTGTGGAGGACGCGCTCCTAGATGAACGCTTCGCGGACAATCCCGCAGTCCTCGGGGGGGCCAGAATTCAGTTCTTCGCCGGCATCCCCATCAAGTCCTCCAACCACCTGAACCTTGGTGCATTGTGCATCATGGATCACCAGCCGAGGAAACTGACTTCGGAACAACTCTTAGTGCTCTATGCGCTGGCGGGCATGGTCACGCAGGAACTCGAGCTGAGGCTGTGCGTCAAGCACCTCAAAGGAAGCCACTATCTTAAGTGTCTCCCAGAATCTCCGCCTCAACGCTCGGCGGCTCCAATTGTTTTTCAGGCTCAAACAATCTCAGCCCAGACGAGCGCAATAAACTCCCTGCAATCCATGCTGGAGGCGACTACGCCCCTTACGGATTTACTTTCCCTCCAATTGGGACATGTCTCCTCCATCTGCGAGACTGGAGTCCTCAAACTCATGGAAGGCATTCAGGGGGTTGACGAGCAGATCGCAACCCTGACCTCAGTGCTGCATGCCACCAAAGACCGTTCCGTGCTCATGCACACAAGCGCGGACTCGATCATCGCAGAATCCACCAAGCACCTGAGCGATTTCCAAGTCTTCTCCGTCCAACGCATTGAAAAGCTGGACGAAGATGACAGGTCGATTCGTAGAATCATCGATCAAGTCGAAAGCCTCAAACCACTCGCAGGAAGCATCCGAAATCTGGTCTCTCAAAGCCATATCCTCGCTTTAAACGCAAGTATCGAGGCCTCCCGCGCCGGTGACGCGGGCCGCGGTTTTAGCGTGGTAGCCAACGAGGTACGCAGTTTGTCAAAAGAAGTAGACATCATCGCAAGCCGCATCACCCAAGAAATCAACGCCATTACAGAAATGGCGATTTCCGAATTCAACCATTCGCGGCGGATTGATGAAAGAATCTGGCTTGAAACCATCCAGGCTGAGACCGAACGCCTTGCGGACATTCTCAGAACTGCGGTACAGGAACTCAGAAACGTCGCGACCACAGCTTCCGAGGCCACCACGAGCGTCCGCTCCTCCCTGCTGGAATCTCTGGGCCACGTCCAGTTCCAAGACATCACCCGCCAACATTTGGAGGTGATTCAACGCGCCCTCCACGAATTCGGTTCGCGCTTTGCAAGCGCAGCGACCCTCATGAAAGAGCGTCCAAACGCCCCCTTCGACGTCACAATGCCCGACGCAACTCTCCTCATCGAGGAACTGCGGGCGAAATACACAACGTCCATCCAACATAAGATCCACGACACCTTCCTCGGTATCGCTGACACGGAGGGGGACGACGCGCCTTCAATTGAACTTTTTTGATTTCCGACCTCTTTTTCACCACAAATGATGTCGGCCAAGAAAGCGGACAAGAGTTCGCCATCGGCCACGATTTCATCGTGCGCACGCAGGGAGGCCCCAGCGATGTGGCCCCCCGATAAGCGCCGCAGCATTTTCAAATTAACCATCCCACCAAAAAGATTGTCCTGAACGCGATGCTCCCACGCCCAAGGCCCTGATCAACATCGTCTACATCAGTACAGCTCTTTCCCGACCGACGGCAAAGGAGACGATTGAACAATTATCACAATTCCGAACCCACAACCAGAAACACTCAATCTCTGAGATCCTATTGTATCAAGGTGGGCATTTCATGCAGTCCCTAGAAGGCGAAGAATCGGTTGTGCGTGAACTCTATGCCCGGATCAAAGCCGACGTGCGGCATACCTCCGTTTTCACACTCATTGACCAGCCCATCGAAGAAAGAGAATTCCCAGAATGGTCCATCGCCTTCCATGACTTGGATGACTCTCCCATCCCTGCTCTTCCCGACTTCAGCGACTTTCTGAGGACTCCCGCAAACTCGTCCACTTTGGTCCCATCCGAGAGCAGAGCTAGGCAACTCCTCAACTGTTTTAAAGCACTTACAAAATCTCTTCCCGAGTCTTTCTCCCAAAATCAGATCCCTGTCCCAACTCCCGCATTTGACGAACGACGACTGCAGGCACTCCACAAATACGGCCGCATAATCCTCAACACAAACACGGAAGTTGGTCAGACGGTTTTTCGAGTGCAGCTTCCCATCGGTTAAGATCGTTCTGGGCGAGCGCCACCAGCTCCATTTTTTGCCTTCGTTGGCATGAGGGTGGCTCTATTTTCTGAGGTAAAAAAGGCTCCCAGGGCAGTGTCTATGGTCAGGAATTTAGCCGGCTTATTTCATCAGCATTTCCCAATCATCGCTTGCATGAGTATTGTCTTAACGTCATGCCGGAGCAGCCTTCGGGTTTGCTTTGCGCGCCACCCCTATTACAAAGAACCACAATTACATGCGCGGACGTATCGCAACTCTTTTTACCAGTCACTTTATTCTGGCCCTAGTCACCTTAGGCTTCTGCAGTGCTCTCCTATTTGTACACACGACAGCCACCGTTAAGGAACAACTCAGAGACCGCCTACGCGCAACCGCAGCATTGCTCGCTCAAGAATTTCCTCCCAACGATTTGGATGCGATTCACGGCCCTGAATCTGTAACCGAAGAGCCCCATCAACGGCTGCTCAGAAAGGCACGTGAACTCAAACACGCTGACGCAGACCTGCACTTTGTCTACATTTGCCGCTTGGAAAAGGGCCGAGCCCTCTTTGTCATTGATTCAGACGAAACAGAGGGACAAACAAAACCGGGGGACATGTACGAGGAAGCACAGCCCGCTGCCTTTTGAAGGATTCACGCAACCCTGGGCAACCCATGATCTCTACACAGACCACTGGGGAACATTCCTGTCTGGATATGCGCCAGTGCCCGGCGGAGAAGGCCGTTATGTTCTGGGGGTGGATATCCGCGTGGATCGCTATTTGGGTAAATTACGCCCCCATCGATTGATATTGCTGGAAGCCATTTCAACCGTTTTTGCAACCGCAGCAGCGCTAGCGTTCCTTTTCGCGAGCCACTTAGACAACGACCTAAAAAGATTCACGACGCTGTGTCAGGATATTGCGGGCGGTGTGCTTGGAAAAACGCTGGATCTCAAAAAAATCGGGGGCCTTAGACACCTCGGCGAGGTGATCAACTCCATGTCGCTCAAATTGAGCGAATCCGAGGAAAGAAACAACGCATCCATTGCTGCTTTAAAAACTGCTTACGAGCAACTAGAGCAAAACAAGCGGGAGCTGGAAGTCCGGCAGTTCCATGCCATAAAAACTGAGAAACTCGCCACCATCGGGTTTCTTACCTCTGGCGTAGCCCATGAAATCAATACGCCACTTCAGTTCATCAGCGTAAATAACGAATTTATTAAGACCGGCATTGAATCACTTTCGGCAGTGCTGAAGGAAATTATAGGCATCCTCAAGGAAGCCAAAGGCATCTCGGAGATGTCCCCCATGTGCGCCCACGTTCAAGCGCTCATAACAACGGCTGACGTGCCTTACCTGATCAGCCAGCTGCCCGCTGCCATTGAGGATAGTCACAAAGGCGTTACACGCATCACCAAGCTCGTCCAATCATTGCGTAGATTGGGCCACACGAAGCAAAACGGCAGTGATCCCCTGCAGATTAACGCCCTCATCCGTGACGCGGTGTTACTAAGCACGGGGGACTGGAAGGCTTCCGGTGAGCTCCAACTGGATCTTGCCGAAGATTTGCCGGAGCCTCTGGGGAATGCAGGAGAAATCAACCAAGTGCTCATCAATCTCATTGTGAATGCCGCACAGGCGATTGCGCTACGCTGTGAAACAGATCCAGAAATACAGGGACTCATCCAGATACGTAGCTTTGAGAGCCACGGCTTCGTCGTCATCGAGTGTGAGGATAACGGAACTGGGATTACCAGCGAAGATCAGCCCCATATTTTCGAACCATTTTTTACAACCAAACCAATCAATCACGGAACGGGCCAAGGGCTGGCGATCAGTCATACCATTGTCGAGGCCAACCACCACGGCAGACTCACCGTAGATTCCTCCACAAAACAGAAATGGACAATCTTTCGAGTGGAGCTTCCCGCAGAAGGCGTGCGCACTGCGCCACCGATCCAAGAAGGCAGCGGATAAACGGTCTCTGTATCGAGGCCGATCTTCCCGGATCGCAGCCCCGTCCACGCAGCCTGCACACTGGGGGCACGCCACTGGCCTGCAAAGAACGACGATCAGGAGCTACTGCGAACCGCGCTACAAAAGCTGCAGGCCGATCGCAGCATCATACTAAGAACTCCGGGAACCGCCCTCCCTGTCTCCCGCCCTGATTGGCAGGACCAGCGTCACAACAGTGCGCCGAGCTCCAACCTTCGACTCGACATCCAAACGGCCGCCATGCTTGTGGACGATGATGTTGTAACTTATTGCCAACCCTTGTCCCGTCCCCTTCCCCACAGGCTTAGTCGTAAAAAACGGATCAAAGATCTTCGGAAGGATCTTGGGGGGGATCCCGACTCCGTCATCTTCTATCTCCAAAACAACATCCTCCCCGCGGCGATACGAGCGGATCTGAATGAGCCCCAGCTCGTCCATCCCGAGGCTCCTCCTCTCAGAAATAGCATCCGCGGCATTCACGATTAAATTGAGCAAGACCTGATTGATTTCACCTAGATTGCATTCAATCAGGGGCAACCCATCGTCCAAATCCATCTGCAACTCCGCACAATACTTCCAAGAATTCCTAGACAGCGTGGCGGTCGTTCTGATCGCGTCATTTAATTGCTCCTCGTGAGTTGCACCGTAATGCTCGTGAGAAAAATTACGCATTGCCACCATCATTTCAGTAACCCGCCTGACCCCTTCCCCCGTCTGTGCGATCGCCCGAGGCACTTCCCGAAGCATGTAATCGAGGTCAAATTCTTCAGCGATCTTTTTCACCTCGGCACAATGCCGCAACAATTCGCCAGCAGGCGATGGAGTGAGCGGCATATTCTGCAGCCGCTCAAAAACCATCCGAACACCAGTGAAACCGGCTCCAATAAACTCAGTATTGCTCGCAATGAACTGCATCGGCGTATTGATTTCGTGCGCAATTCCTGCGGCGAGACTGCCGATGCTTGCCATTTTTTCGGCATGCACGAGGCTCTTCTGATCCATAATCCTTTGTTTCAGTGCGCGCCTCAACGCGAGTTCGCCATCGACAAGCGACGCCAGATCTTTTAAAAGATCCAAGTCCTTTTTCGAAATTTGCTTTGGTTCCAGACTCACCACGCAAAGCGTTCCCAAATTAAAAGCCCCTCCACCCTTGATGGGCATACCCGCATAAAATCGGACATAAGGAGGTCCCGTCACCGCGGGGTTATCTCTGAAACGCTCATCCAACCGCGCGTCCTCCACCACGGTCACTTCCTCGCTTAAAATGGCGTGGGCACAAAAAGCGTAATCTCTCGGCGTTTCTTTGGCATCAAAGCCAACGCAGGATTTGAACCATTGCCGATTCTTGTCCACCAGAGACACAACGGCAATGGGAACGCCGAGGACTTCGCTGGCCAGCCGCGTGATGACATCGAAACTCCTTTCGGGTTCCGTATCTAGGATGGATAAAGCGTACAGAGACTCGAGTCGTTCTGCATCATTCGATGGGATTGGAGCGGAAGGCATGGCGCGTCCTGGGTCTAAACTACGAAAGCTTTAAACAGAAACCAGTGGGTGGACTGTCTGTCTCTCAGCCTCCAATGCGGTTTCTTTCGTAGACGCGTCCATCACATCGCCGGCTGCTTCGGGAATATTGGGCACCCACACAGAAAACACCGTCTTCAGCAAATGAGGGTGCGACTCCATTTTTAAATGTCCGGAGTGTCCGCGCACCACAATGTCATAACTGATTGCCAACCCCTGCCCAGAACCACGTCCATGCTCCTTTGTGGTATAGTACGGTTCAAAAATCTTCGCCTTTTGCGCATACGGGATACCGGCGCCGTTGTCTTCCACTTCAACGACGCAAAAACCATCTGCAAGGCAGGAGCGCAACTTAATCATCCCTGGAATGGAAGGCATCCGCCCCATGCGCTCTTCAATGGAATGGACTGCGTTCACGATAAGATTCACAAAAACCTGATTGAGTTGTCCTGAATGACATAAAATCTTTGGAACGGCATCGTCCAAGTCGAACGCCACAGTGGCACTTTTCTTCCACTCACTTGCAGTGATCGTCACGGCCGCGCGTAATATCTCGTTTAACGAACCGCCCTGCTTTTCCTTCGATCCAGCATGCGAATAGGACCGCAGCGCTTCAACCAGTTCGGTGATCCGCTTCAATCCCTGCCGAGACTGCTCGAGCGCTACCGACGCTTCACTCAGATAATAAGGGACGCTGTGCGTGCGTAGGACCCGCTCAATATCCAGCCCCTCGTCCGCTCCACCGCGTGCTGACGTGCGTCGTTTTTCATCAAGGGTCTCAAGCGCTTCCAAAGCCGCTGCAATCTGCTGCGTGGATTCCGCGAGAAACTCCAGATTCCCGGTCACAAATTGGAGAGGAGAATTGATTTCATGGGCAATTCCAGCGGCAAGCTGCCCGATACTGGACATCCGGTCCGCAAGTTGAAGCCGATCCTTCCTCTCAGACAGCCGTCGCATCGCGCGCCTCAGTTCCAATTCATCCACAACGATCGATGCAAAATTTTCCAATAGACGCACATCGCTCTCACTCGCCCCCCTGGCCGTGGGACCGGCGACACACAGCGCCCCTATGCAGTATTTGCCGTCTAAAATCAGCGGAACACCCGCGTAAAAGCGGATAAAAGGCGCACCAGTCACACTTGGATTTTCAGCGAATCTCGCTTCCTCTGTCGCATCAGGGACAATCAAAGGATGATTCTGGAGGATGCAGTGGGCCGCAAAGGCAGTCCTTCTCTCGGTCTGTTCAATATCGATTCCCTGGTGTGACTTGAACCATTGCCTGTCGTGATCGACAAGGGCCACAAAACCCCATGGCACACCGATAAGATCACAAAGAAGTCGGGTGATATTGTCGTAATTGGATTCCGGGGCTGTATCCAGAATCTCGCATGAATACAGCGCTTCGAGGCGCTCCTGTTCGTTCTCTGGAATCGGCGTGGTCATTAACAAGCAAATGGCGTGAGATCCTCTATGCCCGCTTCAGCACACTGATGAACACCTTGCCCTCCAATTTTTTGCCATGGTCAAGCGCACGAATCCGACGCAAGACTGGCGCGGTGAGAACCATCCCCTCGGGCGCAATCACCTGTTTTTCCAAAGTCTGCACCGGATACGCAAGGACGTCTGAGATACACAAATCCGCCACCGCGACAGGCTCCGTCACTCGCACCACCTTTGCGTCTTTGTCGAACTGCCAGCGAAGGCGGCACAGCCTTAAAATCTCGGGATCATAAAAATTAATCCGCTGGCCGAGTCGCATGATTGCATCCATACGAGACAGGCCGGAATGTTCGAGCTTTAAGAGATCCGTCATCACCCGCAAAAGGCGGGAGCCATACGGAATATCCTCTCCTTTAAGGGTGTCTTCTGGAAGTCCACTACCATCAAACCCTTTGCCCTGATAGTGAAGAATTCTGGCGACCGCCTCCATCCCTGGGAGGGCGTATAGAAGTTGAATGCCTGCGGTGGCGCCTGACTGGATCAGTTGTTCTTCACCTTGCGTGAGTTCCTCCCCATTAGCGGCGCGCCGCATTAAGGAGCCAGGAATTGCGGCGCTCCCAATATGCCGAAACATGAGCGCTATCTCAATTTCCCGAGGCGTTTCTTTATTGGGATGCACGTTATGGAAAAACGAAGACACGTAATCTGCGAGCAGATTCCCACCAAGTGCATCCTTGTTTGCAGCCTGATAAATTTCGGTGAGAAGGCAAATCCCTCCTTCCATGGCTCGCTCCAAGACCTTGCGTTTTTCCTGCAATTGTTCATGCAGGCGGCAGCATTCATTCAATGTTTGAATGATCACCTCCGTCGACGCGGGTTTCGTAATAAAACAACTTACTGTTCTCGCGTTAAGTGCCTTAACGGCAGTCGCCTGATCGACATTCCCCGTCAACATGGCACCGACGGTCTCGGGTGCGAGCACGGACGCCTGTTCCAGAAACTCAAGCCCATTCATACCAGGCATCCGCATGTCCGCGAGGATCGCCTTGTAGGAGCCACCCTGCTCCAAAATCGCAAGGGCCTCGACGCCGCTCAACGCCGTGTGCACCGTAAACTGCTTGCGCAATCCCCTCGCGAGCGAGGCGAGTACACTGGGATCATCATCAACACAAAGAATCATGGGGTTCATAAAATTCAGTCCGTAATTCGTGAGATAGGAAAAAGGCAGTCTCGTTTGGACCGTGTGATTTTTTTGTCGCAAAACTCCATTCCAATGGAAGCCCTGCATGGAGGTGCGGCCCATTCAGGCTGGGGAGTCTTCGCTATCATTCGGTTCATTTCACAGTCAAAATGGCAACGTAAAACCCTTCGAAATGAGGCATTACTGATGAAGGCCATCAGTTCTGAGGCTGGGAAGAGCCCCTCCCAACCCGCCTTTCATCATCAAATCAAAACGCTGGATTTTCCTGTTCACAATTTGTTTATTCCTTGTTTACACGAGCCAATTTTTACGTCAACAGTCCAAATTCAACACTCCAAACTCAACACTCCAAACTCAACACTCCAAACT
>Ga0114970_10003490_pt1 | contig 11537 bp, 7 predicted proteins | sample M_140205_XF_Meta_FD_87030 | JGI IMG/M metagenome (GOLD analysis project Ga0114970, IMG submission 87030) | Freshwater microbial communities from Lake Montjoie, Canada to study carbon cycling - M_140205_XF_MetaG | ecosystem: Environmental > Aquatic > Freshwater > Lake | place: Lake Montjoie... | reverse complement strand
TTGGCCGCTTCACAGGGATTTTTCACTGGTACCTCGCTGAGCCTTGGGCTTCAGGCCAGTTACCAACTCGCTCCCCGTACTTCGATCGTTGGTGGGTGCTCGTCCACCCTGTCCAATTATGGTTCTGGATCGGAGGGGGCTTCAGCGACAGGATACAACGGCTACTCGGCAAATCTTGGAGGATTTTGGTCGGCAACGGAAAGGTTAAGTTTTGGTCCCAATTTCAGCTACTCCATGACGTCGTCTGACAACACGGGTGATGTCAATTCGTATGGATTCTCGATGCAGGGAAATTACAAAGTGAGCGAGAAAATCCAAGTGGCAGCATCGATTGGAGCGCAATTTTCACAGTATTCGCTTGAAGGCTCCTCGGGCGACATCACCCCCATGGGCAGCCTCAACGCTTCTTATCAAATCAACGAGCTTTGGTCATGGAGTAATTCGATCCAGTCGGGGCTCACACCGGCACCGACGCAGGCAGATTATTTGATCAATAATTGGTTTTTAGCCACGATGCTGAACCGTCAATTTTTGGAAGGCTCCGCGGGGGTCGGCCTCAATTACCAATTGTCAAATTACCAGAGCATAGGTCCTGCGGGGCCCCCACTCGATAACCAACAAAATCTATCACTGGTACTTTCTTACCAAAGACCACAATTTCTCGGGCGAGTTAATTTCAACTCTTCATTCTATTACGCGATCAACAGCGGCCAAGGCGAATGGTCGCAAATCCAGCTGAATTTAGGGCTCTCGACGCAATTCTAAATTGCACTCGTAAGAACAACAAGGAGTCCATGAATGAAACAGTCATCATCAAAATCAATCATCCGGCTGAGACGGGAGCTTGATCACATCCGCTGACTATTCTTCACGCAGTTTTAACCCGAAATCCGAAAAATCACCTAACTTCGGATTTCGGGTTTAAAATGGCGAGTGCCTCTGTGACCGACTCGACTATGGAGATGATATTCACGCAGTCTGCCAGTTGCCTTCCAACAAGAAGTGTGCCAATCTGTCGCGCCTGAGCGGTGCTTGGGAAGATGCAAAGGATTATTAGAACATCACTCATGGCGCTTCCTGATCATCGAAAACCTAAAAACCTCAAACGCAAGGTGAAATCTGGTTTTCTCGAAAAACTCGTCGCACGACTGGATCGCGTGGTCCCGGGAGAAGTGCAGCAAATCGTTACCCGCCTAGTTCATGAAGCCGGATTCATGGATCAAGTGTTAGAGTCACTGCACGAAGGAGTAATCATCCTCGACCCACAAGGCGTGATCGGGTTTGTCAATCACGCGGCATGCCAGTTCTTCGGACTCGACCGAGAAAGAGCCGTGGGTGAAAAAATTTCTTCTCAAATTCGTGGGCTTGACTGGGGAACGCTGGGCAAACCCGGGCGCACCATTAGCCGCGATTTAGAGATTTTCTATCCAGAAAACCGTTACCTGAATTTCTACCTCGCCCCCATCGACGATGCCGATGCGGCAACCGAACCGACGGGATATGTGATGCTTATCCGCGACCTCACGTCTACCCGTGCGGAGGCAGAAGAAACACTCGAATCAGAGCGACTTAACGTAATCACTCTGTTGGCTGCTGGCGTCGCTCACGAAATCGGTAATCCACTCAATTCACTCAATATCCACTTGCAACTTCTTGGTAGAAAACTTCGCAAGTTACCACCGAATGAGAGAGGTCCACTTGAAGAAAATCTAGCAACGGCTCGCGATGAAATTCATCGGTTAGACTTAATACTCAAGCAATTTCTTCAAGCAGTCCGCCCAACCACTCCAAACCGCGAGCGGTCGGATTTACACGCACTATTGCATGATACCTTAAAACTTTTAGAAGCGGAGTTGGCCTCGAGAAAAATTATCATTGAGCTCGATTTAGCTGAATCTATGCCCTCGGCACTAATTGACTCCGTTCAATTTCAACAGGTATTTTACAATCTCATTCAAAATGCATCTCAAGCGATTTCTTCTAACGATGGGCGCATCATCCTACGTACCAGAGTCAACGATTTTGAGGCGGTAATTTCTATTGAAGACAACGGCACTGGAATTTCCCCTGATCATATGGGAGCCATTTTTGAGCCTTACCGCACCACCAAATCTTCCGGTTCTGGACTTGGACTTCTCATCGTACGGCGCATCGTCCGCGAACACGGCGGCGAGATCGCGATAGAAAGCGAAGAAAAAAAAGGAACCCGAGTCGTGATTCATCTTCCCCATGCAGAGCGGGCGGTGAGGTTGTTAGGATCGCTGGATTCAGTCATCGAACTCTAAAAACTACATGCTACCCACATTACTTATCGTAGAAGACGAACGCGCCACTCGCGAAGGACTACGCAGCGCGCTTGAGGATGACTTCGACATTTATACCGCTGCGGGTGTGCATGAAGCATTGGCAATTCTAAAATCTGAGCCAATTAATATTTTACTAACAGACCTACGCCTGGGTGGTGACTCTGGCATGGATCTACTAGATGCGGCACTCGCTTTACACGACCCGCCCGTGGCGATCATGATGACCGCATATGGGTCTAATGACACCGCGTTAGAGGCGGTGCGACGAGGGGCATGGCACTTCGTCACCAAGCCACTGAATCTCGACGAGGTGGAAATGCTGCTCAAGCGCGCCCTACGCAGCCAGACGCTTGAGACAGAAAACCGGCAGCTTGTCCAACAAGTCGCTAAGTCGCACAAGCTCGACCGCCTGATTGGTAAATCCGCTGCCATTGGCCGGGTGTCTGACCTCATTCAACAAGTCGCGGCGACCCGGGCGACCATCTTGATCGAAGGTGAATCTGGCACCGGGAAAGAAGTCGTGGCGCACACACTTCACCATCTATCAGGGCGTCCCGCAGCGAAGATGATCATCGTCCATTGTGCCGCGCTCTCACCTCAGTTGTTAGAAAGTGAGTTGTTCGGTCATGAGAAAGGCTCATTCACCGGAGCCGCGCAACGCCGGATCGGGCGCTTCGAGCAGGCGGATGGCGGCACACTTTTTCTCGACGAGATCGGCGAGATTGATGCGGCGACGCAGGTGAAACTGCTGCGAGTTCTTTCCGAGCGCACATTGGAACGAGTCGGATCGAACACGCCAATTAAGGTCGATGTCCGCGTCATTGCTGCAACGAATAAGAATCTCAAAGAACTGGTCGCGAAGGGGCTATTTCGTGAAGACCTGTATTTTCGACTCAATGTTGTAAAAATCGAGATGCCACCACTGCGTGACCGTCGGGAAGACATCATGCTTTTGGCAAATAGCTTTCTCCAAGAGTTCGCCAAGGAGAACGACCGTCCGGTGAAGCCTTTGTCGGACGCCGCCGTGCAACTCCTGCTCTCCTACCCTTGGCCAGGCAACGTCAGGGAGTTGCGGACTGCGATCGAACACGGGGTAGTGATGAGTAACGATCCAACAATTGAATCTCGCCACCTGCCGCAGTTCCTGCATTCTCAGACCACAGACATCGGAAATTCGTTGAGCCTCACCAAAAACACTCTTGATGCTTCAACTGAATTCAATTTGCATGCTCTAGAGGCAAATACAATCCGAGCGGCGTTGACTCTCGCGGGAGGAAACCGTACCCAAGCTGCGGAGCTTCTTGGCGTCAGTCGTAGAACTCTACAGCGTAAGTTAAAGGACCTCGGGCTTTAATGTAACCAATCTCAATCAAACATTTCGCTTACTTATCCCAATTTTCATGAATTTATCTTCCACACAAGTCGATACCGGCATTCTGATCCGCCGCAGTCTATTTTTCCTTGTCCTAATCATCCTTACCTTGGGAAATCTTTTTGTTCTTTTTAAAGGCTTGAACTCGCCACAAGCGATGGATCAAGCACAGATCTCCAGAGAAATCGCGCGTGGTCACGGATTTACCACCAAGATGATCCGCCCCGTTGCCTACGATCAGGCGCAGCGAGCACAAAAGCGCTCGGTTTCGCTGGTGGGATTCCAAGACACCTATCACTCGCCGCTCAATCCCTTGCTCAACGCCGCCGTGCTCAAGATCATCGGTGCAGACAAGCCGAACTCCTGGCAAATGGGCGCCAACGAAATGGTCTTCCCGCTCGACCGGGTGATCGCCACGGTATCCACGTTGTTTTTCCTCTTAGCGATTGGCGTGAATTATCTGCTAATCGCGCGAATTTTCGATGCCAAGATTGCTGGGGTATGTGCGGTCTTGATGTTATTTTGTGATTCTTTCTGGAACTACTCACTGAGTGGTCTGCCACAAATGCTGATGCTGTTGCTTTTTTCAAGCGCGCTGTATTTTGCCTACCGGGCCGTGGAGGCCGCCACAGAGGGGCGGATCGCGATGACCCCGGCACTCATCGCTGGGGTATTCTTCACCTTGTTAGCTCTAACGCACTGGATGACTGTCTGGATTGCACTGGGATACATCATCTTTGCTGCGGTGGCTTTCCGTCCGCGGGGAGTTATCGGAATCACCATCCTCGTGCTGCTCATCATCGCTGGTATCGGACCGATTTTGCGAAATCAAAGTATCACAGGCTCGCCCTTCGGTACCGCATTTCTAACGGTTTACAACGGCTTGAGCAACAGTGGTGAAGCCGCAGTGATGCGGACGGCTGACTTGGAATCCGAGCCTCTCGTCATCGACGGTCTGATTGCTAAAATCATACGGACGACCTTGATGCAGACCATGGATATTATTCCACTGCTCGGCGGAATCATCGTTGCACCTTTGTTTTTCCTTTCTTTGCTCCATCCGTTCAAGCGGGCGGCGATCTCAAGTTTTCGTTGGGCGATTCTACTGATGTGGGTTTTAGCCGCATTCGGATTGGCAATTTTCGGTATCTCCAAAGACCCGCTTGACCCGAACCAAATTCACCTGCTTTTCGCGCCGATCATGACCGCTTACGGTCTGGCATTCATCTCCATTCTCTGGAGTCGCCTCGAATTTGTGGCAAGCACGCCGATGCTCCGCAACGTCCACTATTTCATTATCGTCGGAATCTGCGCATTGCCATTGGTGTTGGCGCTACCCTTGAAAGTCCGTGTCGGAATGCACCTCCGAGACCGCGGCGGCGTTCCCCATTGGCCGCCCTATTATGCACCCGCGCTAAACAGCAAAAAGGCGGGGATCAGAGGGTGGACCACCGACGACCAAGTCGTCTTTTCCGACCAGCCATGGGCAGTCGCTTGGTATGCCGATCGCCTCAGTATTTGGCTTCCGCCAACCTACGCTGGATTTGAAAAGCTAGAAACCATCGCCAACGATCTTCAAACCCCAGTGACTGGTATATTGATATCGCCTTGCTCACATGGTCTGGGCTCTCTTACTGAAGTGGCAAATCAGTACAAGGATTTCACATTCATGGTTCTTGATGGCAGAACGTTCTTCACCAATTACCCCGCTGGCGTCTCGCTTTTTGACAAAGATCCAAGAATCCAAGCCGTCGCTAAACGCTACCCGTACCGGCAACCTATGGTGGGAATGGACATGGTTTACTACAGCGACCGCGCGATCCGTCCGCCAGATTCAAACTAACAAAATGGCACGACGCAAATCCAACTCTGAAAACGACGACGCATCTCCTCTCGATTTCGAGACCGCTCTGGGCGGAATTGAAGCCATCGTCGAGGCCATGGAGAACGAACACCTTGCCCTCGAGGAACTGGTCACACACTATGAAAAAGGCTCGGAACTTTTGCAGCGTTGCGAATCCATTCTGCAATCCGCCAAAGAACGGATAGAGATCATCACCTTGCGGAACCAAAATCAAATTACGCTAGATGCCACGCCCAATCTGGTGGAAACTAACATCATGATAGACGATTCAGACGACGATAATGACATCCGCCTTTTCTAATAGCCCTGTTCCCGCACTGCTCCTTCCCAAGATTTACAGTCCAGAGGATGTTAAAAAACTCGCTGACGAAGATTTACCAAAGCTCGCAGAGGAAGTTAGAAACACGCTGATCGATTGCCTTTCGAAAACCGGCGGTCATCTTGGACCTAATCTCGGAGTCGTCGAATTAACCCTGGCGATGCACCGTGTATTTTCCACCCCGAGGGATAAATTTTTGTTCGACGTATCGCACCAAGGCTACGTCCACAAGATGTTGACTGGGCGCGCCTCGGAAATAGGATCCATACGTACCTACAAAGGCCTCAATGGCTTTCTCCTGCGCAGCGAGTCCGAGCACGATTGCTACGGCGCGGGCCACGCAGGTACCGCACTTTCCGCAGCACTTGGAATGGCCGCGGCACGCGATCTCGCCGGAAAAGATCACCATATCGTCGCCGTGGCCGGAGACGCGGCATTCACCTGCGGACCTACACTCGAAGCGTTAAACAACATCGCAGAAACCACTCGAAAATTTATCGTCGTGCTCAACGATAACGAGTGGTCCATCGACAAAAACGTCGGCGCGATCGCCAGTTATTTCAACGCCCTACAAACCCACCACACCTATGCGGCCGTTCGTCGTCAGGCGGCGGAATTTGTTGAAAAAATAGCAGGAAAAGCCGTTCGTACCCTAGCACATCGAGTCGAGGAAGGCGCTAAAAACCTGTTTTTTCAAAACGTCTTATTTGAAAAGTTCGGTATGCGTTATTTCGGACCGATCGATGGCCACGACCTGCCATTGTTGGTTCGTACTTTCGAGCATCTCAAGACCTTGCACGAACCAGTCGTCCTCCACATCATCACCGAAAAAGGCCGGGGTTATCAACCCGCACTCGATAACCCCGGAAAATTTCACGGCCTCGGCACTTACAAGATCGAGGACGGTTCCACCGATTCCGTGACCACGCCCACTTGCTCAGATCTCTTCGGACGTGCCGTCACGAACTTCGCAAAAAACGACCCTAAAATCGTTGCTATCACCGCGGCCATGCCTGGCGGAACAAAGTTAGAAATTTTCAAAAAAGAACTGCCAGACCGCTACTTTGACGTCGGCATCGCCGAGGAACACGCTGCATTATTTGCCTGTGGTTTAGCCGCAGAGAACTTTCGCCCATTTCTCGCAATCTATTCGACTTTCATGCAGCGAGCTTATGACATGATTATCCATGACATCGCGTTACAAGGTTTACCTGTCCGCCTCTGTATGGATCGTGGCGGTCTCTCTGGCGATGACGGACCGACTCATCATGGATTATTCGACATCGGCTACCTCCGCCACATTCCCGGCATCATCCACATGCAACCGAAAGATGAAGACGAGTTCGTCGACATGCTTTTCACGATGTCTAAATACGATGCCGGCCCCACCGCCATCCGCTATCCACGCGGCGTAATCAAAGGGACCCCAGTCAAATCAAAACCAAAACTGCTAGAAATCGGCAAGGCCGAAATCATTGCGGATGGCACCGATGTTGCACTCATCGGCCTCGGAACGATGTTCGAAATGGCAGAGCGAACCAAGGTCCAATTAGAAGCGAAAGGCTTATCAGTCGCTTTGATTAACCCACGCTTCATCAAACCACTCGATGCCAACGTGCTTCAGAATTTTGCAAAAAAATGTAAAGTGGTTTGCACCTTCGAGGACCACGTTCTGCTCAATGGTTTTGGTGCATCCGTGATCGAAAATCTCCACGACGCTGGCATCCACACACCGGTCGAGAGAATCGGTTGGCCAGACCAGTTCATCGAACACGGTAAGCCAGAAATTCTTCGCGAAATCCACGGCCTGACCGCGGAAACGGCCACGAAAAAATTGCTGAAGTATTTTCCTTAAAGAGTAAGAAAATATCACATTCTGCATTGTTTTTTACGCAGAAATAATTAATTTCTTGTTGGAAAACTATTTCTCCAACACCTCAGTTTATCATGGCCAATCCGATCGCCCGTCCCCTTAACAAGCGTGTTTTGCTCATGGGCACTTGTCTTTGCGATGCATTCTACGACGACACCGCCAAGGCAACTGTCGAAGTGCTCGAGCATCTAGGGATCGCCGTCGATTTTCCAGACAACCAAACTTGCTGCGGTCAACCTGCTTTTAACTCCGGCGATTGGGTCGCTTCGCGAAAAGTCGCACGCCACACGGCATCGGTTTTTGCCGAAGACCTGCCCGTCATCGTCCCTTCCGGTTCCTGCGCAGCGATGAATTTTCATGGAAATCTTCTTCAATTCGAGGAGAATCCAGATCCTGCCATCGATTCCCTCGCCAAACGCACATGGGAAATCATGGATTTTATCTACAACGGCCTCGGGGTCAAAACGTGGCAAGGTAAATTCAAAAAACCAACCCGCATCGCCTTCCACCGCTCTTGCCATAGCCGCGGTACCGGTAGCGGCGAGGCTACGCTAAAGCTGCTAGAATCGATCGAAAACGTGGTCGTCACACCTTTCGGCCAAGACGAACAGTGTTGCGGCTTCGGTGGTACTTTCTCCGTCACCTTTCCGCATATTTCAGGACGAATGGGCTCGTTAAAACTCGATCATATTCTCGAGACACACCCCGACATACTCGTCAGCGGCGACATGTCTTGCCTCATGCACCTCTCCGGTCTCGCTGTCACGCAGGGCCGTCCGATCGAACATCTTCACGCCATCCAAATCCTCAGAAATTCACTCGCATGATCGGCACTCAACTCATCGACCAATACGCCCGAGACATTTCCGATGAGAAACAGGCGTCGGTCATCGATGGATCCTCGAAAGGAACCGAGAAACGTTATAGCTCTCTCCACAAGGATTATCCAGACCCTGACGCGCTACGCAAACTCGCCGCTGCGATCAAAGATCACACACTTCATCACTTGGAGCACTACCTCGACAAAGCGGAAAAGTCTCTAACTTCTCGCGGCGTCCATGTGCACTATGCTTCCACTGACGAAGACGCTCGCCAAACCATCTTGTCCATCCTCCGCTCGCATGACGTGACTCAACTCACAAAATCGAAGTCGATGGCCGCTGAGGAAATCCACCTAAATCCATTCCTGATAGAAAATGGTGTGGAGTGTCTTGAATCGGACCTCGGTGAATTCATAATCCAGCTTGATGGCGACGAACCATCGCACATCGTCAAGCCGATCATTCATCTTAACCGCAGGGACGTTGCCAAAACATTTCTGCGCGAGGGTATTAGTGAAAAATATAATGACGATCCGGAAACCATTACTCGCCAAGCACGCGTTCACCTCCGGGCGAAATATATGCAGGCCCAAGCCGGAATCACTGGCGCCAACTTCGTATGCGCGGACACGGGTCGCCTCGCCCTCATCACCAACGAAGGTAATTCCCGCTTCGGAATGGCACCCGTACCGGTACATATCGCCCTGGTCGGCATCGAAAAAGTAATCCCAGAAGAAAAAGACCTTGCCGTTTTCTTAAACTTGTTAGGTCGCTCTGCCACAGGCCAACAATTGACGGTTTACACCGAATTCATCAATGGCCCACGCTCCGCAAATCAACCGGAAGGCCCTGAGCACATGCACGTCGTCTTCATGGATAACGGAAGAACAGATGTGCTTGCTTCTAACTGCGCTGAAATTCTCCGCTGTATCCGATGTGGTGCCTGCCAGAATGTTTGTCCCGTCTACCGCCAAGCATCGGGTCACGCCTATCGATCCACCTACGGCGGCCCAGTCGGTGCAGTGCTCTCACCAATTCTCTTCGGCAGTCGTTTCCCAGAACTAGCGGATTTACCGAAAGCCTCTTCGCTCTGCGGCGCGTGTAATGAGGTCTGCCCGGTAGATATCCCAATCCCTGACCTGCTTCTCCGCTTGCGTGACAAAGCCAAGCGTGAATCCGTGCCTTCAGCAGGCGCTATTCCAATGTCGCCATTCGCAACTCTAGCAACTTCTCCTTCACTCTGGCGCACCGCAATGACAATGTCTAAGGCGATGAACCACCTACCGATTCAGGTCGCACCGATCAAACCGTTGCAAGAATGGTTAGGTCAACGCACTCTCCCAGAATCTCACGGTGGCGACTTCCGCAAGTGGTTTAAAACCCACAAGTCTTAGCAACTTGATCAAGGCGATTCGTGCGGCCGATTCCATAAATAAACCCAGCGCTCGGAGACCGCATTGTGATTTTCATCCTGAAGTTCGCATGTCATATCCATGTCTGCTAGATTTGCAGATGGATCGACAACGAAAAACGCCCGCAACACCTGCGGCATGTGAAGTAGTGGACTGCGACCAAGACCTGCTGGTAACGCATCTACATTCGGCATGCTGATGTCGCTAAGACCGACGTGAAGAATCTTTGCCGCTTTCTGGTTCACCGCCACCACCGGCTTGATCTTGGAAATATCATCCCACTTCGGATCACCGACTTTTAGTCCAGGCTCAAGCGGCTTTGCGAAATCAATGGTGATCAGCACTTGATCTGGCTTTTGCACCGGCGCTCCAACACGTGTGGAACGGACACTGAAAATCCCCGATGGGACGGGGTCGCGCATCCAGCGAAGACGGTAGTGAAAGCTAACAGGTTTACCGACATCGAGCGCCGGTTGCGGTTCCCAGAGAAGAATCACATTATCATCCGTCTCGTCGCGGGTTGGCATTTCAATGAGATGAAGTTTGCCGAGATCAAATCCATCGACTGGCTCGACTCGGACACTTGGCCTGTTGTGATAAAGTGCCTCAGGATCCTGATAAGAATGAAACGAACGGTCACGCTGCAAGAGAGCCCACGAGCGCGGCTTTACCATTGTGAAAACGCAATGACGAAATTGTCCCTTGGTCGTCTCTAACGGGCGGAAATGAAGATTACCACTCCCAAGCTCCATCAATAAACCATCACTGTCGTGAACTTCTGGGCGGAAATCATATGGCCGAGGATGCGTGCCTTCGCCAAACCAAAACATGGTTGAAAATGGTGCGATTCCTAACTGTTGAACAGGTCGCCGCAAGGTGATTTCCGCAACTACATCCACGATGGTCTCCGGTCCCGGAGTGATGGTGAATTGATAAGCACCCGCCACACTCTCACCGTTAAGCAAAGCACTGACCTTGAGAATACCGGAATTATTCGTTGGTTTTTCAAGATAGAACTCTGAAAAATCTGGGAACTCCTCTTCCATGCCTGGTAAGCCGCTGTTGATAGAAAGACCTCGCGCGGAAAGCCCATAGGGCGCGTTCTTCGGGATCGCACGGAAATAACTCGCGCCCATAAAAACGAGAAACTCATCCATGTAATCGGCAGAGTTCAAATGGGTTCTCGCGCGCCAACCCGCGTAACCTGGCGGCGGTGGCGTGCCAGCAGGTATCACCTGTTTGCCGTAATCAAAAAGACCTTGGTCAAACTCAATCCGCTTGGACTTTCCCTCGGTCACCTCGTGGAGCATCACCATCTTTTTCGCTGTCCAACCTGGATGAAAAAAATCGATAGAAAAATCTCCCTTTTCAGCGGCCCAAAGACCGGAATTCATCTCGAATCGAATGTCACGGTGCTGGTCATAGCTAAGGTTCTTCCAGAACTCTGCTAGATTATTTTTTGCTGGGACGTAGGGAACTGTCGCCATTTCGCGAGCCTTCGCGCACAATGCGGCGAATGAAAAATCCGCCGCGACGAGTCCAGTCGTAGACGCAACATAGAGGCCTAGGC
>Ga0114970_10003489_pt1 | contig 11537 bp, 23 predicted proteins | sample M_140205_XF_Meta_FD_87030 | JGI IMG/M metagenome (GOLD analysis project Ga0114970, IMG submission 87030) | Freshwater microbial communities from Lake Montjoie, Canada to study carbon cycling - M_140205_XF_MetaG | ecosystem: Environmental > Aquatic > Freshwater > Lake | place: Lake Montjoie... | reverse complement strand
ACTAGTATTTCTTAAATCTTCGTTATAATCTATTTGTTCGTATATTTTAGTAAGATTAAATAGGGATTGTTTTGCTTCGTCTCTAAAAGCATGTTGTTCTGTTCTTGGGAATTGACGATAGTACTCATTTAAACCATCTTGATCGTTTTTTAAACCATCAACCTCATTCTGCCAATGTTCTATAACTCCATATTCAATCCAGTTTCCATCAACACCTTTTACGGATTTTTCCGGAGTGTCGAATACAGGTAAGCCATAAGTATCAATGAATCCTTCGTATGACCATTCCATAGGTATGAACAAACTATATAGTCCTGAGCTAGTCTGTCCATTGCGGTTTCTTTTCGTGACATCTGAATCATAGTAAAGTTTTTTAAAGTTTTCTCCTCCTTTATCTAAAGCATTTGAAGTTGATCCCATCATACATTTACCAATAACTCTACTACCTAACCTTAGAGTTGTTTTTGTAACACGCCAGTTATTTAATATGTTATCTGGTTTTTCCCATTTACCACTTTCATCATGTACTAATAGTTTTAATTTTTCACCATCATAACTATTATCACCTGTATTTTTCCAGTCAATTGTAGTATCAAGACCTTCCATCTGTTCAATGGTTTCGTTAGTATCTAGTTTTCTTCTAGTTAATTTAGAAGCTGGAACTCTATAAGCTAACTCTGTTTTAGGTCTATCCATACCGTCTTGGATAGGCTTGAAAAAGAAAGGGTAATTTATTGAGATTGGAACAACTTTATCTGTAAACATTTTTTTAGCATCTGCTCCTGATTTTGATAATATACCAAATCTAGAATCGCTTGATATTGTTGCTAAGTTTACTAATTCAGCAGATGACATAAATGAAAAACCGGAACGTCTATTTTTTAAATAACACATTCCGTAACATCTTGAATCCGCTTTACATGCTTCCCAAAATATAAAGAATAATCTGTTTGATTCTCTAAAATCTGGTGCTCCAACGTCAATTTTACTCCATTGAAGATACATGTAATGAGTTCCTGTTATATAAGTAGGTTTACCATTATTATAAAAAAACAAACCTTCTTCTCTATATTTAAACTCATTGTCAATATAATCGTACCATCTATCTTTAAAAGAATCTGGTTGTTTATTCCAGTCAAAAGTACTTTTTATTTTACTTATTTCTTTTGGGTACTCCATTTGCTCCCAGTATTGCTCTTCTTTCTTATCAGATCTAGAATAAGCATTTTCTACTAGTGGTAAAGCTATTTTTACATTTTGGATTTCAAGTATTTCACCAATCTTTCCAGTTTTACTAATAACAACCACATCATGGTCTTTATTATACCCATATGTCCATTTCTTTAGTCTATTGTTTTGCTTGATAACACTAGATTTTATGTAATCTGGTACTATCTTATAAAGTGTTTGTTCGTACATTACTTAGATCTCCCTTCTGCAAAACCTTTAAACACTTTTACTTCTACTTCTTTACTGTCATCATTTAACATCTTTTCTTCGTCATGTATTCTGTTTAGAATCTCAAAAGCGTCAAATATAGCCAATTTTTTAGTAGCAGCAGCGTTTTTTAATTTATCTGCTGATAAATCATCATCGCCATTATCTAGAATAGCTTCTTCAGCTACTTTTATTAATTCCAATACTGCTTTGTGTCCAGCTTGGATTATATTCTGTTTCGTCTCCTTTACGTTCATATTTAATTGCAATATCATTAGATTTCATACAGTAAAGTCTTTGACCTTCTATTATAAAGTCAAATTCTCCATAAGGAGTGTATCCAACAAGGTCCCCCTCGTTTATTTCTAGCGCTTCTAATGAACTATTTCCGTATTTTAATATACCAATAAGTTCTTTCTCTTTATTGAGCGTTAGATAGTCAGTATTTTTTAATGGTTTTACAAAACATCTGTCTCCAAATGCTTTCCATTTATTATCTCTGTTGTAAAGATATATTTGATCAGGATCACAAAAGTATAAATCATCCATAAAAAATGATCTACTGTTTTTTTGATTACCTCTTATATCATAAAATCTTCTAAATACATTGTGGTGTATTAAAACAATATCACCTACCTTTATATCTGTGTTATAAGCTAATGGTATTTCCATTACTACAGCCATATTATTAACAGATTTAAAACTTTCTATTTTTGTATTTATTATAAGATCTTTATCACCTATTTTAATTTTATTATTGTACCTTTCACCTAAAGGTTTAACAATAAAAGAAAAAACACTTCTCATTAGTATTCTAAATCAAATTCAAGAGCAATTGCCATAGTAGGATAAAATTCTTTCCAAGGCATAACTTCATTGCCTTTTTTAATATAAATTACGCAAGACCTATCTATGTTTTTTAGTATATGGGAGATTTCATGTCCCCCATACACTTGTTGTCCAACTGAATAATGCATTGCTTCATTTTTATAATCAGTACCTATACTAATTTTTCTAATAACAACGTCCATTATTTTACAATTTCTAATTCTTTTACGGTTTCTGGTTCTTTTACTGTTTCTATTTTAGTGTAAGATCCATCTTCAATATTAATATTTATATCTCCATATTCTTCAAACAATACGTTTTTAAAATCTTCTATTGTTTTATTTACATCTGCAATTTGATGTAATAGACTATGTTTTTGTGATTCTAATATTCCAATGTTATGTAACAATTCAGTTAATTTGTTTCTTTGTTCTAAAATAGTTTCTAACTGTTCTTGTTTGATTTTGTTTTGTGTTTCCATTTTTATTTAATTTAATTGTTATTGTTTTATTAAGACAATGTAAGTAAGTATTTCATTTTAGCTGCTTCACCAGATAATGCTTGAGCCATATTACAAATATCACCAAATTTATTTTTATCTCCGTATGCTTCTAAATCATTAGAAAATTTTAATACATCATCAACTACTTTCATTGAGTCTGCTTTTGGACTAATTGCTTCTATCTTTAACGATTGAATTCTTTTTCCAGTATAACCCATTATTTTTTCTATAACTTCATCTTTAAAGTCTTGTAAGAATTCATAGAATCCTCCAGTTGCTTTATGTTCTGCGAAACTTCTAGTTTCCCAGTGAATCATATGTATCTGTTCGTGAAAGAACGCTAATTTTCCTGCTATTTCTTCTGTTGTCATTTTATATTATTTTATTTTTTACCCGCAACTAAAATTTTCTGGCATAATTAAACCATTAGCTATTATATATTGATTAGCCCCTGGATATTCTCCTCCTTGACCATCATATGGCGCCGTTAGATCTGTATGCCTATATAAATAAATTCCAACAGCAAAAGAGGGAGATAAACTATAACATCTTATAAATGGTGTTGGATCAAGACTACAACTAAATAATGGTATTTCATATATAATAGGACCACCTTGTTGATAAGAAGCATTTGGCCATCCAATAGCCATTCCATTACCAAACCCCATTAGTATAAAGCTATAATATCAGCACAAGTAGTATCTAACCCGTCATCATTGTTTTCATATACATAATCAACAATTACTGGAAAAAATGTACCATCAGGAATATTTTTAAAAACAGTTTGTTCATTAGTGGTAGTAACATCATAATTCCCCCCAACTACTCTACAGACTAATGTACCTCCTGTACCAATATATAAAGCTGCACTGTTCAACCTTTGCAAGTTTTCTGGTAAACTACTAATATTGCCTGTAGGAACTATTCCTAGTGCTCTTGTTCCAAAATCTGGTTGATTACCGTATTGTCCCATAATTTATTTTTTAAATATTTTGTTATATATAGTATTTTTATTTTTTGTACTAAGTCTAAACTCTAGTACAGTATCACCTGGAAACTTGTAGTTTTTACCAGGTTTCATTACTTTTTTATTACCTTTATTATCAATACCTAAAACGGGGAATTCTACGTCTTCCATAGTAATATCCCCGCTTGGTATCACGTTATAAGGTCTATCTTTGTCAGGACTATCTTTTTTATAACCTGTATATGATAGATTTTTCATTTATTATCTTTTTTTATTTCCTTTTTTTCCTGATATTGCATTAATTTTTGCTGGAACTTTTGGAATACCAAATTTTTGTGACGCAGTGTTTTCGTCTGTTGCAAAAGGCGAAGCTGTTACATTCATTAAATTAGACAACATATTGTCAAAGAAAGTATTAGTTTGAGAAACGTTTGAACCTGGACTTCTATACGTTCCACCAGTAGTTATCTTTCCTTGTTTACTATTTGTTGAATAATTACGACTAAAATCATTTCCAAGTCTTATTCTATCTGCTTCGTTTTTACCGCTAGATAAATAATTCATACTGTCTTTTGCTATTTGAAGTTGTTCTACAGCTTTTCTAGTATTTGAAGGTGCTTCAAAACTAGTGATTTTTCCACTTGCATCTTTGTTAACATTCTTTATTAAATGTTTTTGTTGTTCAGGATAATCATTTAAAACAGTAGCAGCTGTCATAGTTAATGTCTTTCCGTTTTTTGATTTTTTCTCTGCCTCGTCAATTTTTTTGTATACTCTGTCTTGTCTAAATGGAGAAGGTAGACCATATCCGGTCTTTTCATAATTTCCTCTTCCTGGTTGTGGTAAATATGCCATTTTTTTGTTTTAAATTTTGGTTATTGTTTTTTTATTATTTAATCTTAGTATAATGTACTATTGCTTCTGTGTCTCCAGTTATAGAACGAACTAGTTCAGTAGGACTTGTAAAAATAAATACACTTCTAATAACCCATTCGTTTGGTTTAAAAATTGTATCCATTAATACACTATCTTCGTCAATTCTTAATCTAATTAAATCAACTGGTTCTCCTGTTGTTTCACAAATTTCTTGAACCTGTAATTTACCATTAACATCTTTCCAAAAAAATAATTGTGAAGATTCTTCACTTGGTTTCCAATAACCAATTAAATCATCTACGTTTATTTTTTGTTTAAAGTTTAATCCTTGAGAAAAAACATTTAAACTAAATAATGAAATTAAAACAATAAATAAAAAATTTTTCATGATTAAATAATATTAAAGTTATATATTAATATTATTACATGATATATATATTATTTATGTTTTTTATTCTGTTTTGCATAAGCTTCTTTTTCCCAAGGAAGATTTTTATCACCTTCTTTCATTTGAGACCTAGCATATTCTTTACCTTGCCAAAGAACATGTGTGTCAGTATAATCTAAATCACCTCTTTTCATTTGGTCAACATGAACCTTTTCATGTTCAATTGTTTTATTTTTCTCTAATTCTAACGGAGAAACATTTTTATTTACTAAAATGGTTCCGTTATTCTGAGCCATACCAAGTATGTTATTATCCATATCTACTTGATAGACTGGAGTATTATCACAACTGTATGGAGCACCTTTCATTTTAAATGCCATTCTGTAAATTTTAAATTATAAATTCCCCTACGAATATAATCATAGGGGAATTATAAATAATAATTATGCGTAAAGTGCAGAAGTTACTACAACAGGAGCTGTTACAGTAGAAATAGTGGATAAAGGCATTGATACAGGAACAAATACTCCACCTGGATTAGCATTCATCGCAGCATAGATTGCATTAGCAACAGTTGGAAGAGTTCCAGAACTAGCTGTAGATGTGTGAGTTAATGTAAGAGTTTTTTGTCCAGCACCAAGTCTGTTGTCAAAATAGATAACAGTAGTAGTTGCTGATGTTTGTTTCACATCAAATACTAAATCTACAGGAACATTAATAGGTCCACCATTAGGTACTGTAGCAGTTGCATAACCCGTAGCGCTTGACGGGATAGTAAGAAAATTTGCCATTTTTTTTTGTTTTTTTGTTTTTAGTTGTTTATATATATAAAGAATGTTATAATTAACATTTTTTCATTTTAGGAGCAGGAGATTTTTTATTTTTCATCGCTGCTTGTGCGTTTTCAGCATAATGCTTTCTAGCGCTTGGTTTTAGTTTTTGATTACTAGCTTGTTTAACATCGTAAGCTGTTTTTTTAGAAACTTTCATTTTCATCGGTCCTTCTACTTTAGATATTTCAGATTTAGTTCTTACTTGAGGACGAGGTGTTCCAACTTGTTTTGGCGCTGGATTAGGTTTAGTTTGTTTTTTCATTTTTTGTTTGTCTATATAAGCTTTAACTTGTTTGTCTACATTTTCTCTAAACTTAGTACCAGGTAATCCAATCATATCGCTATTACCAGCGGAATAATCTCTTACTGAATTTTTATTTTTTTGAGTTAATGGTGATTTTAATATTCTCATTTTTATATTTTTTGTTATTATTCGTCTTCAACATCTAAACGTCCAAGTAATTTTAATTTTTCGTTATAAGAATCTTCGTAAGATTTAATTTCGCCTTTTACTTTTTGCTTTCTTTTTTCAACTCTATTAAACCTTTTGTTTAATCTAACTTGTCTAGCGTCTGTATTTGTATCAACGTTCATTTTTTCGACAATTCTATCTTGTCTTTCTTCTAAACGTTTTTCTCTCTTTTTATTCATCTTGTTTTTTTCACCAGGAGTAATAGTACTTATCGCTGATCCAATAGATTGTCCAAAAGAAGCGATACCTGCAGCAATACCAGAATCATCATAAACTGCTTCTGGATTGTATCCACCTTGTGAATATGCTCCATTTTCATCTCCTTGTGCAACTATACTTCTTTGCAATTTAAAAGGAGAACTAGAGTTTCTTTTAACTAGATTTAAAGACATGATATTAAAATTTACCTTTTGCTTTTTTAGTTATTGGACCTGGAGAACACATTGGGTCATCAAATCTCAATTTTATTCCGTTTTTACCAGAACTAGATCCTTTTGCTTTTGGATAACCAGTTGTATCAAATGGTCCGTCCCAAAGAGCGTTAGCTCCTACTCCTGACATTTTAGCTTCCTCATCAAAAGAAGTCATTGGGTGTTTTATTGCTTTTATATTCATAGTTATTAATTTGAAAGACCGTAATAAGGTGCTAGTGAATCTGTTTGAACTCCATTTGGATTAGGTAACGGTGACATAGCACTGTCAATATCCGGTATCATTGGAGAGTTTGTACTTTGATCATTTAATGGGTTCATTTGTTGACCAGTCATAGGATCTACATCTACTTGTGCAAGTGGAGTATTTGAATATGAACTATTAAAAATTCTTTGAACATTATCCATATTTGAAAAACCTCTAGGATTAATAGGTGCCATTGGTCTAGGACCAGTTGTATTATCGTAACTCATACCGTTTCTATTATTTATTGTATTTCTTATGTATCTTGGATTTCCTCTAACAACACTTGATTGTGGTTGATTTGGTCTAGGTGTATTTATAAAACCATTTGGATTATTTGTGTTTTGTAAACTTCTAACTGCTTGATTCATGTTTGCTTGACTAGAAGTACCCGCAACGGTATTAAAAGCGTTCTGTAAAGTGTTTGTTACTGAACCATTTGTTATTGAACCAAACGAGTTTGCATAACCTGTATTAGGTTGTGCATTAGCAGCTCCCATGGCAGTATTCAACAAATTACTTGCTATAGTTTGTTTTACTGGACTGTTATTTTTTTTATAACCCATTATTCCTTGTTTTATCTTTATTAGTGTTTTCTATAGCGGTAATCATAACTGTATCAGTATATGTTTTACCACTCATTATAGAGTTTCTGTGACTTGTAGGTATATCTTCTATCCCTAACATTATTCGGTACATTTTACTTATTAGTTGTTTACACTTAAATGAAACTTTATATATGTTATATTTTTGAGTTGTATGGTTTCTTTCTCTCCATACTGTTATCCACCCATTTTTTAATAAATCGTTCCAGCGTCTATTATTCCAACTATATGTATAAGTACCTGTTTTAAAATCTTGTTTAGTGAAGAATTCCATGCAATCTAGATAAATAAGAAGTTCTAAATCGGCATCTGATAAATCATTGTTTTTACAAGCCCATTTTCTTATTATTCTATAATGTTTTAGCAAACCTAAATCTTTTATATCTCTTGGTTCTAAACGTGTCATAAAACAACAACTACATCACCTAATTTTATAACATGGTATGTTTGCTTGTCTTTTTCTATTTTATGTCCAGCGTGTCTATCGTAAAATATAAAATCACCTTCTTTTATACCAACAATCTCTTCTCCTACTTTAATAACTTTTGCTTCGACATATCTTATGTCCTCTCTTTGATTTTCAGCTAATAGAAGCCCTCCTTTTGTTTCTTTTACTCCTTCTTTTATCTTTTCTATAATTAAGAATTTACCTATTGCTCTCATTATGCTCTTAAATTATTAATTACACAATCAGTTGACAATATTGTTGTGGCTACAGAAGCAGCGTTTCTTAAAGCACTTTTTGTAACTAACAAAGGATCAATAATACCCGCTTCAATCATATTCACGGTTTCACCTGTTATTACATTGAGACCATACCCAACTTTTGATATTGTTTCTATTGAAGTATGCTCAATACCCGCGTTATCTAATATAGTTTTAAATGGTGCTCTTATTGAATCTAAAAGTATCTCTTCTCCCGTAGAAAAAGAATCTATATTATGAGAAGCGTTTAATAAAGCAATTCCTCCACCTGGAACAATTCCTTCTTTAATAGCTGCTTTTGTAGCACAAATAGCATCTTCTATTCTATCGGCTTTTTCTTTTAGTTCTATTTCTGAATTAGCACCAACTTTTACTAAAGCTATTTTTGCTGTTAATCTTGCTAATCTTTTTTCTAGTTTTATAACTGTATTAGCGTCTTTTGTTTTTGATAAAGAATTATTGATATCATCTATAATAACTTTTACCTCATCTTTTGTTTCTCCTACATGTAGGATTGTTTCTTCATGATTTGTAATCGACTTAATACATGTTCCAAGCATTTCTGGTTGAATTAAGTCTAAATCATCACCTAGATCTTCATTTATTAATGTTGCTCCAGTTAACAAAGCCAAATCATCAAAAATCTCTTTTCTGTTCACTCCATAAACAGGAGCGTCAATAACGTTTATTTTTATATTACCTTTAGATTTATTCATTGCTAAAGTAGCTAATGGAACTTGTTCCATATCAGCTATAATAAGTAAAGATTTATTGTGTTTTATAATATACTCTAATACTGATTGAATCTGTCTTATATTTTCTATAGGAGATTCAACTAATAACACTAAAGGATTATCTAGTTCTGCTGTTTTATTTTTTTGATTAGTAATAAAATGTGAGTTCTTTAAACCCATGCTACATTGAACTCCCTCTACTACTTGCAGACTACATTCTGCATCTTGAGTAGTTTCCATCATAACAATACCAGTATTACCAACTGATCTAAAAGCGTCACCAACTAGTTTTCCTAGTTCTGAATCGTTGTTTGTAGAAATTGCAGCTATTTGATCTAGCATTTTGTCATCTACTACAATAGAGTTTTCCTCTAAGTATTTTACAACTTTTTCAACAGCTTTGTTAATACCTTCTTTAATACTTCTAGCGTTAGGATTTTCTACTGCATAAGCATTTTTTAAAATAGCATGAGCTAATACCGTTGCTGTAGTGGTGCCATCACCAGCTTCTCTAACTGTTTTTCTTGCCGCTTCCTTTAATAATGTTGCTCCCATATTTTCTACAGGATCTAGTAAAATTATTGAATCAGCTACTGAAACACCATCTTTTGTGATAACAGGTTTACCAAAAGAATCTTCAAGTAATACACATTTACCACTTGCCCCTAGAGTAGAACTTACTGCTCTAGATAATTTTTCAATTCCAGCAAACACTTTGTCGCTTGCGTCTTTTCCGAAGTTTAAATTTTTAACTATTCCGTCTGACATGATTTAATTTAATTAGATTGATATATGTATTATATCACTTGTTTTTATGTTTTTTTACCTTCCTTGACCTCTATAGCTTTTTTTATATAGTTTTGAAGATTTTAAACTTGAAGTTTTAGTTTTTGCATGAACACCAGGTCTTGATATGCTTTTTACAGTGCGTTGAGTAGTCGTCGTCTGTTTCGCCATAATAAATATATAATTAGTATTAATATTAACCAATAGATTATCCACCAATAATTTGCTTTTTTATCTATTTTTTTTGTTTTACCAACTACACTTTCTCTCACAGACGATTTAGACACTCCTACGGAATCCGTACGCTTAATATTAGACTCTGTCTTGTTGTTTCTATACGTGGTATTAACTTTATTTTTTTTTATCTTTAAAGACACGTTTTTATAAATCTTTCCATCTATAACCATTTCTTTAGTAGAATCTAAAGGTTCAATACAAATCTCATCTGTATTTGTTTCTGTGGTTATATTTGTTGAATCAATTACGTTTTTTGTCTCTAAAGTTTTAACTTCTGCTTTTACTTCTACAACGCTATCTTTTTTTATTTCTATTTTGCTTACATCAACTTTACGGGAAGCGCAGGATGTTAAGACTACTAATAATAATAGTATAAGTTTTTTCATTATTATTCAATTGTTATAGTTATATCTTTTGCCGCTTGCATTTTTTTAAATAATTTATCAAATGCTTTTCTAGACTGTCCAATAAAGTTTTTACTTCTTGCTTGACCAACCAATATGCAACCTTCCGTGTCGTGATTAGTATTTCCACTATGAATACGCACTCCCTCAAAATTTGGTACATTTAATAATAAAGGCATTAATTTTTTAAATCTATTAGACTGATTTATTATAACCTTATAGGCTCCTTTAGGTATCGCTGTTTCGGATTTTATTTTTACTTCTCTTTCAATATCCTCTAACGTATAACATTCAAATACTCCGTCTATATATAGTTCACCTATAGTCGAAATATCAGTCCTGTGTATTCTTTTTACTGTTATCTTCATCTTTTTTATTTATTCTTATTTGTACCCAATCCCATATTTTCATTGATGTATATATTATTGATATTAACAATAACATAACTTTTAATTTTGCTTCCAAATTTGTAAAACTCATCATGAGTGTTAAAGTATTTAATAAATAAACACGTAAACTAGGTTGATCCATTATCTTTTTAATTTATTAACAATGTCCGTAAATCCTTGAATTCCTATATATGCCGTGGCTACCATCACCCAGTCTGATGATGTTAAATAACCTGAGAATAAACCCGCGCAAGCCACTCCAAATACAAGCAGTTTTCTACTTATCCATTTGTTTAATAATATATCTAACTGTTCTTTACTCATGATTTATACTATAGAAATTATTATTCCATTTACAACCGTTATTGTTTTACCATCATTTGATGTAAAAGACCCACTTGCCGCTGTTTGCAAAGCTACAGTTCCGCTGGCATTTGGTAAATTCCAAGTTCTAGAGGCCAAAGCACTGCTGTTAAGATAAGAAGCAAATCCGCCTTGATTGTATTGAAAAGATGTACCTTCAACTGTACCGTCATCATACAATTTAGCCCCTCCATCTGTATATATACTATAAGGACCAAGATCTACATCCTGAGTGGCTCCCACATACGGAACATTACCGGCTGAATTGTTTATTAAATTTACTAAATCAGATACCAAAAATGATTTTGTAGGATTACCTGTTTCATTTATTTTTGT
>Ga0114970_10003482_pt1 | contig 11547 bp, 9 predicted proteins | sample M_140205_XF_Meta_FD_87030 | JGI IMG/M metagenome (GOLD analysis project Ga0114970, IMG submission 87030) | Freshwater microbial communities from Lake Montjoie, Canada to study carbon cycling - M_140205_XF_MetaG | ecosystem: Environmental > Aquatic > Freshwater > Lake | place: Lake Montjoie... | reverse complement strand
TGACATTGCGATCCAGATGCGATTTCTGGATCAGTGTGAGACCCATGGCAATGTGGGGGTGTTTCAAGCCTTGCTTTATCCCATCTGGAAAGTCTTGGGACAAAAACCCGAGGCGTTGGCAGCATTACATCAGGTGGAACAAATTTATGGAGGGAAACGAAGGCAGCCTTTGCCGATAACCGGATCAGATCTGGGGCAAGAGTTGGGTATGGAGTCTGGGGCACCTATGGGGCGGCTCTTAGGCTTACTACAAGATTCTTTCCGCCGAGGAGAATGGGAGACTCGCGCCGAAGGATTGGAAAAAGCCCGTGTCTTGCGGGGGGTCTTATGAAAATCCCTTGGCTCGTTCTGGTGTTGACTTTCAGCAGTGGGGGAGCAAAGGCGGAGTCCCCTGTCTCGGTGCAAGGGGTGTCGTGGGAGAAGGAAGCGCGTGCCTATCTTGTATTGGCAGTGACCAATGAGCCTGGTTGGCATACCTACTACAAAGACCCAGGGGAGGTAGGCTTGCCTTTTCGGTTTTCTTTCTCTTCGGCAGGAAAGCCTGTACCATTGGATTTGGTGGGGTGGCCCAAGCCAGCGTCCTTTCAAAGTGCTGTGGGCGTGGCTGCAAAAGGGTATACTGGACAGTATGCCTTTTTCTTTTTACCTGTAGAACCTGCGAAAGAAGGCGATCAAGGGGAGTTTCATGTGAAATGGCTTTCCTGCGGCGCTGTATGTAAACCCCAGGAGGTTAAGGTGGCCTTTCGATATGAGGGAACCAGATGGAGGCCTCAAAGGGAGGAAGATCGTGGCCTTACGGGAAGGATGGAAGGATTTTTCTCTCAGCTGGAACCGAATACGGGTTCTCGTCTGGGAGAGCCCTTGCAAGTCGCGCCAAAATCCTGGTTTTCCTTTTTTGGCGGGTGGGGGAAAAAGTAGTAAAATGAAGAGAAATCTTCAACCATCAGATGAGATGAGATATGCGGTTTTTCTACCTCGGTTCTATCGGCCTCCTTTTTTTCTATGGTGGATGTAAAACCTCCACGGACAACTTAAAAGTTACTACGGTAACCAAGTCGGATTTTTCTCCTACGAATGAAAACAATATCCCCTTACCCTCCCATCAAATTTTGAACTACCAGTATGCTCATATGGGAACCCAGGTAATGAACTTGGAAATGAGTACATTGCAGCCTGTGTCGAACTGGAATAGCCTCACGGAGGAGCGTGCCTATTGGACCAGTCAGTTTGAAAGATTGGAGAGTATCAACGCAAAGAAATCATCTGTGGAGAAACTGAAAGCCATGCAAGTTTCTTTTGCTTCCCAATGGGCTACAGCTACCCCAAGTTTCTACATGACGAAAATTTTGGCTTCTCCTTATGGGAACACTGAATCCATTAATTCCGCTCCCATTAAGGGTCTGTTTGTTACAGATGGATCTGGCTTTGTGCGCTTCCAACAGGAAAATACATATAATTCCAATAATGCGTATGTGCTGGCCACCCTCCTGAATGATGTGACCCCCATACCAGCGGATCAATGGATTGCGAAGGTAGAGGGAGATCGGGGGCTTTACCATACAGTTGTACTTACTTCCCAAGGCTACCAAGGGTTTTTTTCTCAGCATGAGAAGACCACGTTAATGATGTTTACAGATGCACCGAGTTATATGGGGCGTAATTTTTCCACGCCTCTTCGATTGGCTTCTCAGAGTGGATTGGCTACGCTACCTGGATCTTTCGTAGATGGGCTGGCTTCTGCCGCGCAAAATCTATGGACAAATCAGGGCGGAATTGTGGATCAATTGACAGCCATGGCCAAAAGTGGAGATTCCATTTGGTTTGGAGGCATTGGGGCAGGTGCGGCCATGAGTATGATGATGGGGGCTTATTACGCCCAACTGGGAGGTACAGCTGTGGTGTATGCTTTTGGGGCGCCTCGATTTGCTAACCAATTGCTGGCAGAATGGGGCAATGGGGGCAATATCAAAGGGCTATGGATCTACTTGATTGAAAGCCAAGAGGATCCGCGGAGATTTTATCCGCCTTCTGCTAAAACGGATGATATTTTTGCTACCTATGTGGATCCGTTGGTGGTGGGCCAATAGTTTTTTTGTTTTCTGGAAAAACTACGCAGTTGGTTTTCCAGAAAGAAGAAACTCCCATTGAAGCGCTGAGCGCACAATCACCTCGAGAGAGGTATGTTGAGGTTTCCAACCCATTGTTGTGGTTATTTTGGTGGTATTTGCCGTGAGCGCAGCCACATCTCCCGGCCGACGGCCTGTTTTCTCCACCGAAATAGTGTGACCCAGGACTCCCTCGAGGGCATGGAGCACTTCCAATACGCTGGCACCTCGATTGCAGCCACAGTTAAAGATATTACTTCCGTGACCCTGTTCTAAGTGGGTGAGGGCAGCCAGATGAGCCCGTGCCAAATCATCCACATGGATATAATCCCGAATGCAAGATCCATCTGGAGTGGGGTAATCGGTACCAAAAATGGCCATGGATTTTCGTTTTCCCACAGCCACTTCACTGGCAACTTTGATGAGGTGGGTGGCATTGGGGGTGCGTTGCCCCAACCGTAGACCCAGATCTGCACCCGCCACATTAAAATAGCGCAGAATCACATATTGCAGAGAGGAGGAAGCGGCCATATCTTGTAAGATCCGTTCATCCATCCATTTGGAAGCCCCATAGGGGTTTTCTGGTGCAAGCGGAGAGGTTTCCACCAAAGGGTGATCGGAGGCACTTCCGTATACGGCGGCTGTGGAAGATAAAATCACGCGAGGGATTTTATGCTCAGCCACCTTCTTCAGTAAGGTAATAAAGTTAGAGGTATTATTCTGATAGTAATCCAAGGGATGATGCACGGACTCTTCCACGGCGATGGAAGCCGCAAAATGCAATACAGCCATCGGGGTATGGGTGGAAAAAACTTGGTCGAGGAGAGATTCATCCCCTACATTGCCCACATATAAGGTTTCGTGATTGAGGAGAGCATCGGAAAATCCCGTGGAGAGATTGTCGATGACCACCACATCATAGCCAGATTCCGTCAATTGATTCACCACATGGCTGCCAATATACCCACATCCACCGGTAACGACTACACAAGCTTTTTTCTGTATCACGATCTTGCTTTATCCTTAGAATTGGGGAAATCCTGGAGCCGTTTCTTCTAACAGAAAGAAACTGCCATCTTCCCGCACTACCAAAATCTCTCGTGCCGTAGAGTCCAAGCTGCCGCCTAAGTAGGTGACCATGGATCCAATATTTTTAGGGGCGACACGATATAAACTTTCTACTCCATCGACAGCTTTTATAATAAGGCCTTTATCGACGATTTCATAGGCGATCTTACAAAACATATCATACTCAGGCATGGTGCGAAAATGACGCCTTTTTTCATATAATTCGGGGTAATAAAACAGCAATCCACAAAGGCTCAGTTGGGTGAGACCTCCTTGCCATAGACGAGGCATGGTATGAAGGCTGGAGAGGAGAAATAGGAAAAAGGGGACAACCACATAGAACCATGGGAGAGGGGTGATGGAAGTCTCTCCCGAGTAAATGAGGGTCGAGCCTCCCCAGGCACAGAAAAATAGAAAGGCTAGTTTATCTTGATAGACGATGGATCGAAACAGGCTGGAGACAAGGAGTGCCAAACTGAGCCATGTCCAGATTTCTTTGGAAAAAAAGAAATCCAGGGTGGAAAAAAAATGGGTGGCCATTTGGAAAAATTGGAGACTGCCAGAGAGAGAGAAAAAGGAAAAAAAATGAAGCAAACTTTCTTGGGTGGATTGGGTATTTTCATTCCAATGTTCGTAGGGAAAAAATAGGTAAGGTAGATGGAGAAACCCAATGGTGAAGATAATCACTGTACATCGAGCCAATAGCTTACGATAGGTTAGGTTGGTGATGTCCATGAAGAAAAGAATGCCCATCAAGGTGATCGCCACCCAAAAGCATGAAAAATGGATTTGTACCGCCATCCAAGCAAAAAAGATAGAAAGAGCCGCCCAGCCTACCCTCCGTGTACGCATCACGAAGAGCAACATGGCCATAGCCATATGCATCAAGGTTAAGGCAAGGCCCATATCTCCTAAACTTCCTCCATAGGCCGCATATTCGGGTAGAAGAATGAGCAAGAGACCCAAAAGAATGGCTAGAGGGTAGGAACATGTATAGAGCTGGAACGAAAGGACAAGTAAGCTATCGGAGATTCCGCGTAGGAGAGAAAGATAGAGAACACCTATATGAGGAAGATTCTCTGAGGTGAGTGTAGCAAGATTTCGAATGCCCCACAAAAAGTAGAGATAGAGAGGGGAGAGCTCTTGGTTGCTCTCAAACCCGCTCTCTCCATATTGGGAGAGCTCTTGAAAAGAGCGTTGGACAATGCTCCACTGCAGAAACTCCGATTCGCCCATATAGCAACACTGGGCGACATGGGACGAACGAAACCAAGTTCCCAATCCCCCAACGGCAAAAAGAAGCAGTAGAAGTGGCAGTCGTGGCAGAGACCCTCCTCTTTCCCCCCCTATTGGGTAGAGTGCGGAAAATGCGGTTCTTATTGTGGTTATCCCCATCCGAATAAGAACCGCATTTCCCATGATAAAAAGATGAGCATCTGGTTATGGTATGCTATTTAAGGTAGTTGCCAGGAGATTGGGGTCTGGCCAGTTTTTTGGAGGTAAGCGTTCGTTTGAGAAAAAGGTTTTGAGCCGTAAAATCCCCTGTACACAGATAGAGGGGAGGGATGCACACTCTGCAGTACCAGATGACGCTTACGATCGATATGTTGTCCTTTCTTCTGGGCATAGCTGCCCCACAAAATAAAGACCAAATTCTGTCGTTGCTCATTCAGGGTACTGATGACCGCATCCGTGAAAGTCTCCCACCCTCGTTTCTGATGGGACGCCGATAGCCCCGCCTCCACTGTGAGCACCGCATTTAACAGGAACACACCCTGCTCTGTCCAAGACTCCAAATTGCCGTGAGGGGCAGGCGGGATCCCCATATCGCTCTGCAATTCCTTATAGATATTCACCAAGGAGGGAGGCGCCGGAATCCCTTGCGGCACAGAAAAACATAAACCATGAGCTTGTCCTGGACCGATATACGGATCCTGACCCAGAATCACTACCTTGACCCGATCAAAGGGAGTGGCATCGAAGGCGTGAAAAATTTGGCTCCCAGGTGGAAAGAGAATTTTTCCTTTCCCCTTCTCCTCCATCAAAAAAGCCCGAAGCTTCGCCATGTACGGTTGCTCAAATTCCTTGGCCAATACCCGCTTCCAGCTTTCCTCCATCCGAACAGGGGTCATCCGTCGTAGCCTCATCCAAATCCCCCTTTGGTCGCTCTTTATAAAGGTTTGTATATAGAGAGGGACCAGGAATCTCGTCAATACGGAAAAAATGAATGGTTAAAATTGAAAATTAGAAGAGAAGTGGCGCACCCGGAAGGACTCAAACCTCCGACCCTCGCGTTCGAAGCGCGATGCTCTATTCTACTGAGCTACGGGTGCATTCGTGTAGGGTTGTGTGTATAAAAGACAGGAGGGAAAATGTCAACTTTTTGTTTGAAATAAAAGGCAGATACTCCCATGAACAAAAAACAACTCCCCACTTGGCTCACCCTGTCTCGCTTGGTAGCCTTGCCCTTCCTTCTATATACAGCCCAGAAGCAATACTGGACTGCTACATCCGCCCTCTACCTCGTCATCATCGCCACCGATTGGCTCGATGGGTACTTGGCGCGTCGCTGGGATGCTGTGACCTACGCTGGACTTTTGCTTGACCCTATTGTGGACAAGACCTTTCAATTGGCCCTGGTGGCCTTCTTTACTTGGAGCGGAAAACTCCCCCCCTTGTTCCTTGCCTTGATCAGCTTTCGCTTCTTGGGACAATTCCTCCTCTTTAGCTGGATCTTGTGGCGAAAAGGCATCCACTACCCCTACCAGCCCCATTGGATCACGAAACTATCTGCTTTTTCTTGCTTTTTTCTGATTTTTCTCCTGATAGTAAGAGAAATCCCTGCCCTAAACGGGCTCACCCCTTGGGTTTTCCCCGTCCAGCAGATATCCATCCTTCTCGAGGCAAGTATTCTGCTCTTCTTTGTCCCCAAGGTATTGGGGTTTGGCGCAAAACAGAGGGTCCAAGTGGAAAAACCTTGATTTTTACCATACTTTCAGGGATAATCCGCTTTCGATTTGGATACACATCATTTGTACGAAATTTCCATCGTATTTTAAGAGGTTAGGGTCTATGTCTCGATATCGAGGACCGCGAGTCAAGTTAATGCGTGCTGTTGGAGTGGATCTTCCTGGTCTTTCCCGGAAGACAATTGAACGGAAACCCAATCCCCCAGGAATGCGGGAAGGTCAATTCCGTAAGAAGAAGAGCGACTACGGTCTTCAAATGCTCGAAAAACAAAAAATCCGTTTTAACTACGGTTTGACCGAGCGACACCTACGAACCGTGGTACAACGTGCCTTCCGTTCTCGGGAGCACTCTGGTAACAAACTCATGGAAATGCTTGAGTCTCGTTTGGACAACGTGGTCTTCCGCGCTGGCTTTGCCCCCAGTATTCCTTCTGCGCGTCAGTTGGTAAGCCACCGACATGTGCTTGTAGATGGAAAATCTGTGAACATCGCTTCTTACCGCGTACGTCCAGGCCAACAAATCCAAGTGAGCGTCAAGGGACACAAGTTTCCTGTAGTGATCAGCTCCCTTGAGCAACCTGCCTTGGCTCGTCCAGCGTGGTTGTCCTTTGATGCTGATCAAAATACTGCGAAGATGATCACCGTGCCAGATCGGGATTCCTTCCCTTTCCCAATCGAGATCTCTTTGGTGGTAGAATATTACGCACGACGCGTAAGCAAATAATCTCTCACGTCTCTGGGAGGCCTGGCCGTATGGGGAAACTTCTCCGATCCTTGGATCATACGAGCCCATTGCCTCCCCTTCCCCTGTCCGAATGTGCATTGACGAAAGAAAAAGGCTGTTGTCGCCAAAGCGGGGTTCTCCTTCAAATGGGAGGCCCCGTTTTGCGCGCTGAGCTTTGTGGCTGTGTACGCACGTGCAAAGCTTGCTATGGGCTAACCCAGCGAACCGTGGGAAAGCAGTCGCAATTTTGCCGAATCCCGTCGCCCACCCGTGTCGTCCATATTCTCAATGATTCCCAGATTCCCTCCCGCTATACCACCGCAGATTTTTCTCTCTTCCATAATCGCTCCGGAAATTGCTTAGAAGTTGCAGAACGGGTACGGACCTGGGGCCTTCAGTTTACAACCGGAACCTCAGGGTTGGTACTCAGTGGCCCCGTAGGCGTAGGAAAAACCTTTCTCTTGGTTTGCTTGGCCAAAGCCTTGGCCTACAAAGGCGTTGGCGTAAGATTTGTGGACTTTTTCCAACTCTTATCTGAGATTCGTAGCACCTATTCGAAGAATATTTCTGAATTGGATGTACTCACCCCTTTATTACAAGTGGAGGTGTTATTCATCGATGAGTTAGGAAAGGGTCGTAATACAGATTTTGAATTAACCGTGCTCGATCAGTTGATTATGGGTCGCTATAATCAAAACAAAACCACTGTAGCCTCCACGAACTGTACGTTTAAGGAAATGTCTACTCCCCGGCACTACAATAAAGATTTGGAAAAGAGTGACCCCAATTTGGGGTTGTTTACCTCCGATCTCCAAGGTTCCCTCGAGTACCGAGTAGGAAAACGGATCTTCTCTCGATTGCAAGAAACCAGCCAATTCATTGAAATGGTAGGGAGCGATTATCGCAAACGAGGCGGGGAAACCCGGTGACCTCCTGCCAGCTTCTCAGTTCTGCTTTTTCTCAAAACCCTTTTGCCGGAATCATATGGGATCAGAAGTCCCCCGATGGAGTCGCTCTGGATTCCAGCTTTTTTAGCTGTTGTAAAGGCGAAGGATGGGTATTTCGCCCCAAGGAAAATGGAGTCTTCTTCTGCGAGCTACAACGCAGGCTGGCAAAACTCCGTACCATGCTAACCCATCCAGATGCCGGAGGATGGAAACCACCACTCCAAAAGGAAGAGAGTCAACTCCTGTCCTGGATCCGCTTCCTTCGACACCAGCGTACGATGCTGGAACCTCGAGGAGAGCTCCTCTGGAAGAGAGCTCCCCTGGCCTCACTGGCTTATGAAAAAAAAGGGAATCAGCCCACCTCCCTTCTTTTCTCTCTGGCCTTAGCTACGGTGTGGCAAACCGGACTCTCCGTGGGGTACCTCCGCCTCCAAGGAGAGGAAAATAGACATCCCCCTTGGTTGGATTGGGAAGAAACGCCCGCGGTGTGTATGGTGGAACAGGTTAAGCCCATGTGGCATCGACAAATGCGGGAACAAACCGCAGAGCTGGTCCACTGGTGTGATCGAGGGCGCATGCCTCTCTGGTTAGAGTTAGCCCCCCCACCAGCGGCATCTGTAAATCCTCGAGGCGCATCAAACCCTCGATTACAAGCTGTGAACCAGATCTTAGGAAAAGCCAAGAGCCGAAATACCCTTGAGTGGCTCGATCCCCACGCCAGAGCTAGACTGGAGCGAGTCACAGTGGTGCGAATTCCATCATAGATGGGATTTTAAGGACAAGACGTGGAGCGTTTATATGATGTCAATGCCGATAAAATTGTATTATTTGTAATCCCTGTTGTAGAAGGTAAGCTAGAAAAGCAATTGTTTCCGATACTAAATTGACTTAGCAAAGTAAGATCTCCAACCGCCGATGGGATTGAACCACTGAAAAAGTTACGGCCTAACTGTAGATTCTTCAACTTCGCGAATGTCCATATCGCAGGAATAACCTCACCTATCAGCTGATTAGAATCTAATTCAAGCTGGTCTAGATTTACCAAGTTGCCAATGCTAGAAGGAATCTGACCTGATAGCTTGTTAAACGTCAAGCCAAGGTGATTTAGTTTGATCAAGTTGCCAACGCTAGAAGGAATTTGACCTGACAGCTGATTAGAACCTAAATGTAGGTAGGTCAGTTTTGTTAAATTACCAATGCTGGAAGGAATGGTGGAAACGAGATTCACACCCACCAACCCAAGAGAATACAATTGGGTCAAGTTGCCAATGGTAGAAGGAATTGGGCCTGGAACAAGATTGATCCCTTGTAATTGGAGAGTCTGCAAATTTAATAAATTACCAATCTTATCAGAAAGTACCCCTAACAGCTTATTATTTTCTACATTGGGTTGCCATATCGAAGTTATATTCTGATACGCATCTGTTTGAAAAAGTGTTGATATTGGCATCCCTGTACCTGTACCTTGCAATTCAGACTGCAAAATCGTATTCAATGCCGTATTCAAGGTTATTAATAAAGCCTTTTGCCCTGCAGATGGTGAACGGTTGTTATTCAAAAGTTGAGCCGCATATAAATATACCGTGGTATTCCCAGGGGAGAATAAAGGCGCTGCATCATAGATTCCGCTAAGAGGAAGCAAAGAGGCAACAGCACCGGTGGTATCGGCTGTAAGAAGAGTTGATAACGTTGAGTTGTCCAAGGTTCGGACTGCAGATAGGATTTTTCCTACCAGCGTTCGGCTGCAACTAATCTGAAGCGTGGAGAGGGAAGCCGTCAATGTACCCGAAGGAGAAGATGCACAGTTAACCTCAATGGAATCCAAATTTTGAATCAAATAGGTACTTTCAGCAGGCAAATTGCTAAATCCGAAAGGAATGGAAGTAGAAGTATTTGTCGTGGTGCTTGTGCTCGTGGGATAGGAAAATGTTTGGGTTTGAGTTTGAGTCCCATTAACAACCAAGGCCAGCGTTAGCGGATAAGAATCCTGCCAATCCACAGTGGCACTCCCTGATAAACCAAATGCTATTTGCGTACTTGTTCCTGTGTTCGTGTCACTTACAGAGGCGCAAGAAGAGCCTCTATTTGATAGTGCTTTCGAAATTGCACTTGCAATAACAGAAGAGCCAATAGCACTTGGATTTGGATCAGCAAGCGCAGGCCCTACCAAACAGTTGCCTGAAAATTCAACATCTGCAATGTTTTCATAAGACTCCAAGTTCCAAAGACTTGTTGGAATTGTTCCCGTCAATCCATTATTCTCCAAACGAAGCATCGACAAAGAAGTTAGGTTAGGCAGCCAATCGGGAAAAGATCCACTCAACTGATTGAAATTGAGAATTAAAAAATTCAACTTGGTTAACTTCTCTAAGGTTTTTGGGATTGCTCCTGTGAGCCCCGTCTTATTGATGCTAAGTATTTTTAAATTACTTAGCATTCCGATTTCACTAGGTATTTCTCCTGTAAGTCCTGCGTTGCTGATAACCAATCCGTTGCTCCCGCTTGGAGCATTTCCTGTACCAAGTTGAGTTAAATTCCCTATCTCTGCGGGAATTCCACCAGAGAGATTGCAGAGACTAATGCTCAAATCTTGCAAATAAATCAAGTTACCTATTACACTAGAAATCATCCCTGTTTGAAGCCCCCCAGCTCCAGGACCTACATAAGAAAATCGTAGGATTTGATGGGTGATTGGATCGTGAGTAAACCTCAAGGAGGTGGGCGTAGCGGTTCCTTTGATAGCTGTAGCAATCACTCCCTCTAGCGCCGCATTGAGTGTATCCAACATAGCAAGCCCTGTGGCACGCACAGGATATTGGTTAGCCAAATAGCTCCCATATAGATATATACTGGTAGTTACAGTAGAAAACGAAGGCCCTGCTAGATATTTTCCTTTATAGGGGAAAAGGGTTGAAATTAAGTTAGGAGAATTGGTCAATAACGTCGATAGAGTGGCATTGTCTCCCGATCGAATAGCAGAGAAAATCTTGCCAGACAATGTCTTAATACAACCCATAGAAATCGTTTGGGTGGAAGAAGTTAATGTGCCAGGTATATTTTTTCGTGTGCAAAACACTTCTACTACATCCGAATTCTGAAGGGAATAGCTACCTGAAGTCCCAATGGTAGAGAAAGATACCGCCACCTCTGTGGCGGTAGACGTATAGATCGCGGAGGTTGTGGTGGTCTGAGTCCCATTTACCACCACAACCTCTAAGGATAGCGGGTATCCATCTGTCCAATTAATCCGCACTGTTCCCGCAAGCCCTCCAACTGCCTCACTGGTATTGGTTTGACTTGTGATAGCAGCGACTGTATTGGTTGTCGTCACCGTGGTACTCACTACTGTGCTCGTTGCTGTAGCTGTATTTGTTGTGGTGGTTGTCGGTATGCTTGTAGTCGTTAGCGTGCTCGTTACTGTAGAAGTCGGAGTGCTGGTTTTTGTGCCTGTTCCTGTTCCCAGAGCGCTCGACACCATGGAAGCTGTAGCTGTAGAAGTTTGCGTACCACTCGCACTCATAGTAGTGCTTTGTGTCGCCGTGCCTGTGCCCGTTGCTGTACCAGCAAGCCCCAATGTTACATTGCTATTCGTCTGACTCACAGTAGAGGTAGCTGTATTCGTTGTACTCAGAGGGGGGCAGGAAGATCCTCGAATGGACTCGCCGTAAGAAATTCCTGCCGCAACAACGGCAGAACCGGGTGCACTTGGCGTTGGATTTACAGGTACAGGTCCT
>Ga0114970_10003481_pt1 | contig 11549 bp, 25 predicted proteins | sample M_140205_XF_Meta_FD_87030 | JGI IMG/M metagenome (GOLD analysis project Ga0114970, IMG submission 87030) | Freshwater microbial communities from Lake Montjoie, Canada to study carbon cycling - M_140205_XF_MetaG | ecosystem: Environmental > Aquatic > Freshwater > Lake | place: Lake Montjoie... | reverse complement strand
TTATTTAATTAGTTAAGAGATTATTAAGAACGCACGGTGATTACTTTGCCCCATATCTTTTCCATGTACCCCATCACGCCACCTAGCCAATGCTTATTAAGGTTTCTAGGGTCATTGCTGGCACCTACAGGGCAGTACTCGCGTTGAATCTCTGCGATGGTATCGCGGGAACCCCCTGCATATTGAGAGCCACCTAATAGGTTTGCAGTGAATTCAATAGAATCATCAACAGATGCAAATGATCTAGGAACACTTTTCTTAATCTTTATATTTTTGCCAGTTTTTTTACTTTTAACCGTTTCAGTAACTTCTTTCATGATTCCGGCAACATTATTCAAATCTGAATCATTTGCAAATTTAGATGTGCCATTAGCCGATTCATGCATGATGATGGCAGTTAGAAATATAGGACAGATGTTATATTGGTGAGCATAGTTGATAATCACACTACCTTTATTTTTCAAAACTCCACCCAACTTATCATCAATCGCTTGAGCATGAATAATTGAACTAACATTGACCTTATAATCAGGAGACAATGGAACGTCTTTAACTTCTGTAGGTGCAGGTTTAGCAAGGTCTATTTTGGTATCCTCATGATCTATCGAAGGCAGCAGAGAAGGCAATCCCGAAGGCAAGGTATAATCATTATCCAAACTAAACAATGATACAATATTCAATTCATCCTTGAATGTCATTTGTTCAATTATTTCAGTTAGAGGATTTTGTTTATTTGATACTTTCTTTTCTCCTTTAGGATAGGGAATGAACAGCAACAATGTGACAACAACAGCACCAATAGTTTTAAACCATTTCATATAGTTATATTATGTTGTTTTAAAGATTAGATACCGCAAGCATCGAGATATGCCATAAGCTCGTTCAAGTCTTTATTCACGCCTTTTACGATAATGTAAAAGCAGATTAGCACGAACGGTGCCGTTACGATGAAGTTATATGCGGACTCACATTTATCAACTATCTTTTGTTTGCTCATGATATTAGTTTGTTAAGGTTGTTACTAACGAGTCAAATTATACACTAAAATCTCTAACATGTAAAGAGAAAAAGCGGGAAAAGGTATCACCTTTTCCCGCCCTTCTCTCTCCACCCTACTTAAAACAGTGACGATTCCACAATATCCTCTTCCCCACTGTCATCATGAACAACTCCCGATTGTCCAGAATTTTCTGTATTTTGAATATCTGCAACAAGCGCATTATCCAAAATTTCTTTGATTTCTTCATCACCATATCCTAGATAGGTGCGCAAATTATATTCCGCCTGCTCTTCAGAACTACGCCCATCAGTGCGACGAACACCACGAACTTCCCGCGTCTTACACCAGTGCAATTCAAGCGGGCCTTGTGCGGACTGTTTAGAAGCAGGGGCCGAACGAGCAACCGATTCATTAGCCGAATAGCCACGCCGGATAAGCTCATTATTGAGTGCTTCAATTGCATCAACAGTCGAAGATGCATCAGTATCAGGATTGATTGAGAGAGTAAGATTGAACAGGAGTTTCTTCATAAGATTTTTATTATACACTAAGTTAAGATTAAGTCAACCGCTTTACTTCTTTTTATTTTTTAATTTTGATTTTTTCTTGCGAGTGAATAGTGCATCAGGTGTAAGCAAGATGATACTAATTCCTTGATCCAGAATTAAACGCCACGGGGAGTTAATCCATTGATTCGGGCCGGTATTATGATCTGCAAACAGATAAGGATATGCTAACTCTCTCACTCGGAAGATACGCCCCGCCGCAACTTTCCCTTCTGTATAGCATTCTTCAGTAGCCAGAACAGTAAACAAGTCACCATGTTTTAGTTTAGTTAAATCTGCAATGTTAGGATTCATTTAGCTATTATATATTAGATTAGCGATTAGTCAAGAAATCCTTTTGCTGCAATCAGAGAGAGGTATTGCTTACCACGTTTAGTGGTTTCCATTCCACGGGGGGTGATGGCAAGGAAATTAACTTCAGGGGAAGTCAAATATCCCTTGAACATACGCAATTGCGAAGGCTCAACACTTGGTACAGTAGCAAGGAATTGATTATCCTTGATTTCGCGATTGACACCCATTTGCAGCAATTGAATTTCTTCCGCAGAAAGACCTTTGGGGAAAAGTTTCATGAGACGAAGAACGCGCATAGTATCGTTCATAGTCAAAGGGCGATCATTACCAATCACCGTAAGAGTTTGCTCTACGATATTTTTGATGGGGCGGGCAGTGCCACGACCACAACGGGAAATCACCGTAAGGACTTCTTCACTTTCCCATCGCATATTATTAACAGTCATCATACGAGTAAGAATCTGTTTAAGTTCATCTTCCCGATACAAATCAAGTTTAAGATGATCAAAGCGAGATTGCAAGGCACCCGACTTGTCTAGCTTATGCATGAAGTTAGTAGAGAGCATGATAACATTTTTAGAGCGATCAAAGCGAGTAGAAAATTCTTCACTTAGAACAATGTCACGATTATCATTAGTGCGATCCATTGCCTTACGAATAAACGTAAACAACGTATTCATATTCTTAACATTATCTTCCACCATTTCATGAGCTTCATCAAAATAGACAGCATATGGAGAGGTAGGATTCATCACCATAGAAACGAAGTCATCCCATGCACCACCAGCAAGGCGGATTTCGCGAGGGGAAGCAAGGCGCATAGTGCGGAACCCTTGAGCTTCAAGCGCATCAAGATAGCGATGAGCAATTTCAGTTTTGCCGCAACCGGGAGGCGCATCAATAAGAGGCTGAATTGCAGCGCGACCAGCACCAGCAGCAACGATTCCTGCCGAAAGCAGTTCTTTTGCACGCGCTTGTCCAACGATTCCAGCGAAGTTTGGATGAATAGTAGTAGTAGAGTTAGGCATTTGAAGAGTTAGTTAGAAGGTTTGTTTTCCGTTGAGGTATCTATATTACGCTATCAGGAGAGTTATGCAAGCAGTTTATTCACTAAAAGATTCTTCATCCGAAAATTCATAATCAGCAATTGTTAGTTCAGTGTCATCATTAGACACCTGATATACCACTTTTCCAATTTCAGAAAATGTTGGAAAGTCTATCAAATAGATTTTTCCATCGTTATTACCGTGTCCAATAGAAGTAGCAATTTTCCCTTCTTTCATTTTTTCAATAAATGTCTCTTTAGACATTTGTTGTTCACAAGTAAGCAAGATGCCTTGTGTAACCGATCCAGTTACATCAATAGTGATTTCAAAATTGGCAGTGTCTTTCATATATTATTGGTTAATAGTAGGCTTGCAATCGCAAAAGTCAATCACTTTATTTTGTTCCCCACGGGTTAATCCGAAATTCTTAAGAAACTTACGGATTTTATACCAACTTTTATATTCTGAAAGAACAGGGCAAATGGATTTATACACTAACATTATTCAACTGTCACAATGTTTTCAAAATGTTCTTTTGTAATAGAAATAATTTCAGTTACAGGAATGTCAATGTCATGATCTTTAATGAATTGGAGATTATCCAACCAGTCATTATATACGTAAGTAGCATGCGTTGTAAAGGGAATCCATTCACCACCATAGAATTTAGAAAATCCTTTATTTTTTCCAACAAATTCTCCTACAATATTATCACCAGATTTCAAGTGAATTGTTGCAACAATTCTACCAATATCTTTTTGGATAGGGGCAGGACGAGGAGAGGCATCACCAAATAGCCAAGAACATAATTTTTTCCACATATATATTTTAAATATAAATTTATTAGTAACTTACTGCAAGGATTGCGAAAGTCTTAGGATTAACGTTATCTATTCCTAATTGTTTAAATAATTCTTTAACATTTCTAATCTGTTCTTCATGAACATGAGGCAACTCTAATGTTGGAGAAACACCTGCCGATACATATGCACTTTCTCCTATAGTTATTCCTAATACACATTTTTCACTGACATATAGATTGAAATCTTCTGGAAGAATTTCTAATTCGGGATATTGTTCACCATTTATAGGGTATCCTGCTTGATCAAATTCAGACATTTCAAATCTGAATAACTCTTTACCATTCAGTGAAAAAACGTCAAAATCTTTTGACATTTTCTTTTCATATGGAATGCCTGTATCAGGATTGTATTTTGTAACTGTAGATTGAACAGTCAAATCCTTGTGATCTAACGGTACACCCAGTACCATTATAATTTTATAGTCGATTGCCATATTGTTAAGCAAATTTATTGTTAATGGTATTATACCATACTCTAATCATTATGCAAGCGATTTATAAACTAATTAAGCACGACGAACACGGCGCACGGCATCAAATACATCAGAGAACAATTCATAATGTTTTGCCAACTCAAGCGCAATTGCTTTCACTTTGCCATCAGTATCAACGTAACCTTTATCAATCAGTTTACGGCGCAACTCAAGTCCACATTCATGCAATTTTGCATCTTTTGAGGTAGTATGGCAAGAATTATCGCTTGCTTTAAAAACAGGTTCAACACGGATTTTAGGAAGGATCATATATTTATATGGGTTTATAAAATGTAAAATGGTATAGCAGACAGGAATCGAACCTGCATTTTCAACTCCTATTACGGTTAATGAGGTAGAAGCTCACTCCGGCTACTGCTACATTGTAAAATTAGCGGATTACGCTTTTCTTAAAGTAGCGTTCGCAACGATTAATGAATGCGGGAAGTGCTTGGCGCACCTTGATAGGCATCTTTGCAATCACTTCGGGAGTCAATGCACAAGTTGTATTCTGTGCGGCAAGCTCAATACCCTGTTCACGATTAAACACATCATCAGACTTGGTATTAAGAGCAGAATATCCAATACGAATATAATTATCTGCATCGAGGAAACCGATTAGAACGCCCACCTTACGAGTGAATGGCATCTGAATACGGGTTTTTGGAGACAAGGCGAGTTTGGTTTGACGAATGTATGAGAGGATCATGTTTTTGTTATTTGATTGAGAGGTTAATATATCAGTTATCAGCAGTTTGTCAACATTAAATCAGCCTGCTATCCATCCTTTAATTAGGACAACTTCACCATCAATTTCAGGTACATCACACTTAGCATATGGCATATCATCCTGATTAGTAATTGACACGACTTTTTCAGTATATCCATATTCTTCCGCTTCTTCCACATAATTAAGCACTTCTGCTTCGGGATTTTGCTTAGAAAGTTCTGTAATGAGGTCTTTTACGGTCATAGTATTTTTATTTGATTTTGAGGTTAGGAGATTAATATATCAGGTATCAGGTGTTTGTCAAGACATTAAGTAAATTTGCTTCATACTCGACATTATCAACATTAAATCAGCATGCTATCCATCCTTTAAATAGGGATTTCAATTTTGGTAATTTGTTCAACAATATCTCTGTCAAATTCTGGAATAACCATCAGTGCTTTCCATTGACGAACATTAACAGATTGCCAGAATCCTGCAACAGCACAATGCTGCCAATTAGGAAGAATTCTAATAACTTCTTCTACAATTTCTTTATATCTTTGTGATTTTACAGACTTGTTAAATGCTTTATAAGATTCGCGTTCAATATCTAAACAAAATATAGTAAATGAACTATATATAACCTTTTTACAAAAGATGGCATTGGTAGTAAATTTACAGTCTTTACAACCATAACAATAAAAACATTCATCGCAATAATAACATGAGTAACAATATGAACTGTCATTACAGAAATCACATAGAGTACATACTCCACAATTCTTACAATTATAACAATAATTACAATCGGAGCAATTGGTTAAATCTTGGCAATTACAACAAGTTTCTGTATTAGGGCAGCAATCGGAACAAGAGAAATTCATATCAAATTATTTTATTATCAGGAGTCACGATGCGTACGTGTTTCTCGTCCACATAATTTACCACTTCCGATGCCTTTGTCAATGCATCTATTAAACTTTCTCTATAAAATAATCATTCCATACCCCTGCTTCACAGATTTCTATTCCCCATAATTGAGGGATTTCTTTTTTAGGTAATGGCATATATTCAATCATTCTTCGGATTTCTTATGTTTCTTTTTACGATTATATGCCATCTTGTTTGTCTCCTGTTTGGTAACAGGGGCAAAAAGTTTGCGCTCCTTTTTCTTTTTGGATTTGATAGTGAATAAAATCATAGGTAATTATACCCTACTTATTATTCATTGTCAAATAAATTAACCTAATACAAAATTAGCATGAGTGCGTTCTACAGTACGGGCAAAGTCATCTGCTTCATTTCTGTTCCAGAAAGGCCCATACCATTTACCGGGATATTTAGAAAATTTCAATGCTTGTTCTGTTGAAAACGTAAAACAATTATGACTGAAAGTTCCTTTGGATTGATATAAAACATAATGGTTATAAAACCATCTCTTCCGAATTTCGGAAAATTTAATTTCTTTCATATCAAACATTCGACATGTATCAAAATATGTTTCAGATGGGCTATAATTCATGTAGGTATTTTACTCTATCAAACCACATTGTCAAATAGTATAATAAAAAATACCTATTCTGGTTTTTCTTCTTCTAGTTTTTCACTGATACCGATTACCATTTTCATATTGATATGGCATATGTTCTGTTTACGCCATTCTTCAATAGCAAGATATTCTTCGTGGTAAAGCCCATATGCATTTCCCGCAGGGATAAGAACCACTGTAATCAGTTCAAATAGGTTTCTCATTTTCCACTTGATAAGATATTGACCTTCTTTATCAGGGAGTTTTTTAGTAAGTTTAATGTTCATTATCATTAATAATTATGTTCGATATACCCGTATTTTTTCAGATTGTTCATATTAATTTGATAGGATAATTTGACCATTAAATGGCATCCAGTTATTCATGTCAGTCCAATCTGAACGGCTTTTACCAAACGGGTAGTCTGGATGTTGCATGGTTATCCCTATTTTTGGAGCAGTGAAATACACAATCACATCATGGTCAGTGAAACTAGGTTTTAGTTTCATTAATACTGGAAATTTAGTTTCTGGTGCTTTTGGGGTATGATCAATGGTGATTTTCATATTTTATTGGGGTTTAATTGTGCCTGATTCAACAGCCTGTTTAAACAGGTCAACATAGTTACTCTTACCTCTTTTGTGATATAAGTCAACTACTTTGTCATAGTTAGTCCATGCGACCTCGCGAAACCAACCGCTAGTGATACCTGTGCAAACTTTTTCAAGTGAAATAAGAAAGCTTTTTTCAGGAGTAGGTGAAAAATTATTAGTGATTTGATGACGTTCCAATGCAAGCACGCATGATTCTTCATAAACTGCTGCTAACCGAATAGATTCGTCACATTCAAAGAATTTCTCTTTAGAACATTTAACTTCTGCTGCATCTTCTTTAAAGTAATTAAATGCGGGCAATTCATTAATTGCAACAATGGCATGAATTTGATCATGATCATATACATAGAAATCGTCAACAAAGAAATCCTTTTTCTTTCTATTGAGAGAAGGATGGGAATAATCATATGTTTCTGCTACACGCATCTTATACCAATCCCGAAATCTATCCATATAAATAGGCCATTTGCCATATTTTTCTTCCATTTCTTTAATATCTCGCATAGTCTTAAGAAAATGTGGAGAATTCTTAAGGAAACGATGGGACATTTTTAATGCATAAAGTAGAACATTAGGGGCGATTTCTTTATGTGGCGGATAAGGGAACCAATTATCCCAATTGTCCATTAATACTTGTGTGGATGGACGCTTTTCAACGATTTCAATTTCAATAGGATCAGAACCTTGCATATACACAAGATGCCCCCATTTCTTATCTGTGATAAGAACAATACGATCCTTATGTTCCTTTACGAATTCATCATAATCTGCTTGAGTTGAGATATAATCCCAATCTTTAGGAGTACGCTTGAAACCGTAATGAATAAGAGCACGGGAGCCGACAAGAAGCATGAGAAAATGAAAAAAAATTGGTTTAACTGATTATGAACTATAACGCAATCATGTCAGAAGTCAACATGATTGCGGAATAATTAACATTCAGAACTTTCAGAACTTTCCCACTCATCTTCATATGATTCGGACGATTCATAATATTCATCGCCATCATCAGATTCTTGTTCGTCGCCCACTGGTATTGAACCTACAACAATAGGCTCCACTTCTGCCGTACCATACTTTGTCAGTACTGCTTCATCAGTTTCAGGGGAAGAAACTCCGTCTGTAATTGCTTCTCGAATTTGTTTAAGCAATAGATCATCCAATGGTCTATTACCTGCCAATAGTTTCAGTGCTTCGTTTTTAGTCATAGATTTTTTTTAAAATTTGTAATCCCATTTGTCCGATGCACTTGCTGCATCCATCCAACCCTTTACCCAATCAAAGGCGGATACTTCGTCCTTACTATCGTATGGATTTTCATCTTTGTCAAGCAACTTGAAAAAAGAATCCCATCCTTCTTGATATTGTTTATTTTCGTCCATATATTTTAGTTTAGAAGGTGTTCAATTTGTTTAAGAATGAAATAATAGCGAAAATAACATAGGTATATTTTTTACCAAAATTGCAGGATCAACTGGATCAATTTTTGGCCCAAGTTTGAATTGACTATCAAATTTGTAAGACATTATAGATTATCGTTTGATTTCAAAAATAACAGAGTATTCCTTGCGAACATCGCCGTTCTCATATTTACAGCGCCCAAGTAAACATAGATTACCAAAAGTCAACATAGGATGAATTTTTCTAAGAGTTTCTACATATTCACATTTTGTGTCTGGATCATTTGTATGTGTAATCCAAACTACACTTCGGTTATTTCTAACTGATCGGGATATTCTTGTGTTGCCAATGGTTGTTGTGCCATGGACAAATAAGAATGCCTTTAAGGATATAATACTATTAATCATTTAAAGAATTGGTGTCATTACTTCCCCAATAACCGTTACCATTAAACGGTATATCCTCTCGTCGTCGCACGGTAGTCATTGAAGGAGTCTATCATTTGGCCGAAATATGCTGACGTATTGCGCAAAGATGCAATGTTAGAAACATAGTCATCTAAATTTCCTAAAGGTATGTTTCTAGGAACAGGAACGAATGAGATAACATCAGGTTCTAAGGTTCCTGCGAGTGATTTCTCAAACCGTGCATAGAAAAACTTCCTAACATCTGTTTGTTCTCTAAAACTACCCCCTGTGCAATTATCAAAACTTTCGGAAAATTTTAGATAGGAATGCCAGAAATTTCTATCATTTAATGAACGGGGTATTAGGCGAATAACTAAGTCAACAAACCATACAGGTAAATGCTGCTTCATTTCTGTAACAGTATAATTTGAATCAGTGATAGTACCATAATAATCCTTGATCTTCTTAATTTCTTCATCGAAGAATTTATAAAAACCGAGATTAGGATAGTTATTAAGCAAATAATTTTCCTTATTAGTTAGCAAATAGCTAATACCAGCATCAATAGGGACTCGTTTAATCCTACAACCTGAAAAATTTCTCGATGTTCTGCGACGATGGCGCAAAAGTGGAATATTTTTCCATTGAGTGATAACAACTTGTGATTCGGTTTTATTCCGCATCACAGCCGCATGATTCTTGAACTTGTTTTTTGCCATATACCTGCCCCTCGATATAATTTTTACTTGTTACGATTTGACGATGAAGGATGCTTACCAGTTACACGCCATGAGCGTGAACCGTTTGCCTTTTTGCGTGCCACTGCTTGAGCAGGGTCTTGGAACGCAAACTTACCATGAGTAACAGGCGAGATAATAGGGTTAGCTCCGCCATTACGCACGCAGAAATTTGGTTCAGTGTTTTTACCTAGTCGAGTTTGTTTGTTCATAATTTTTATTGTTTAATTTCGTCTTTATCTAATTCAAATTCTACATTATCTTCAGTACGTACCAAATATTTTCCATTTGGAAGTAATTCGATAAATATCCCTTTCAAATAATCTTGTTCACCATTAACTTTGTGAATAAAAAAGACTGTTGATCCGATTTCCATATGACACCATAATATATTTTAGAGGTTTATCAAGCACTATTTTACTTTTTCATTGCATTTATCTCAATAGAATCCCTTTTAAATGATTTAGGTAAATTTAATGAGTTAGGTAGAAACCTAGAGCAATCTTGGCACACAATCATATTATTAGTGCTTTCTAGTGCATATGCCCCCCAAATTTGTTCATGGCAGCAATCACAGAACGTATTAAGCGTATCCATCACCATCCAGTTCTCTTTATAACTGTTTACCTTGTCAGGGAGCACCATTAGAGAGGATGCAGGTGGCGAAACGGTATCTTCTTCGATAACACGCCCAAACGCACTAAAACGTGACGTAGAACTAGCAGGGGTAACAGGGTGATAATTAGTACTTCCATGATATGCCCGACTATCCCAATATGCCTGTTCATAATCATAATCGTCATCCATGCCGTAATAATTACAAGCACCATAACCATGATTACTATACCAAATACCATCTTTCCAATGACCTTGATCCTCATTGGCAATAGCAATATTGCCAGTTTTATCCATGAATGTCATTTTATTACCTACTCCCATTTCTTGAGCAAGTAATTTAATTACATCGTCATCAGTTAGTTTCCATTGATTTTCTAAAATAGGAATAACATTTAAACGAAGAAATGCCCGTGTATCGCTTTCATCATGAAGGGTTTTTACATTAGAAATAACTCCGTTATGAGCGGCTACCCATTCTTCATTTAAACGAAATGGATGGGTATTTTCAACGTTTTTGCTACCGTGTGTAGCAAAACGAAAATGAACAATAGCAGGATGCCCCTCATATTTAGCAAGCAATTTAATAATTTCCTCTGCACCCCATGATGGAGCCTTTTCGATGATAATTTTATCACCCATAGCTACTGCTATACCGCATCCATGTGGATTATTTTTGTCAGCAATAACTAAATGTTTATCGGGGACAATTTTATCAGCAGGTTTAAAAAGTAATAGACACATATTATAGATCAGTCGTAGTGAGCGTTTTGTTTAGTTTGAAGTTGACCCGTTGTTTAAAATCTTCGGAGTTTTTACTATCGTCGAAGTTAGCAGCATTGTCAACAAGGAAGGCTTTAAGGTGCGTATAACCCGCTTGTTTACCTAGCCAATATAAGAAATCAACCGTTCCCGTATAGGGAGTAGATACCGACGATGCAGACGCATCCCTTGTATATTCCTTTACAGCATCTACAAATTCAACGTTTTTTAGAATACGTTCCCATCGAAGATTAGAGCGGAAAATTCTCACTTCATAACGTTTATCATCAACTCGGACAGGTTCATATTTAGAGGTTTCACTGTAGTATGAAGTATTTTTACTTGTAATTTTATCACGAACATCCCCTTGGATATGTGAATGAATAGTAGTTTTATCGCGATCAGCACCACTGAAATATACTACATCCTTTACCTTCTTACGAATTTCGTAACCGGAACTATTAATAACTCCATAAAGAGTCGAACGTTGACCGATAAGTTGGCAAAGTTGCTTTTGCTGATTAAAGAACAC
>Ga0114970_10003479_pt1 | contig 11551 bp, 9 predicted proteins | sample M_140205_XF_Meta_FD_87030 | JGI IMG/M metagenome (GOLD analysis project Ga0114970, IMG submission 87030) | Freshwater microbial communities from Lake Montjoie, Canada to study carbon cycling - M_140205_XF_MetaG | ecosystem: Environmental > Aquatic > Freshwater > Lake | place: Lake Montjoie... | reverse complement strand
TTCCCCTCGACGGACGTCCGCAGATTCTTGTGCCGGAATACTACGCCGTCGAAGCCTCCGGTTCCCTTTGGGATGCGGACGCGCGCTGGTTCCGCTTTGGTGTGCTGGGTGCCCGCGACCCGATGGTCGAGATGTCCGGATTCCTCGCCGATGTAAGCGGGGGGAAGGGCTGGAAGCGCATCGGATACGAAGCGAATTTCCAGATGATGGCTCCGGCGTGGCAGACGAGCGAGATTCTGATTCCATCGGAGAATACTCGCGCGGCCTATGCAGCATCGCTGGCGGGGTGTGAATTGGTCGACGCTTCCGCTTTGATCCAGCACGAACGTCGTCGGAAGACTTCGTATGAGGCCGAGAAACTGCGGATCACTTCGGAGATCTCCTGCATTGGCATGGAGGCGTTCCAGAAGATGGTGGGTGTCGGCGTGAGCGGCATTGAGCTGGTGGCAGCGGTGGAAGCCGAGATCATGGCGCGTGGGATTGGGTACAAGGGTGCGCAAAGAGTTCGTGGCTATGCGCAGGTCGCGACTGGTCCAGATGAGAGTTCCATTGCTTTCCGCATGAATGAGATCTCCACAACGCGGCGTTTGAAGCACGGCGATGTCGCCTTGCTGGAGTTGGGTGTGGTTGCCGATGGTTTCTGGGCGGACCGAACGAGGGTTCGCGTGGCGGGGCAGCCGACCGACGAGCAGGCTCGGGTATTCGAAGTCCTGGTGGCAGCGCAGGAGGCCGGTTGTGCAGCCCTCAAGCCGGGGGTGACGGGCGGGTATGTGGATGAGGTCGGGCGCGCCATCATTCGTGATGCGGGGCTGGAATCGAAGTTCCCCCACATTACCGGGCATGGCCTGGGCTTCGGGTATCACGAGGCCTCACCCAAGCTGGCACCGGGGTCTGCGGACGTGATGGAAGAAGGCTTCTTCGTTTCCGTAGAGCCCGGAATTTACTACCAGCCGGTGGGCGGGTTCCGCCTTGAGGACGACGTCCTTATCACCGCTGATGGCGCTGAAGTTCTGGGACCGTTTACGAAAGAGCTGTAAGCCAGGCCTCCAACGCCGGGTCGGTAAAATTCGGAATCGCGAGCGAGACGCCGGGGAGTTCGTCATGGGTGGTCGTGATGCCGACGACGCGCATACCGGCCGCCAGAGCGGCGGCAACTCCGGAGTGTGAATCCTCAAAGACCACGCAGGCTTTGGGGTCAACGCCAAGTCCGGCGGCCGCTTTCAGGTAGATGTCGGGCGCGGGCTTGGGCAGTGCGACTTCATAGCCGTTAGTCTTGAACCGAATGTACTGGCCGAGATTGGCTTCGTCGAGGACAAAGTTGAGGTTCTCGGGTTCCGCATTGGTGGCCACGGCGATAGGCATGGCTTTATGTCCTTCCAGAAACGCACGGACGCCGGGCACCAGGCAGGCTTCCAGCTGCGGGCGCATCATCTCCCGATACAGGGCCTCTTTGGCCGCTCCCAGCGCTAGAACTTCCGCTTCGGGGAGATCGTCACCGAAAAAATCGCGAATGACGGCATCGGTACGTTTGCCGTACATGCGGTCGAACATCGCATCGGTCGTCATGATACTGTAGCGGGCATTGAATTCTGTCCACACGACGCGGTGGAGAGGGTTGGAATCGACGATGACGCCGTCCATATCGAAGATAAAGGCTTGAGGGGCTGCCATGCACTTAGTATGGCGGGTGGTCGATAGTGGTATGACTATTCGAAGGAGAAATTATGGCCGTTACGGTTACTCTTGAGAATTCTGAGCTGAATCCTCACAAAGGTCAGCACCCACGACTTACGGTAACGGGGAGCATGACGGCAGCGGAGATGAAACTGAATGAGCGAGGTGTGCGGATCTCGGGCCTTCCTGAACCCCCACCGCCTTCGCAGCCGGTGACAATTCGGAACCTGTGCGGCAGGGATGTAAGGATCTTTGTACGACCCAAAAGTTGGCCTTCGGTTCAGTCTACACGTAACAGGCGGTCAAGGTCTGGTTAGAAATAGCCGTAAGCCAACCAACCACCGTCCACATACAGGGAATGCCCCGTGATGAAGCTGGATTTATCACTCAGCAGGAACGAAACGGCATCTGCCACATCAGCCGGTTGCGCCAGGCGTCCCAGGGGAATCCGGGCCTTGATCTGGCCTTCATTCACGTTGCCGGCAGCGATGTTGCGCTGCGTCATTTCCGTGGCGACGTAGGCCGGACCCACTGCATTCACGCGGATGCCTTTTTCGGCCCACTCAATCGCCAGAACCTTGGTCAGCATGGCGACACCCGCTTTCGCACAGCAGTAAGCCGCGCGGCGAGGGAAAGCAGCTTCAGCGTTGGTGGAAGTAATGAAGACGATGGCCCCGCCGGTATCAAACATCCGCTTGGTACAGGCCTGGGCAAAGTAGAACGCACCGTTTAGCTGGACGTCTACCATGCGCGCCCAGTCAGCGGGAGGCAGAGAGATGGAGTCGTGGGGCTTGCTGATGCCCGCGCAGTTGACCAGACCGTCAATCCTGCCATACTTGTCGACCGCCGCCTGCGCTGCCGCTTCGCACAGCTCAGGATTCGTGATGTCGCAGGCGACGCCGATGGCCTGGCCTCCTGCTTCCACGATGGCGGCAGCTTTGGCCTCGGCCTGCGCCGCGTTCAGATCCGCAATCACCACATAGGCACCCTCCGTCGCAAGACGCGAACTCACTTCGGAACCGATGCCACTGGCACCACCGGAAACGACGATTACTTTTGAGTCAGGCATAACAGGAAGCTTGAGCATATCATTCGGGGCCCAGTTTTAAGACTCAATCTCAGACCCGGCGGGCGTCCTGATATCATCGAATCGATTTGAGCGGAATCCGCAACCTATGAGCACATACAAGAGCCCCCTGCATGAGATGACACAGACCACCCCCACCTGTCTGTGGAATGACTCAGCCGCCTATGAAGAGCTGAAGTATTCGATCGAACATGGTGCCGTTGGTGCCACCTGCAACCCGGTGATTGTTCTCGATGTCCTGAAGCAGGAACTGGCGCAGTGGAAAGACCGGATTGTGGCAATCATCGCGGAGCGGCCCACCGCCACCGAGCGCGAAATCGCCTGGCAGATCGTGGAAGAAATTTCGGCAACCCGCGCGACCATGCTGCTCGATGTCTTTGCGGAACACAAGGGCAAGAACGGGCGGCTCTCCATCCAAACGGACCCCATTCACTACCGCGATACCGAAGCGTTAGTGCGGCAGACCATGCGGTTCAACGAACTCGGGCCGAACATGATCGTCAAGATCCCGGTGACTAAAGCCGGGGTGGCTGCAATTGAAGAGGTCACCTACCGGGGTGTCAGCATCAATGCGACCGTATCCTTTGCCGTGCCGCAGTGCATTGCCGTGGCGGAGGCAGTAGAGCGCGGCCTGAAGCGTCGCGAAGCCGAAGGCCTGGATATCTCGACGATGGGTCCCGTCTGCACCATCATGGTGGGCCGCGTGGACGACTGGCTGAAGGCCTACATGGAGAAGAAGCAGATCTCCACGGACCCGGGCTATCTGGAATGGGCCGGCGTCGCCACGTTCAAAAAAGCCTACGCCATCTTCCAGGAACGAGGCTACAGAATCCGCCTGCTCTCAGCCGCGTTTCGGAACCACATGCACTGGAGCGAGTTCATCGGTGGTGACGTGGTGATTTCCCCGCCCTGCAAATGGCAGAAGCGCTTCAACGCCAGCGATGTGACGGTGGAAAATCGCATCTCAACGCCTGTTGACGAAAAGATCGTCAGCGAGTTGCTGAAGAAATTCCCGGACTTCGTCAAGACGTACAACGAAGACGGCATGACCGTAGACGAATTCGATACCTACCCGCCGACAGTGCGAACCCTGCGCCAGTTCATCGAAGCCTGCCACGAACTGGAAGGCCAGATTCGCGAGCTCATGCTGCCGAATCCCGATAAAGCGTAAGAGTCAATTGGCAGACGGGGTTCGGTCGATGTGGTCGATGATGAGCATTTCGACCGGGAGTTTCCGGGGTTCGAGCTTCAAACCGAGAGACTCCCGAATTGCTGTGAAAACACTCGCACCGGGATCGGCTGCTGCTCCCCCTGGGAGGGCCTCCCCGGGCTGATCTGCTGTCCAGGTCAGGTCAATGTCGTAAGTCCCATTCAGGTCAGTCGAATCATGAATCGGACTGCCCAGCCTTTGAGAGAGAAGCCGGAAAAAACAGCGAGCGTCATGGACCCTTTGATCCGCGGCGTCGTGAACCCAAAAGCGACCTGCCCCACGCGGGCACGAACGCCAGGAGCGTCCGGGTCGGTCTCCCTGAGTTTCGAACCGCCCTTATCGACGGTGAGCAGATAGCTGGGACGGACGCGGGTCTCTTTGTGAAACCTGAGCTTAAATCTCTCGGCCAACAAGTTTTGCAGCATTGGCCGGAGCTGGGTGGAGGCCGCACCGTCGGGCAGTTTGGCCAGCACAGTGAAGCAATCCGCGAGCATCCTGCCACCATCAAGCCACCCAGGCCCGAGAATTTGATCGGCCTTGATGGAGAAGGCTTCCGCCAGCAAGACCTTCATGGGAAAGCCGGTGAACTCGATTCGGTCTATCGAGGTGTGCGGCCTGCAAGCGGTCTGCCTTGAGGGAAGCGACTTCGAAGGCAGGCTGGGCCACATCAGGCTGGGTCACAGCAGCAAGAGACGCAATCAGAACCGCCGCAGGAGCAAGAAAGCCTAGTCGCGCCACTTTACTGGCTCTACTTTGGGGATGATGACCGTGAAGGCCAGCATGCCGACCACCAGCAGCGAAGTGGTGATCACGAACGCCACATAAAACCCGCCGGTCTTCTCCACAATCCAGCCCGTCAGCCACGGTGCGATCATGCCCGAGATATTGCCGAAGGCATTCTGTAGTCCGGTCCAGCGGCCAGCCGCCAGGCGTCCGCCGAGGGTCTGCGTAATCGCCCAGAGGTTCGAGGAATACAGTCCGTAGGCTGCGCAGGCGGCACAGAGTGAGAGCAGGGACCAGAACGGGTCCCTCGTCAGGACAGCTCCGAACATAACCGTCGAAAGCCCCAGCCCCAGCCCCGTAAAGCTCTTGCGGACCGTGGTGGCGCTCATCCCGCTCGCAATCAGCCTGTCTGAAATCCAGCCTGACGTCAGGGACGAAGCGGCCAGCACGAACAGTGGTGCCGAACCAAAAATCGCCATGTCTCGCTGCGAATAGTGCAGCGCATCGCGGAAATAGGAAGGCAGCCACGTAATGATGAAGTACCAAACGTAGTTGCCACAGAACAACCCGATGAACGTTCCCCACGCGGCGCGCTTCGAAAGAATCTCCCCAAAGCTGGGCAACTTCACCGGCACTCCGGGTGTCGCCACCGTGGGCCCGGCCACTTCCTTCGGAGCCCAGATCGACCACGGAATCAGCCACAACAGACTCAGCGTTCCAATCACGAAAAAGAAGATGCGCCAGCCGTACTGATCCATCAGCAGGCCGCCCACCAGGATACCCAGCGCGGGCCCCAGCTTGCTCCCGGCATCGATAGCCGCGTTGGCGAAACCGCGCTGGTGTTCCCGGAGATTACCGGCCAGAATCTTCGAGTAAGCCGGATACGCCACCGACTCGCCAATCCCCAGCAGCAACCGCAGTGCAAACAACATCGTGAAGCCCGTCGCCGTGCCCGTCAGCAGGGTCGCCACCGACCAGACCACATAGCCCACTCCCAGCACGCGGTTCACATTGAAGCGATCCACCAGCCATCCGGCCAGAATCAGCGCCGGCGCGTAGGACCAGAAGAACGCTGAGTACATCCGCCCGCGCTGTTCCGCGTTCATGTGAAATTCGGTCTGCAGGTAGCGGTCGGCGACAGACAGGCTGCCGCGGTCGATATAGCTGATACAGATGGAGACAACCAGCAAACCCAGGAAGATCCACTGGGTCTTAGTAAGAGCGACCTGTTCGAGTCGGGACGATTTAGCCATGAGCGCTCTCAAGCTTACAACAAGTGACTTAGCCGGGCCGCATCTGAAACAATAGAGGTATGTGTGCCAAAGCGGGGGAGCGCAGGCGACTCTGAAAATTCTGTTTCTTTCCCCTCGCCAGTGCTGGCCTGCCCGAAGTGGTGCCAAACTGCGGGAATATCATTTCGCCAGGTCTCTGGGTGAGCGCGGCGAGTTGACGTACGTGTATTTTGCCGACCCCGGTGCGGCACCTCTCACCCGGCAGGAATTACCGTTTTGCCACGAAATCGTCGCCGTCCCCAAGAAGGGCGCCTACACCCCCCTCCAGATGCTCCAGGGTGCGGTCGGCAAGTGGCCTCTGCCCATCCTCAACTACACCAACGCTGCCATGGATGAAGCCGTGGCCCGAACGTTGACAGCTGGCAGTTTCGACCTCATTCATGCCGACAGCATCCACATGATCCGGTATGCCCGCCGCGCCCACAAGGCCGGTGGCGGCCAGGTCGTTTACAACTGGCACAACATTGAATCGGAAGCGATGAGCCGGTTCGCGGATACCGTCCACTCCGCCCCTAAACGCTGGTACGCCCGCCAAACTGCCGCCAAACTGGAAACCCTGGAGCGAGAGATTCTGCCGGAAGCTCTCGGGCATGTCGTCTGCAGCGCGCGGGAGCGGGAGCAGTTGCTGGCCTGGTCGCCAAACGCGCGGATTCACGTCGCCGAGAACGGTGTGGATACGGCTTACTTCTTCGGCGCAGGCCAGGCGGAAGCCGGCCTGAATCTGGTCTTCGTTGGTTCCATGGATTACTTCCCGAACGTGGACGCGGCGGTCAGCTTTGTGGGCGGCGTGTGGCCCACGCTGCGCCATCAAATCCCTGGTCTGACCCTCACCATCGTCGGAGCGAAGCCGACACCCGAAGTGCAGGCACTGGCCCAAATCGACGGGGTTTCCGTCACAGGGACTGTTCCCGACGTGCGTCCTTACTACGGCAACGCCCTCGCGGCCGTGGTGCCGCTACGCACCGGCGGGGGCACCCGACTCAAGATCCTCGAAGCTATGGCAGCGGGCGTGCCGGTCATCTCCACCCCACTCGGAGCCGAAGGCCTCGCCGTTACGCCCGACGCTGACATCCTGATGGCGGCTGCGGAAGATTCCCAGGCGTGGATCCACCAGGTTGGCAGTCTCGCCGAAAACTACGCTCTGCGCCAGGAAATCGCCCGCCGGGGCAGAGATCTTGTGGAGTCCCGATACGACTGGGATCGGATCGGGGCAGGTCTGGCAAGTGCCTGCCAGGCCTGGCTCCAGCCATGAAGCCCCTCCGCCTGCTGGCCCTCATCGAAGCCACCACCATCACGGGACCTGCCCGGAACCTCCTCGAATTCGCCCGCTGCAGCGCCGCCGCAGGGATCGAGACCACCGTGGCCACGTTCGTTCGCGGGGAAGCCGACAACCTCTTCACCCGCACCACCCGGGCTCAGGGAACACGTCTCGAAACGGTTCCCGAATCCGGAGCCTGGGACTCTGCCGTGCCGGAGCGCCTGCGCGCCCTGGTGGCCCGGGTTCAGCCCCATGTGATCCAAAGCCATGCCGTAAAAGGGCACTTTCTCGTCCGCCGGTCGGGAATTCCCGACCACTGTCCGTGGGTGGCGTTTCACCACGGTTACACCTGGCCGACCGCCAAAGCCCGTCTTTACAACCAGCTCGACCGTTGGTCTTTGGGTTTCGGCAATGGCCCCCGCCAGGTCCTCACCGTCAGTCTGCCATTTCGCGACCAGCTGGTAGCCATCGGCGTCAGCCCCAAAAAAATCGAAGTCATCCACAACGCCATTGAGGGAGGTTGGGGGCGCCCTGAACCCCACGAAGCCGCCAACCTGAGGCTGGCCCTCGGTATCACTCCCGAAAAGCGAGTGATTCTGATCGTCGGCCGCCTGTCCCGTGAAAAGGACCATCTCACTCTCCTCGAAGCCGTGAAAGCCCTGCTCCAAAGCCTCAACGCTCATCTCGTCGTGGTGGGCGAGGGTCCGGAAAGACCCCGCATCGAAGCCCGGCTCCAGGCCCTGAATATGAGCCAACAGGTAACGCTCGCTGGTCAAAGAGACTCCGCCCGTCCGTTCTACGGTATAGCGGATGTTGCGGTCCTCTCCTCGCTGAGTGAAGGTTCTCCCAATGCTCTGCTCGAAGCGATGTCTGCCGGAGTGCCTGCCGTTGCCACCAAAGTCGGCGGCGTCCCCGAGATCGCCGAGGACGGCCAGAGCGCCCTGCTCGTGAACCCCTCGAACGCAGAGGAAATGAAAGCCGCCATCGAGCGCATTCTGAGCGATCCCGCCCTCGCCGCCCGACTTGTCGCCAGAAGCGAAGTCCTCATCGCCGAAAAATACGTCCCCGAAGCCAGGGTGGCACGGCTCGCCGCCATCTACCGGAGGGTTGCGGAGGGCGGCAGCACTATTCCCGCTAACATAGTCTCGTGAAGTCGCTGCTCAAATCGCTCTTCCAGGGAATCTTCCTCGCGTTCGCCTTGCCGAGCGGCCTGCTCTGTGGTTTCGGGCGCATCCGGGCCGCCTTCACCTTCTTCGCGCAACACGCGGCGCTGGTGCCCGGCCTCCCCGGCGACTATTTCCGCGTCGCCTTCTATCGCCTCACCCTCGACTCCTGCCACCCCGAAAGCCGCATCCAGTTTGGATCGTATTTCGCACACCCCCAGGCCCGCGTCAGCAAGGGTGTCTACATTGGCAGTTACTGCATTCTGGGCCAGGTCCATATCGGGGAGCGGACCGAGATCGGTTCAGCCGTCCAGATCCTGAGCGGTGCCAACCAGCATCCCCGGGACGAACAGGGGCGCATCCAGAGCTCAGAAAAGGGAACCTTTTCCACCGTACAAATTGGCGCGGATTGCTGGATCGGTGCCCAGGCGATTGTCATGGCCAATGTCGGTTCCGGCACCACCGTAGGCGCGGGAGCGGTCGTCATTTCCGAACTTCCGGCCGGGGTTGTTGGCGTGGGCAACCCCGCGCGGATCGTTTCAGTCGGCCAACCGGGCTCTCACTGAGGCCCTGACCACAGGAACCGAAAGCGCTGATCACAGCCCGGCGGCACCCTCACGGTGGTGGATCAAGCCGTTTTTGTGCCCGTGACAAGGCATTCGCAAAGCTCCTGGTCTTCTTCCCGAGCACGAGACCATGCGACCGAGGTGAGGAAATATCCGGGGAAGCCGTTCAATATCTCCTTCGAAGGCCGGACTTGTGCGGCCATCTGCGGGCATGGCCAACTCAGCGAAGGCCCCCGATCAACTCTCGGACGCGACCTTCCTGGCCCTTGATCTGGCACAAAACCTGGTTGATACAGCCATGAAATGCGCCCAGTTGCTAACGACGGGAGTTTTCAGTTCCGTAGGCGGCGGTTTTTTGGTGGATATCTTCAATCAGGGCATGCAGAGTAGTATTGGTTGGCTTTCCGGGATTCCGGGGCTTCCCCTCTCGCAACCCCGGCTGGAGGTGGATATTTCTCCCGACAGGCCTTACCGTACTCGTGGTACTTTTTCGAAGCCTTTTGTAAGGTTTCGCCCCGTGCTGTGTGACAAAACAACCCTCATGGCAAAATCGTGTGTAGTGTTCAGATTGTTTCCCGGTTCAAAGTCTAAGCCCAATGGTTGAAAATCCCCTCTTGGTGGTCCAGTATAGGATCCCTTTTCATGCAATGCTGCCCGCTCACGTCGAGCCCGGAATTCGTGAACTGATTAACCTTTCCCGCTCCAATATTCACCAGCTGGCAGCCAGTTCCAGCGCTCCGGTGTTTGAAAACACACTGCTCGCCCTGGAACGCTCCACCGAGAATCTGGACTACGCCCTGGGCGTGGTCCGCCATCTCGAATCAGTCATGACCTCGCCCGAACTACGGGCCGCGTGGAATGCTGTTGAGCCCGAAGCCAGTGCATTTTATTCCTCCATTCCGCTGAACGAGGGTCTCTGGAAACGCCTGAAGGAATATGCTGCCACCGACGACGCAAAGTCTCTGACCGGGGCGCGCCGCCGTTTTCTGGAAAAGAGCCTCGACTCTTTCCGTCGCCACGGCGCGGAACTCGATGCAGCCGGAAAAATACGTCTGGCAGAGATTGACGTCGATTTGTCCAGACTAACAACAAAATTTTCGGAAAACGTTCTGGATTCGACCAATGCTTTTGAGCTCGTCATTACCGACGAAGCAAAACTTGCAGGGCTCCCCCCCAGCGCTGTGGCCGCAGCGCGCCAAAATGCCGAATCCCGTAGTGTTCCCGGGTGGCGGTTTACCCTGCAGTCTCCCAGTTACATTCCGGCCATTACTTATCTGGACGACCGTTCCCTCCGCGAGCACATCTACCGGGCGCACTCCACCCGCGCAACAGAGACAGATCGAGACAACCGCCCCCTGATCCTCCAGATTCTGGCCCTGCGCCAGGAGAAAGCCAAACTCCTCGGTGCCGCCAATTTCGCAGACTTCATCCTGCACGACCGCATGGCCCACAACGGTGACACTGCCGTCCAGTTCCTGCAGCGCCTGAAAGAAAAGACCGATCCCAAATACGCTGAGGAGAACCTCGCTCTGGAAAAGTTTGCGGGCCACCCCCTTGAACCGTGGGACATCAGCTACTTCGCGGAACGCCAGCGCCGCGAGCTCTATGAATTCGACGAAGAGCAGTTGCGGCCCTATTTTTCTGATACCCGCGTTGTCGAAGGCATGTTCAGCATCGTCGAACACCTTTATGGGATCACCGTAAAGAAGGGCGAGGGCGTGCCGGTCTGGCACCCCGACGTCACTTTCTACGAAGTTCACGACCGCGACGCTTCCCTCCTCGGCAGTTTTTATGCCGATTGGTTCCCCCGCGAAACCAAGCGCGATGGTGCCTGGATGGATGCCTTCCTGACGGGCGCGCGCAGCGGCGGCCTTCGTGAACCTCACGTTGGCTGCGTTTGCGGCAACATGACGCCCCCCCTTGGCGATAAGCCAGCCCTCCTGACCCATCGCGAAGTAGAGACCGTTTTCCACGAGTTCGGTCATCTGCTGCACCACGTTCTCGGCAATGTCGAAGTCAAGAGCCTGTCCGGGACGGCCGTCGCCTGGGATTTCGTCGAACTGCCCAGCCAGATCATGGAAAACTGGTGCTGGGAGCGCCACGCGCTCGATCTGTTTGCCCGCCATCATGAAACAGGCGAACCCATCCCCGAAGACCTGTTCCAAAAGATGATGCGGGCCCGGACCTACCGGGGCGCCAATGTCCAGATGCGCCAGTTGGGTTTCGGTATCACCGATCTCAAACTCCACCGCGAATACGACCCCGCCCTCCACGGAGACCTGCTGGAGTATTGCGCAGGCATCCTGAAGCAGTTCACGCCCGCGCCCTTGCCGGAGGGCTACGCGATGATTGCCAGCTTCACTCATCTGTTCGCCAGCCCGGTCGGCTACGCGGCGGCTTATTACTCCTACAAGTGGGCTGAGGTTCTCGACGCAGACGCCTTCACACATTTCCACAAAGACGGTATCTTCAGCCCCGAAGTCGGAGCCGCCTTCCGAGAGAATATTCTTTCAAAGGGCGACAGCGCGGATCCTGCGGAACTTTACCGCCGGTTTATGGGCCGAGATCCCGATCCCGA
>Ga0114970_10003474_pt1 | contig 11562 bp, 11 predicted proteins | sample M_140205_XF_Meta_FD_87030 | JGI IMG/M metagenome (GOLD analysis project Ga0114970, IMG submission 87030) | Freshwater microbial communities from Lake Montjoie, Canada to study carbon cycling - M_140205_XF_MetaG | ecosystem: Environmental > Aquatic > Freshwater > Lake | place: Lake Montjoie... | reverse complement strand
CGTGGAGCTGCGCCAGATTTCGGTGCGAGGGAGGGACGGACTGCCAGAGCCAGCGTTTCCCTTCATTTGGAAGGAACGAGAGCAGGGGCGGCGGCGGAAACTCGATGCAAGCTCCCGCTACTGATGGCCTCTCTCAAACCTTAGCGGCTTTGCTCTGCTTCTCGGCCTTGAGGGCGGCTTTGTCGGCGGCGAGCTGGGCCATGGCGGCGGCCTGACGGGCTTTTTGCTTGGCTTCGTGTTCGGCGATGGCCTGGGCACGGGCGGCGGCACGGCGGGCACGGCCTTCTTCATCGGCAGCGCTGTTTTTTTGGCGCTCGGCCTCCTGCTGGGCCTTGGCGGCTTCCGCTTCGGCGACACGCTTGTCCTTTTCAGCCTGCGCCTGCGCTTTGGCGGCGGCCTTCTCAGCCTCGGCCTGTTCCTTGGCGAGGCGTGCCGCTTCTTTTTCGGCGAGAGCATGGGCCTTGATCGTAGCTTTCTCGGCCTCGGCCTGTTCTTTGGCAAGTTGAGCGGCTTCTTTTTCAGCAAGTTCCTGCGCTTTCGCAGCGGCCTTCTCGGCCTCCGCCTGCTCCTTCGCAAGGCGCGCGGCTTCCTTGGCTTCCGCCGCAGCGGCCATGCGTTCCGCCAGGGCCTTCTCCTTGGCGGCAGCTTTCTCAGCTTCCTCCTGCTCCTTGGCAAGACGAGCAGCTTCCTTCGCTTCAGCGGCGGCGATCTTCGCAGCTTCACGTTCGGCGAGAGCCTGAGCCTTGGCAGCTTCCTTTTCTGCCTGCTCCTGCGCCTTCGCGGCAGCTTTCTCAGCAGCGGCCTGTTCTTTGGCGAGGCGTTCGGCTTCCTTTGCCTCTGCCGCAGCGAACTTAGCTGCTTCTTTTTCAGCCAGTGCCTGCGCCTTGGCCTCAGCGGCGGCGAGGACGGCAGCCAGTCGCTCGGCGATAGCCTTTTCTTTGGCGGCGGACTTCTCGGCATCCGCCTGTTCCGTGGCCAGACGTGCCGCTTCCTTTTCAGCGAGTGCCTGTGCCTTGGCGGCTTCCTTTTCGGCAAGCTCCCTGACCTTGATCGCGGCGGCAGCGGCCTTCATGGCTTCGAGTTCGAGCAAAGCCTGCGCCTTCGCAGCGGCAGCGGCGGCTTCCTTCTCAATGCGCGCAGCCTCCTTGGCTTCCAGCGCGGCGATGCGTGCCGCTTCCTTTTCCGCGATGGCCTGTGCCTTCGCGGCCTCTCTTTCCGCAATGTCAGCGGCGTTCTTCGCCTCCATGGCGACCGTGAGCTGCGTGACGTGATCGATCAGGCGCTGACTGAGTTCAGCGGTGGCGGTGCTCAGCGCGGGCGCGGTCTCGGCGAGCACGCGCGGCTCGATTTCGAGCGTTTGAAGTTTCTGAGCGGTGTCGGCAAGAAAGGCGAGGAATTTAGGATCGAGTTTGGTGGTCATGAAAGGAGTCGGAAAACGGGCGGGCATGAATGGTGAGCGATGGGCTGGTGTAAAGCGGGGATGCGCCCACCGCAGATGATCCTGCTCCTGCTCGTCCTCGATCAATACACCAGAGATTCACCACAGAGGCCACGGAGAGCCACAGAGGAGTAAAAATCCTCAACGCCTACGCACAAATTCATGTCAAGCGGCGGCGGTGCAGGAACAATTTCGAGCCAAGCACCGCCGAAATCCGGCATTCAAACTCTAGGCCGCTGTTACTGCAGCGCTGCGGAATCAGCGGTCACCGATCACGCTGAAATCGAGATCGCCTTTGCCGGCATCGACACCGGCACGCATGGCGGCGGCGGTGCAGTCGATGGCGGGGACTTTCAGTTTGGCCTCGGCGGCGAGATCGCGGGCGAAGTCGGCGTCCTTGAGCATGTTGCGCAGGGAGAAGTGCGCTTCGAAGTCGCTCTTGATGATGGCGGGCAGCTTCATGCCGATGAGCGTGGAGTAGTTGGCGTTCGACTCCAGGGCCTCGTGCAGGCGCTCAAGCGGGATGCCGTTCGCTTTGGTGATCGCGGCGGCTTCAGCGACGGCTTCGACGATGATGGCGGAGACGAGGTTGGTGACGATCTTGAGCACCATGGCATCTCCCACACCGCCGAGCGGCAGAATCTTGGCCGAACTGGCCTCAAGGATGGGTTTGGCGCGTTCGAGCATCAAATCGTTGCCGCCGATGTAGTAGCAGAGTTTGCCATTCTGCGCGGCCATCTTGCTACCGGTGAAGGGCGCATCGAGAAACGCAGATCCTGTGCCTTCAATGAGCTGCGCGGCCTCCAAGGTGGCTTTCTTGCTTACCGTGGCGTGGTTCATGATGAGGTGACCGGCTTTGAGTGCGGGCAGCATGTCGTTGAGGGCCTCCAGCAGCGCGACGCTGTCGCGCACGAAGATTTGGATGATGCCTGCGGCTTCGGCGACTTCGCGTGGCGAGGCGAGGAAGTTCGGAACCGGGCGGGCGCTGCGACTCCAGACAAAAACTTCGTGACCCGCCTTGCGCAGATTGTCTGCCACACGACTGCCGATGATGCCGAGACCGAGTACTCCAACGTTGGGTTTCATGCGCGGCATTTAGGGCTCAGGTTCGGCGCGGTCAATGACCGGCGAATGATAAATAAGTGATTTCCCGGCTGTCTGGCGTATTTCAGCGGTCAAGCTATGCACGGCTTCTTCGCGGCGCTGACTGGTGAGGCGTGCGACGATCTCGGCATTGACCTCTTCAAACGTGGGAAGCAGCGATGCGCGGCGCTCCATGACGATGATGAGGTGCCAGCCGAGTTTCGTCGGCAGTGGATCACTGAACTGACCGATCTTCAATTTCTCCACGGCGGCGATGAAGTCAGCAGGCATGCGTTCGCGAGTGAACCAGCCGAGATCACCACCGACCGCCTTGCTGCGGTCGTCATCGGAGTGCTTGGCAGCGAGTGCGGCAAAGGTTTTCTCTTTCGCCATGAGCTGGCGGTAAATCTCGCGGATTTCAGGTTCGCGGTCGGGCTTGGATTGATCGTGCCGGGTGAGGAAAATGTGTGCGGCATGGTGTGCCTGTGGAATGCGCAGTGACTCCTTGAATTCGTCATACCAGGCACGCACATGCTTGTCGGGCACTTCAGCGAGACGTCGAGTGACCTGTCTGGCAATCCATTGTTCATCGAGTTGTGCGTCGCGAATGGCAATGTCGAGTGACTGCTGTGTCTGCCTCTGAGCTGCGAGGCGCTGGGGATATTCCGCAGCATCGGCAAACTGACGACGCATCATGTCGGACTCGCGACGCACGTTCATGGTCGCTGAGGTGTCATGGGAACGAGCGACCTTGATCAGGCGGTCGTTAACTAGGGTTTCAAGCACCCGCCGGCGCGTTTGTTTACGAGCTCCGGCGTCTAACGAAGCCCAAACTGTCTGACTCTTCCAAAGATCTGAACGGAGGGCTTCCTCCAATTCTAAACGCGTGATGGGAAGCCCCTGAACTTCAGCAACAGAATCGTTACTAGCCTTCCAACAGACTAGGAGACCAGCGGTAAGGAACAGAATGATGACAAGAGCTTTGAAACTGGCTGACATGAACTGGCGAAGAAGCAGCTATGGCGGCGGGCTCAGGACGCAGAGACCGTTTCTTCACGCTTGTTCTTGGTGAATCGGATGTCTTCGGCGCGCTCAATGAAGATGGTGTCTTCACAGATGTTTTTGGCATGGTCGCCGACGCGCTCGAGGAAGCGGGCGACGAAGATGAGGTGAATGTAACCTTCCAAGCCAGCATGATGCGACTCCATTACAGCGATCAGTTCGCGATCGAGGTCTTTTTCGGCAGCGTCGAGTTCTTTGTCGAGCAGACGGGCGGCGGTGGCGGCTTCGGGATCGGCGTCGAGGAATGCCTGGAGACTGGCGTCGAGGTTGCGATCACACAATGAGTAAACGGGCTGGATGAGTTTGATCTCAGGGAACTCGGGCAGATTGTTAATGAAGCGGGCGCGTTTGGCGATGCTGGAGGCCTGATCGGCAATGCGTTCAAGGTTGTTCGCGACACGAATGGTGCCCATGACTTGACGTAGATCGTGCGCAGTGGGCTGGAACTTCACGATGATGTGCAAGCCGAGCTTATCGACAGATTTCTCGAGATCGTTCACATCCTGATCAGCGGCGATGGCGCTGTTGCAAAGGTCGGTGTCGCGCTCAAGCAGGCCGCGCATGGCGCAGGCAAGGTTTTTACGAGCCATGCTGGCCATAGCCAGCACGTCCTGACGGAGTCGGTCGAGCGAGAGATTGAAGGTGGAGAGGATGTGTTCGTGCATGAATTAGAATGAAACGATGTGACAGATTTGCTACATTGGAATTGCAGAAGATTCAGCCGGAAACGCTTCCTCCGACTCGACTACGGCCCCTTTGGGATCTCGATTGGTTCGGCGGCAGAAGTCGGCATACTGAATGATTTCAAAGCTGCCGTCGAGATTTTCTACTGCCGCAGTCATGGATTCGACCCAATCCCCGGAATTCAGGTAATGCGTGTCGCCGACAATCTTGTTGTCTGCCTTGTGAATGTGTCCGCAGATAATGCCGATGCAGTTGCGCTGGCGCGCGAGGTTCTGCAACTGCTCCTCGTATTTACCAACGGCGCTGACGGCGGACTTCACCTTGTGTTTGATCCAGGCGCTGAATGAAAAAGCTTCTTTGCCGCGCAGTCGGCGATAGCCGTTGTAGATACGGTTGAAGCGCAACAGCACGTTGTAACCAAGACCGCCGAGCTTGGCTAGCCAAGCGTGGTTGCTGGTCACAGCATCGAAGCCATCACCATGGACGACGAGGTAGTCACCTTTCGGGGTGTGATGAACGTGGTCGTCAGTGATGGTGAATTGCTCGAACTGGATGGGGATGAAGCGGTCGAGGATGTCGTCGTGATTGCCGCGCAGGTAGATGATCTGCGTGTTTTCTTTTTCCATCTTACGCAGCACGGTGCGGATGAAGTTGGTATGGCTTTTGTTCCACCCGCCGAGGCGCTGCAGATGCCAGGCGTCGATGATGTCACCATTGAGCACGAGTTTGTCGCACAGGCAGTTGCGGATAAAGTGTGAAGCCTGCGCAGCCTTGCTGTGCGGCATGCCGAGATGCACGTCAGAGATGAAAATGGTCTTAAAGCGCAGCTTGGTTTTGGTCTCGGCGCTATCTATTGGCTCGGGAGTGTCGCTCATCATGTCAGGGGGCTGAAGGTTGCATCACCGATCGGAGTTCCTGCTCAAACTGGCCAATCACACGCTCCCAGCCGAGTTCAAAGGCCGATTGCCGGGCGGCGGAGCGAATGGCACCATCATTCCAAGAAGCAGCCGCCGTGCAAACTTGTGCGAGAAAGAGTTTTTCATCCCCCAACGGTGCGAGCCAGCCGTTTTGACCGGAACGAATCAGTAAACGCGGCGCGGCATAATCAAAGGCTACGACGCCGAGGCCGGAGGCCATCGCCTCAAGTACGACGTTGCCGAAGGTTTCAGTGCTGCTGGGGAACAAAAACACATCGCCCGAGGCATAGTGCGCGGCCAGATCATTGCCGGTGCGTGCCCCAGCATAATGAAACTCGGGATGCTCCTCTTTTAACGCCGAGAGCCTTGGCCCATCGCCGACAAAGACCATGTTCGCCGCCGGTTGCACTTTTTGGAATTCCGTGAATGCCCGCACCGCGAGATCGAGATTTTTTTCTGCCGCAATGCGTCCGACGTAGATCGCCACCGGTGTTGATTCGTCTGCACCCCAGCTTTGCCGCAGTGCAGTACTACGACGTGCGGGATCAAACAACTCGGTCTCTACGCCACGGCCCATGACACCGACGTTGCGGATACCCCAGCGCTCCAGCATGGAAGCTGTATCGACCGAAGGCGTGAGTGTGCGGGCGGTTTGATTGTGAACGCTGCGCAGGAAGCCTGCTGCAATCGTTTCCATCCCGGGGAGATGGTAGTCTTCGAGGTAGGTTTGAAAATTCGTATGGAATCCCGACACCACCGGGATTTCCCGTTTTCCCGCTGCACGAATGGCGGCGATGCCCATGAGCGTCTCCGTTGCCACATAGAGAACATTAGGCCGATAAGAATCAATGATCTGCAGCATTTGCCGCAGGGAAGCGAAGCCCATGCGTAGGCCAGGATAGCCCGGCAGCGGCAGCGCATGCATCACATCACGTGACAGCCCAGAAGCATCGGTCGCTTCGTGAGTTGTGACGACCCGCACCGTGTGGCCACGGCACTGCAACCCCTCACCCAGGGTATTGAGTGTTCGCGCGACGCCGTTGATGTCCGGCGGAAACGTGTCGGTGACGATGATAACCCGCATTGGAGTGATTAAAGAATCAATTTGCGCATAATGCAGCAGGGAAAATCATCCAACACGGCAGTGTGACGAAAACGCCACGAAACGATTGTGACTGTAGAGCAAGTTGGTTGCCATGTGACAAGTTCGTCGCCATCATAGGTTTGCTTGGAACACAGCACCAGAGCAAACCATCTACCATGAGTAAAATATTGATCGTCGAAGATGAGTCGGACATTTCTGAACTCATCGCCCTACATCTCACCCGCGAGGGGCATGAGCCGATCTGTGTTGGCAATGGCCTGCAAGCCCTGCCCGCCGCTGTTGAGCACTTACCCGAACTGATCGTGCTCGACCTCATGCTGCCAGGCATGGATGGTGTACAGATATTCAAACGGTTGCGAGCTGACACCCGTACCGCCACCATCCCAGTCATCATTCTTACCGCCAAAGCACAAGTCACCGACAAAATCGCCGGCCTTGAACTCGGCGCCGACGACTACCTAACGAAACCTTTTAGCCCACGTGAGCTGTACCTGCGCATCAGTGCTATTCTGCGCCGGGTGAAGAAGGTGACACATGTTTCCGAGGTTCAACGCGGACGATTCATGCTGGACCGCAAGCACATGAAACTCTTCTTGGACGGCGTGCCGCTCGACTTGACTACGACCGAGTTCAAGCTGTTGACCGCGCTCATGGAAAACGACACCACCATCCACACCCGTGCCGACCTCCTGCGCGAAGTGTGGGGCTACAACAGCGATGTTGCCACCCGCACGCTCGACACGCACATCAAACGATTGCGCGAAAAACTCGGTGCAGCCTGCGACCATATCGTCACCATTCGCGGTACCGGCTTCCAGTTCCAGACCGAACTGATTGAGGCTGTTCCTGCATGACCTCCCTCAGCCTTGTCCTCCTCATCCTGCTCGTCGCGTGCATCATCGACATCGCACGTCGTGAGCGGCGCTGGCTGCAACGCTGGGAAGGAGTGGCAAAAAGCATCGGCCTACGGGCATGTGATGCGAACCAACTGCCCGAACAGGCACTGGCACTATATCGCGCCCGTCAGGTCGCGGAAGAGCAGGCCGGGCAGCGCCGGGTGTTTGAAACTCTGCTCGATGAAATCACTCAAGGCCTCGTGCTCGTCGATGAGAACCTGCGGGTGCGTTACGCCAATCAACCGCTGAAAAAAATCCTCCTCCATGCTGATTCCCGCTCTGGACGCGCTCTTATCGAAGTCGTGCGCGACCATCAGATCACCGATCTCGTGCAGGTGGCCATCACCGAGAAACGCCACGCCACACGCCGCATCCAGGTGTTACCGTCCGACGTGGGCGCTGGGACCAACCTCAGCGGGCGTCATTTTCTCATTGAATCTGCACCACTGCCCGCCACATCCGGCGGTGGAGCCTGGTTGATGATTCAGGATGTGACCGAAACCGCGATGACCGAGCAGATTCGCAAGGATTTCGTCGCCAATGCCTCACACGAACTACGCACGCCACTGACGATCATCAACGGCTACATTGAAATGCTGCAGGATGATTCTGAGCCTAACGCCGCTGTGATGAAACGCAGCCTTGGAGTGATGGAGAAGCACGGCAAACGCATCGCCCGCATCATCGAAGATATGCTCGCTATCTCGCGGCTGGAAGATGCCAGAAGCAGCTTGAATCTGGAACCCTTCAACGTCCGCACCTGTGCCCAAGATGCCGCCGATCATCTAGCCCCGATGCTGGAGGGCCGCGACGTGAAGATCGAATTCAACTTTCCCAAAGACGGCGGTAAACTCGAAGGTGACCGCTTTTACTGGGATCAGGTGTTTACCAACCTCATCGAGAACTCGATCAAAGAGAACACCAAGCCTGGTCTCGTCATTCGCGTCAGTGGCGAATGGCTGAAAGACCACTGCCTACTCAAAGTCAGCGACAACGGCATCGGCATCCCCGCGCATGACCTGCCCTTCGTCTTCAAACGCTTTTATCGTGGCAACAAGCACCACTCCTCGCAGATCAAAGGCACCGGACTGGGCCTTTCCATCGTCAAGCGAGCGGTCGAGGCGCATGGCGGTAAGATCGAACTCACCAGCACGCCCGGCAGCGAGACTACGTTCACCATGCGCATGCCTTTGCTGCACACCGAAGCTTGAGCAAGGCCACAGAGTGTGGTTTAGAGGGTTCTTTCTGTGGAAGATCTCTTCGGCCATCGCATTTCCTACCTGCGCGTCTCCATCACCGACCGGTGCAATGAACGCTGCCGTTATTGCATGCCTGAGGAGGAGCAGGCATGGTTCGCCAAGGAGGATACGCTCAGCTACGACGAAATGCTGCGTACCGTTCGCGTCGGGGCCACACTCGGTATCAAAAAGATCCGTGTGACCGGCGGCGAACCCCTCACCCGCCCTGGTGTGGCTGATTTCTGCGCTGATTTGGCAAAAATTCCCGGCATCTCCGATATCGGCATCTCTACCAATGGCACCCTGCTCGCCAAAACCGAAGACGGCATCACGATGGCCGAGCGACTCGTCAAAGCCGGTGTCCGCACGGCCAACATCTCGCTCGATTCGCTTGATCGCGAAACCTACCAACGCACCACCAGCCGCGATCTGCTGCCACGCGTGCTCGAAGGCATTGATGCCGCCATTGCAGCCGGGTTTCAGTCAATCAAGCTAAACTGCGTCCTCATGAAAGGCCAGACCGAGCGTGAATTGCCCGCTCTGATCGACTTTGCTCACCAAAAGAACGCCTTGCTGCGCTTTATCGAGCTCATGCCCGTGAGCACCCAAGACATGCTCAGCGAGGACAACTTCTTGCCCATCGCCACCGCGAAGGCACTCGTCGAACAAACCTCCGGCGCACTCACTCCACTGCCTGACTTCCGCACTAATGGTCCGGCCGCGTATCATCTCATCCCGGCCACCGGCCAAAAGATCGGCTTCATCGGCGCGATGACGAACCTGCATTTCTGCGAGAACTGCGACAAGCTCCGCCTTACCTATGATGGCAAACTGCGCCCCTGCCTCGGCAGTTTCCTTGAGTTCGATCTGCGCAGCGTTCTGCGTGGGGGTTGCAGCGATGCCGAACTCGCCGCTTTTTTCGAGAACGTCGTCGCCCGTAAACCGAAGGAACACGATTTTCGTGATAACTACCAACCCAACCGCAAGATGATTGCAATCGGCGGCTAAAAGCAATGAGCAAGCTCACTCATATCAATCGTAAAGGCGAAGCCGCCATGGTCGATGTTTCCGCCAAACCGCCCGTGCGGCGTGAAGCCGTCGCTGAAGGCCGGATTTTGCTCGCACCGGCCACACTCGCCCTCATTCAGAATAACCAAGTGAAAAAAGGCGATGTCCTCAGCATTGCCCGCATCGCCGGCATTCAGGCCGCCAAGCAAACGCAGCACATCATCCCGCTCTGCCATCAAATTCCGCTGAGCAAAGTGCAGATCGACTTCGAACTCCGTCCCAAGGCCATCCACATCACTGCGACCGCCATCACCGTCGCTCCGACCGGTGTGGAAATGGAAGCTCTCACCGCCGTCAGCATTGCCGCGCTGACAATCTACGACATGTGCAAGGCCGCCGACAAAAAGATGCGGATTGAAGGCATTAAACTAATGCGCAAGACCAAGGGCTGAAGTTGCCGCTTGTCGGATGCACGCGACAGTTTAGCCTCGACGGTTCCCAACCCAGTCCCCAACCCAGTCCCCAACCAACCATGTCCCTTCCCCTGCTCAAACGCATCGGGAGCCTCGCCTCGCGGAGATTTTCTGTGACGGCTGCGCTCGTTCTCTTCACAACCACGTCCCATGCCGCCGACACCACCACCATCAACAGCGGGGACACCGCTTGGCTGCTGGTCTCGACTGCCTTGGTGCTCTTCATGATGATTCCGGGTCTTGCACTGTTTTACGCTGGACTGGTGCGGGCCAAGAACATCCTCTCAATCCTAATGCAGTGCTTTGCGCTGACCGCTGTTCTGAGCCTAGTCTGGCTGGTCTGCGGCTACTCGCTGGCCTTTTCGGACGGCGGCTCTTTCATCGGTGGCTTCGGTAAAATGTTTCTTAATGGCATCAAGCCAACCTCCGTCCGTGCTGACTGCCCGACAATCCCAGAGATGTTGCACTTCGCCTACCAGATGATGTTCTTCCTGATTACGCCGGGCCTATTCATAGGCGCTTTTGCCGAGCGCATGAAGTTTAAGGCCATTCTCGTTTTCAGCATCGCTTGGAGCCTAATCGTCTATGTCCCCTGCTGCTACGGCGTGTGGCACAAAGCTGGCGCGTTCCTTGGCCTAACCGGTGTCATTGACCTCGCTGGTGGTATTGTCGTGCATATCACCGCCGGAGTCGCCGCGTTGGTGGCCTGCGTGATGGTAGGACCGCGCAAAGAGTTCCCCAGCGCGCAATTAATGCCGCACAACCTAGTTTTAACCATTACTGGTGCTGGCATGCTCTGGGTTGGTTGGTTCGGTTTTAATGCGGGCAGCCAACTCGCGGCGAACGGAGCAGCGGCCATGACGCTCGTCGTCACCCATCTTTCCGCCTGCGCCGCCTCGGTGGTGTGGATGCTCATCGAGTGGATGCGCAACGGCAAGCCCAGCGCACTTGGCATCGCCACCGGATCAATCGCTGGATTGGCAGCCATTACACCCGCCTCAGGCAAAGTAGGCCCTGTCGGAGCGATATGCATTGGCAGCCTTTCGGCGATACTCTGCTGGCTGGCCTGCTCCAAGCTGAAAAAACAGTTCCGCTATGACGATTCGCTCGACGTTTTCGGTGTGCATGGCGTGGGAGGATTCGTTGGCACCATCCTCGTTGCCGTATTTGGCTCTACGGGCTTCGCCGGCGGTCTGGGAGACTTTAGCATAGGAAGTCAGTTGGTGACGCAGAGCCTTGCCTCGGTTTACACCATCCTGCTCTCCGGCATTGCTAGCTTTGTGATCTTGAAAGTGATCGATCTCACGATTGGCTTGCGCGTCAGCCCGGAAGAAGAAAACCAAGGTCTCGACCTCGCGGAGCACGGTGAAGTGGCTTACAATAACTGAACTTATTGCCATGCGAGGCGAAGACGGCCAAGGGGCGCTGTCATCAATTTTACGAATGCCTGATTGCGAATTGTCTTTCCGGCGGGCATAGGCTTAAATTTACCCTCTTCTCACCCCCGTCACTCCCTCTTCCCAGTTATGATTGATGTTCAGGAACTCACCAAGCAGTATGCCGGACGCACTGCGGTGAACAACATCTCCTTCCAAGTGGAGCCAGGGGAGATTGTCGGGTTTCTCGGGCCTAACGGTGCAGGAAAATCGACAACGATG
>Ga0114970_10003472_pt1 | contig 11564 bp, 12 predicted proteins | sample M_140205_XF_Meta_FD_87030 | JGI IMG/M metagenome (GOLD analysis project Ga0114970, IMG submission 87030) | Freshwater microbial communities from Lake Montjoie, Canada to study carbon cycling - M_140205_XF_MetaG | ecosystem: Environmental > Aquatic > Freshwater > Lake | place: Lake Montjoie... | reverse complement strand
TCGACGCGGTCGGTGACCGATTGCGAATGCCGCTGATCCTGCGCAGCTCGCCCGGCGGCCCACGCGGTGCCGAATCGCTGTCGCTGCCCGCCGAGGCTGACCTGATCCGGGCCTTGGCGCCCAGCGGCGTGCCGCTGCCCAGCGTCATCCACACGCTGGTGGCCGAAGACGGCATCGGCGACGGCTTCTTGATGACCCGCATCGAGGGCCAGACCATCCCGCGCAAGATCCTGCGAGACCCGGAGTTCGCTGCGGTGCGGCCCCGCTTGGTGGCGCAGTTCGGCGCGGTCCTGGCTGCGATCCACGCCGTGCCCAGCGCCAGCCTGCCGCCCTTGCCACTGCGATCACTGAGCATCACGCTGGCCAAACTGCAGCATCGCTACCAGGCGATGGGCCGCCCGAGCCCAGTGTTCGAGCTGGCGTTTCGCTGGCTGCTCGACCGCCAACCGGCAGAGCTGCCCCACCCAAGCCTGGTCCATGGCGACTTCCGCCACGGCAACCTGATCATCGGCAGCGACGGCCTTCGCGCCGTCCTCGACTGGGAGGTCGGCCACCTCGGCGACCCGGCCGAAGACCTGGCCTGGATCTGCCTGCCGCCCTGGCGCTTCGGCCAGATCGACCAGCCGGTGGGCGGACTGGGCCAGCGCGAAGAACTGTTCAGCGCCTACCAGGCCGCATCCGGCACAGCGGTCGATCGCGAGCGGGTCCGCTACTGGGAAGCCATCAGCAGCCTGCGCTGGGGCCTGGGCTGTGCCGGCATGAACGACTGGTTCGCCAGCGGCCGCGACCCCACGGTCGAGCGCGCGATGATCGCCCGGCGGGTGTCCGAGAGCGAGCTCGACCTGATGCGATTCTTCGCGAGGAGGCCTTGAGATGATCGATGCTCCCCATGGCGCCGACATGTTGGACGCCGTCGCCCGATTGCTGCGCGACACCCTGATCCCGCAACTGCCCGCCGATACGGTGTTCCAGGCCCGGGTTGCCGCCAACGCGGTCGACCTGGTGGCCAGAGAAATACGCTTGAGCGCTGCAGCGCAGACCGACGCCACGCTCAGGCTCAAAGCGCTGCTGTCGCTAGACGCCAGCCTGCCTGCGCTCGAAATCGAGCTCGCCAAGCGGATCCGCGAAGGCCAGGTCGGTGCTGACACGCCAGGGCTGATGGATCACCTCTGGGCCACGACGCTGGCCAAGATGGCGATAGACCAGCCCAGCTATGCAAGCTACAAGCGCGAGATCGAACTGCGCGCGTCAGACTCTTCATCCCAACCCAAACACCCAACCAAGGAGTGAGACCCCGATGGACTTCAACCTTCCCCCCGAACTGATCGCCTACCTGGCAAGGCTAGACGCCTTCATCACGGCCAAGATCAAACCGTTGCAAGCGCAGGACGACAACGAGCGCTTCTTCGACCACCGGCGCGAATGGGCGCGCACCGACTTCGACAACGGCGGTCTGCCGCGGCCCGAGTGGGAGGCCTTGCTCGAGCAGGCCAAAAAGCTCGCCGACGAGGCCGGATTCTTCCGCTTCTCGCTGCCCAAGGAATTCGGCGGCGACGGCGGCAGCAACCTGTGGATGTCGGTGATCCGCGACCACCTCGCCTCGCAAGGCCTGGGGCTGTTCAACGACTTGCAGAACGAGCACTCGGTGGTCGGCAACTTCCCGCTGATCGTGATGCTGCGCGACTTCGGCACACCGGCGCAAAAGGAAAAATTCATCCGCGGCTCGCTGGCGCGCAAGATCCGCATCACCTTCGGCCTGACCGAGCCCGAGCACGGCTCCGACGCCACCCACATGGAGACCACCGCAGTCCGCGAGACCCGCAATGGTCAGGCCGGCTGGCGCATCGACGGCGCGAAGATGTGGACCACCGGCATGCACACCGCCAGCCACTGCTGCGTCTTCGCCCGCACCAGCGGCGAGCCCGGCGCGGCCAAGGGCATCACTGCTTTCCTGGTGCCGGCCGAGACCCCGGGGCTGAAGATCGAGGAATACCTCTGGACCTTCAACATGCCCACCGACCACCCGCGCATCAGCTTGACCGATGTCTGGGTGCCCGAGGACGCGATGTTCGGCGCGCTCGACTTCGGCCTCGCGCTGGCCCAGGCATTCGTGCACGAGAACCGAATCCGCCAAGCCGCCAGCTCGCTGGGCGCGGCCGCGTACTGCGTCGCCGAGAGTGTGAAATATGCGCGCGAGCGCAAGCCTTTCGGCAAACCTCTGGCGACCAACCAAGGCATCCAATTCCCGCTGGTAGAGCTCGCGACCCAGGTCGAGATGCTGCGTCTGTTGATCCGCAAGACGGCTTGGGAGATGGACAGCATGCCGCACCCCGAGGTCGAGAAGCGGCTGTCGGACAAGGTCTCGATGTGCAACTACTGGGCCAACCGCCTGGTCTGCGAAGCCGCCGACCGGGCGATGCAGGTCCACGGTGGCATTGGCTACTCGCGCCACAAGCCTTTTGAGCACATCTACCGCCACCACCGCCGCTATCGCATCACCGAGGGTTCGGAGGAGATCCAGATGCGCAAGGTCGCCGGCTACCTGTTCGGCTTCATGGGCCCGAACCGCCACGACTGATCCCTCATTCGATCCACAGGAGACACAGATGACACACCCAAATCGACGCTCTATCGTGCTGGCACCGCTGGCGGCCGTCGCGGCCGGTGCGATGCCGCTGGCCGCGCTGGCGGAAAAGAAATACGGCCCCGGCGTGACCGACAGCGAGATCAAGATCGGCCAGACCATCGCCTACAGCGGCCCGGCATCGGCTTACGGCCAGCTCGGCCGCGCCGAGGCCGCGTATTTCAAGATGCTCAACGAGCGCGGCGGCATCAACGGCCGCAAGATCAACTTCATCTCGGTGGACGATGGTTTTTCACCGCCCAAAGCCGTTGAGCAAACCCGCCGACTGGTCGAGCAAGAAGAGGTCGCGCTGATGTTCGGCATGCTGGGCACGCCGCTCAACACCGCCACCCGCCCCTACCTCAACTTGAAGAAAGTGCCGCAGCTGTTCATCGCCGCGGGCTCAGAGACTTTCGCGAATCCGGAGAAATATCCCTGGACCATGGGCTGGCAGCCAACGCTGCGGCTGGAGGCGAACTTCTACGCCAAGAACATCCTGGCCACCCACGCCAACGCCAAGATCGGCGTGCTGTATCAGGATGACGATTTCGGCAAAGAACTGCTCAACGGGTTGAAAGAGGGCCTGGGTGCCAAGGCCGCCACGATGGTCATCGCGGCAGAGAGCTTCCAGGCCACCGACCCGACCGTCGACTCGCAGCTCATCACGCTCAAGGGCGCGGGCTGCGACACCGTGATGCTGTTCACTTACGCCAAGCAAGGCGCGCAGGCGATCCGCAAGATCTTCGACCTGGGCTGGAAGCCCGACACCTATTTGCACCTGGGGTCGGCATCGGTTGGCGCGACGCTGACACCGGCAGGACTGGACCGATCGGTCGGCATCAAGACCGCCGGCTTCATGAAGGACGCCACCGACAAGCAGTGGGCCAACGACGCCGAGCTCAAACCCTTCTTCGAGTTCATGAAGAAGTACATGCCCGAGGCCAACCTCAACGACTCGCTGAACCTGGCTGGCTGGGCTTATGCGCAGATGATCGAGCAGGTGCTGCGCCAGTGCGGTGACGACCTGACGCGCGAGAACATCGTGCGCCAGGCCGCCAACCTGAAGGACTTCCGCAATCCGGCGCTGTTGCCGGGCAGCCTGATCAACACCAGCCCGACCGACTACCGGGTGGTCAAGTACATGAAGATGCAGCGCTTCAGCGGCCAGATCTGGGAGTTCCTCTAAGCGTCCCGAGGCCGGCCGAAGCCGGCCGTCCCCCCATGGGGGTCAAGCTGCCAAGCCACATTTGCTTGCGCGCGTGCCGCGCCAGCCCGCGCTGTTCAGCCGCGCGCCGCACCCTGGGTGTTGACGTAGAGCGAATACAGCGACTGGCTGGCGGCCATGAACAGCCGGTTGCGCGCCGGTCCGCCAAAGCACAGATTGGCACAGCGCTCGGGCAGCGCGATACGGCCTATCGGCGTGGCGTCGGGTGCGAAGACCGTGACGCCGTCGCGGCCTGCTCCCGTGCCCCAGCCGGCCCACAGGTTGCCATCGACATCGCAGCGAAATCCGTCGGGCGCGCCGTCTTCATCGGCGGTGAAGAACACCCGGTCATTCGACAGATGGCCCAGCGCATCGACATCGAAGACACGGATCCGGCGCGGCAGCACACCTGACTCCACGACATAAAGCCGGCGCTCGTCAGGCGAGAACGCCAGCCCGTTCGGGCGTTCGATCTCGCTGCACATCACCGCCAGCTCGCCGCTTCGCGGATCGAAGCGGTACAGGTTGGTCGGCAGTTCCACCTCGGCCCGGTAGCCTTCATAGTTGCCCAGGATGCCGAAAGGCGGGTCGCTGAACCAGACCGTGTCGTCGGACTTCACGACCACATCATTGGGCGAGTTCAGCCGCTTGCCGTCGAAGCTGTCGGCGATCACGGTGATCGAGCCGTCGTATTCGGTGCGGATCACGCGCCGACCACCATGCTCGCAGCTGATCAGCCGGCCCTGGCGGTCGCGCGTGTTGCCGTTGGCAAAACCCGAGGGCTGGCGAAAGGTGCTGACCTGGCCGCTAGACGCCTCCCATTTCAGGATGCGGTTGTTCGGGATGTCGCTCCACAACAGGTAACCGCCGTCGCCGAACCAGACCGGACCCTCGGCCCAGCGGCATCCGGTGTGCAGTCGCTCGACCGCGGCCGCATGCAGCCGGTAAGGTTTGAAGCGCGGATCGAGGATCTCGATCGCTGGGTCGGGGTAGCGGGTGGCGGCTTGCCAGCCTGGGTCTTGCGGCATCGTCGATCTCCGGTTTCGGCGCCGATCAGCGCGCCGGGCCAGATGACCATTGTCACCCGGGCAGCCTGCTTGGAGCCGCCGTGCAGCAGGACCGACAAGGCGATCGCCGGCCGCGCGCCGTCGCCGCCGCGCAGTCGATGCACGCGTCACCTGACGCGCGCGAATGCGCTCTACCAGCGCGTTCGCACCCCAGGCTGAGCGCTTCAGCGCCCCGACCGCCCGCCTTTTCGTGTCAGGCGCAAGGCTTCGTCGGCCTGCGCCTGGGCCAGCGCCGCGGCCTGCCAACCCGCATGCTCGGCAGGCGTTTCGAGCGTGATCGCGCCCAGCGCGGCAGCGCGGAAATCGTTGAGCACGACCTCGGCGGCTTTCTGCAAGTTGATGCGCCCGCCGGTCTGCACCAGTCCGCGTTGGCGCGCGATGGCTTCGAGCAGCAGCTCGGACTTCATCACTGAGACCTCGCTGAGCCGGTAGCGCGACTCGATACTGGCCGCGTAACTTGCCTGCAACTGCTCCAGCAATTCGAGCGCCACTTCCTGCTCGTCATAGGCATTGCGACCAATCGCGCCGCAGGCCGCGAGCAGGTAGCCGCATTGCGGCACCTCGATCTTGGGCCAGAGCATGCCAGGCGTGTCGAAGAGCTTGAAATCGCTCGCCAGCATGATGCACTGCTCGATCTTGGTGATGCCCGCTTCGTCACCGGTCTTGGCCGACTTCTTGCCCACCAGCGTGTTGATCAGCGTCGACTTGCCGACGTTGGGGATACCGCAGATCAGCACCCGCAGCGGCTTGGCCATGCCCCCGCGCAAGGGTGCGAGCTCGCGGCAGGCCTTGACCAGGCGCTGCGCCGGTGCTCTTTCACTGGCATCTAGCGCGATCGCACGGGTCTCGGGCAGCTTGTTGTAATAGTCCAGCCATTGAACCGTGCGGCCGGGATCGGCCAGATCCTGCTTGTTCAGCAGCTTGAGCGCGGGTTTACCGGCAGTCAGGCTCGACAGCAAGGGGTTGGCGCTGGCGCCCGGCATCCGCGCGTCCAACAGTTCGATCACCACATCGATGCCGAGCTTGATGCGCTCGGCGATCGCCTTGCGGGTGACATGCATGTGGCCGGGAAACCATTGGATGGCCATTGATGACTTGTGCTTTGCGGCCTGTGTTGGGCCTCGATTGTCGGTGACACTTGAGAGCTTCACACAGCGGCATCAGCATGGAGTGTTACACCATCATGGTTCCGTTTTGATTTTACGGTCAAGCATTCTCCCCGAACCGATCCCGGCGACCAACGATATCGCGGAGCTTTCGCCCGGAACCTCACCTGGCCTGATTGGATGGGTAGCAGTCGATGAACTCAATTCGACCGCTCCTGCACGTATGTCGCCGAGGGTTGAAGCGAACATTGCGCGCAAATGATCGTGGAACCGATGAAACTCGACACTGTGGACGCCCCTTGCCGCACCCCAATGCAACGATGCGTCGAGCAGGACGGCGGTCCCGTGTGCCTGCACCGTGACGGGTGTCCCGCGCGATGCTGCCAGCGCAGCAATCCGGCTTGCGCCGGTAAAGCCTCCGCAGAGCCCCAGATTGACCTGCAGGAGTGCCACGTGCGCGGCATCCAGTAACCCGAGAAACGCCTGCTCGGCATACGCCGCTTCTCCGGCGATGACGGGAATGCCGGCTCGACCGATGCGCGCCATTGCCGGGTGATCCTCGAATGCCACCGGCGCCTGGATCGCATCGGCTCCCGCCAGCCGCCAGGCTTGCGCGAACCCGATCGCATTGCCCACATGCAACTGGTTGACCGCATCGACCCAGAGCACGCCATCGCTTCCAGTCGCATCGCGCGCGGCGCTGATTCTCGCGACATCGTCCTCGAGCGACATTCCGCCGACCTTGATCTTGACGTTGCGAAACCCTTCGCCGCGGTAGCGCGCGACCTCGCTGGCGAGATCGACGGTATTGTCACCGTCGCGATAGAGGCCGCCGCTGGCATAGACGTCGACAGCATTGCCGATGTCGGCTGTTCCCGCCAGTGCCTGCCACAATGGCCGCTGTCGCGAGCGCGCCAGCAAGTCCCAGAGCGCCATGTCGATCGCGCTCAGGACAGCGGCGCCGACCCAGTCCTCATACGGCATGGTGTCGCGCAATGCCCCGATCGCCTCGCCGTCGGGGAACGATCTCCCCACCACACTCGTTCGCAACGATCTCGCGAGCGCCGCCAGCACAACGCCGATCTCGTCCTGCTTCGACCACGCCTCGCCGCAGCCGCGCACGCCCTCGTCGGTCTCGAGGATCAGCAGCGGCGCGCGGCGCTCGGTCCAGCGCGAGACCGGATTCCACGAGCGCCCATCGAGCTTGCGCACATATTCGAGCACCTCGGCGCGAACGATGCGCACGACCGAATCAGTGCGCCAAGCCAGGCGGCTCGTGCGGATCGGCGTCCCAGACCACCTTCGCCGCGGCAAGATCCTCGAGCGCGAAGCCGACCGACTTGAACACGGTGATCTGATCGGCGCGCATGCGACCTGCAATCTTTCCGGTCACCAGGTCACGCAGGTCCTCGGCGATCCGGTCGTTGCTGATCGCGCCGCTCTGCAAAGCCTGCACCACGTCGCCGCCCTCGGCCAGCGCCGCGGCGTGGTCGTCGACGATGCAATCGGCGCGGCGCATCGCTTCGTCGTCGGTCTCGCGCATGTCGGACTTGAACGCGCCGACGAGATCGAGATGAACGCCGATCTTGTCGCCGACCTGCCATGCAGCCATTAGCAACAGCGATGCCGACGGCATCAGCGGCACGTCGATCCGGTGATTGACGCGCATCGACGCGTGGATGTCCGCCGGCAGCGCGCGCTCGAGCGCCGCGATCATCGTCGGCCAATCGAGGCGATTGCGGATGGTGTCGGCGTCGAGATATTGCACGCCGTCAGAATCCGAATTCGGTGAATCGCGCCAAGAAGTTGCGCGTGCGCTCTTCGCGCGGGTTTTTCAGCACTTCGTCCGGCGTCCCCGACTCGTGGATGCGGCCGTCTGCCAGGAACAGGATCCGGTCGGCATAGTGGTACGCGAAGCCGACCTCGTGCGTGACCAGCAGCATGGTGCGCCCTTCTTCGGCGAGCGCACGGATCACGCGCAGCACTTCGCCGACAAGCTCGGGATCGAGCGAAGACGTGGGCTCGTCGAACAGCAGTACTTCGGGATCCATCGCCAGCGCGCGGGCGATCGCGACGCGCTGCTGCTGGCCGCCGGACAGCTTGCCGGGGTACACCTCGACCTTGTCCGAGAGCCCGACCTTTGCCAGTTCCGACAATGCACGATCGCGCGCCTCGTTCGCCGGCCGGCCTCGGACGGTGATCATCCCTTCCATGACATTCTGCAGCGCGGTCATGTGCGGAAACAGGTTGAACTGCTGGAAAACCATCCCGACGCGCTCGCGGACGCCGCACAGCTCGCGCTCGGAATAGACGCGCTCGGCTGATGCGACAGTGCCGCCACTGCCCTTGCGGGGGGTCCCGAGCGTGACGCCATCGAGCGCGATCGTTCCACTGGTAGGCATCTCCATGAAGTTGATGCAGCGAAGGAGCGTGCTCTTCCCCGATCCGCTAGAGCCAATGATTGCGATCCGCTCGCCGCGCCGGACGTCGATGTCGATGCCTTTCAGCACCTCCAGCGCGCCGAAGTACTTGTGCAGGTTGCGAATCTCGATCAGCGTGTCGGTCATGTCAGCTTTGCAAAGGCGCCGGTAGGAATGTCGACCATCAATCCCGCGCCGCGAGCCGCCGCTCCAGCCGCGACGACAGCCAGCTTCCGGGATAGATCAGCACGAAATACACCAGTGCGACGACGGTCAGAATCTCCAGCGGCCGATAGTACGTGGACGACAGCAATCGCCCCTGGTACATGATCTCGTGCACGGCCAGAACCGACGCGAGCGACGTGACTTTCGCCAACTCGATCGCCCGATTGGTGAATGCCGGCAACATCCGCTTGCCCACCTGCGGCAGGATGATCCGCAAGAGGCTGGTCCTCCATGTCATCCCCAGCGCTTTCGCCGCTTCCCATTGCCCGCGCGCGATCGACTCGATGCCGGCGCGGAAGATCTCGGCGCAGTACGCGGACGTGTTCAGCGTCAACGCCAGGATGGCGGCGGTGACCGGCGTGAGTTGGTGTCCCAGCACGATCGGGAACGCGTAGTAAAACCAGATGAGCTGGATCAGCACCGGCGTGTTGCGAAATACCTCGACGTAACCGATCGCCGGCCAGCGCAGCCAGCGCCGGCCCGACAGCAGTCCAAGGCTGATCGCCAGTCCAAGCACAAGTCCCAATGCGAAGGCGATTGCCCACAACTCGATCGTCAGCCCGACGCCGCGCAACAGGATGTGGAAGTTGTCGGTGACGACCTTGAAGTCCCACGTGTACTCCATGTCAGCCCGCCTGCGCCAGCCGGCGTTCGGCGACACGCGCGAGGCTGCTCGCGGTGAACAGCAGAATGAAATACATGACGGCGATCGTCGTGTACGTCTCCATCGGCCGGAACGTGATGCTGTTGACCTGCTGCGCCTGGTAGAGCAGTTCGGCATAAGCCAGCGACGAGGCGAGCGCGGTGGTCTTGGTCAGCTCGAACGAACGCTCGACGAACGGGGCGACCATCCGGCGCAGCGCCTGCGGGACGATGATCCTGCGCAATGCAGCCCGGCGCGTCATCCCGAGCGCGCTCGCCGCTTCCCACTGCCCGCGCTCGACCGAAACGATGCCGCCGCGGAACACTTCGGCATAGAACGCGCCGGATTGCGTCGACAGCGCGAGCACCGCGGCCGCATACGGATCGAGGTTGAGGCCGATCAGGATCGGCAGCGCATAAAAGAACCAGAAGAAGTGAACGATCGGCGGGGTATTCCGGTAGAACTCGACGAACACGGTCGCCGGCGCTCTCAGCCACTTGTGATGCGACAACCGCATCAGCGCGAGTGCCATCCCGACGATGACGCCGAGCACGATCGAGATCAGCGCGATCCGGACCGTGCCCACGAGCCCGGCCAGCAGGAGGTCGAAATGGCTCCAGACGGCCGAAAAGTCCCACTGGTACGGCATTGCCTTAAGCCCGTCGACGTCTACCGCGCGAAGCTGGCCGCGCGAGCGCTAGTTGACCCACTTCTCCTTGACGATCGGCGGCGCCTTCGACGGATCGATGTTGCGCGACTTCAAGAACTCCTCGTAGAACTTCTGCGTGTCGCCGGACTTGTAATACTTGTCGAACTCCTTGTCGAGGAAGTCGCGGAACGACTTGTCGTCCTCGCGCCGGATGCCGCCCGACGTCGCGAGGGCGATCACGGGCTCGGGGATCACCACCTTGCCCTTCTTCACGCGCGCTTGCTGCATCACCAGCGCCGGGTGGTAGAACGACGCCGCGTCGACACGGCCCGAATAGAAGGCAGCTATCGCTTCGTCCATGTTCTGGAAACGCTCGATCTTCGCCTTCGGCAAACGCTTGGTCAGCTCGCGGTCGGGCGCCGTGCCGAGCGTCACCGCAATCTTCACATCTTCGCGATCGAGTTCGGACCAGTTCTTGACGTTCATCCCGTCCTTGAGCAGCACGCCCTGCGCGTACCAGAAGAACGGCGAATCGGGAAAGTCGATCGCCTTCTTGCGCTCGTCGGTCGGGTCGAGGACGAACATCACGTCGATCTGGTTGGCCTGGATCGCCGCAATCGCGTTGCCCCAGGTCGTCTCGACCAGGACCGGTTTTACGCCAAGATCCTTCGCCACCTGCACGCCCATCCGGTAGCCGATGCCGCTCCAGTCGCCGGAGCCCGGGTCCTTGAAGAACCACGGCTCGCCCGGCGTGACGCCGATGCGGAGCTCGCCCTTTTGCTTGATCTGTTGCATCGTCGACTGGGCCTGGACACTGCCGGACGCGACGCCAAGCGCGGCGACGGCCGCCAGCGCGAACGAGATGACGATGTTACGTAGCTTCATGGGTTCTCCGTGTGTCGGGGCCGCTTCGAGTTGTCCCGAGTCGACCTCAGTTCGTTGCCGCGAGCAGCTCGGCATTTCCGCAGGATGCTGTCGTGTTGACTGTTACCAAGCTTTCGATCAGCAACCGCTCGCTAATGTAACGGCCTTCGCCTTATGACGCGCCGCGTCGCGCACGATCACCGGAACGATCGGACCGCCCTGCGCGGCGATGCGGCGGCGGCACTCGCCGACAAATGCTGTCGAGCCGGCGACGAGCATCGCATCGGTCCTTTCAGTCGAGGAAGCGGTGCAGCCGGTGCAGAGCCCGAGCGTTTCCGCAGCGCTTCGGTCGACCGTCGAATCCGGAGCGACGACGCTGTGGCCGGTGGCGAGGGCCGCGACGATCTGCGCCGGCAGCCGGTGTCGCCTTCAGCGACGCACTCGACCACGCTGCGCGGACGCAGGCTCCAGCGATTGGTTTCGCCGGTCGAACCCGGCAGCTTCAGGTCGGGGAATGCGCGGGCTTCTCAAGTTCCCGAAATTGCGGTCAAGTCATCACGGTAAACGCGCAACTCAAACCGCTGGCATGCGATTTAGAGCGGAGTCAAAGGCACTCGGCCAGTCGCCATCAACGACAATGACCCTACTCAGAGCCTCGACCTAAGGCCCTGGACACCGCCATCGCGGCCCCAACACCATAAAAAAACGCGTTTGAACGACTTATCACCGGCCATGGTGGGCGCGTGGAGAGCGTAAGACTTTC
>Ga0114970_10003468_pt1 | contig 11570 bp, 9 predicted proteins | sample M_140205_XF_Meta_FD_87030 | JGI IMG/M metagenome (GOLD analysis project Ga0114970, IMG submission 87030) | Freshwater microbial communities from Lake Montjoie, Canada to study carbon cycling - M_140205_XF_MetaG | ecosystem: Environmental > Aquatic > Freshwater > Lake | place: Lake Montjoie... | reverse complement strand
GACCCGCACATGCCGTATGCAGAACCGGAACTCGCTCGGCTATCTGTCTGCCGCCCTCCGCTCTCACCGCACCGCAGCACCAGTGCCTTCGCTCCTTGCCAAAGCTCCCACCACCTGAACTGTTACCCTGCGCGGTTGCTTTGGCCAGATAATTGGCGTCGTCTGGAATATCGAGCGTCGTGCGCATAGCGGCACAGTAGCACAAACGCAACAGCCTACGGGCCGAATCACGGCCCTCACAGCCCGGTAACTACATGACTTCGTAGTCTTCGCGAAGGGCTGGCGGGCGTCCGGGAACGGCGGTGCCTTCCTTTTCCTTCTTGTTGAGATCGTCGGCCAGAATCACGGCCTCGGCAAGATCCCGCATGGAACGGCGCAGACGACGGCTCTCGTTGCGGAGACGGAGGTAAGCCTCCTCTTCACTCAGGCCGTGGCGCGACTGGAGAATACCTTTGGCGCGCTCCACGAGTTTGCGGGTTTCGAGAGCCCGCTTCATTTCGAGCGTTTCCGACATGAGCCGGGCGTTCTGGATGGCGATGCCAGCCTGGCCCGCGACAGCCTTGAGGAACCCGACTTCTTCATCCTGGAACGAGCGCTGCTGGCGGGTGTAGATGTTAATCGACCCGATGACCTTGCCCTGGCAGAACAGCGGGGCAAAAAGGGCGGAAGTCAGGCCGGTCCGGCGAGCCAGTTCGGGGTAGCGGTACTTCTTGTCGTCCTGCATGCGATCAACGGCCACGGGTTGACCATCGCGGAGGACCTGCTCAATGAGCGAACCTTCCATGCGGATGGGCATGCGGTGCATGTAGTCGGGCGAGGAGCAGCGCGCGGCACTTACGGTGAGTTCTTTGGTCTCTTCATCGACCAGAAGGATGGAGCAGATGGCACAGTCGAGGGTTTCGGCGACCATCTCAGAGATCGCCTGGAGGATGCGGTCGAGGTAGCTCTCCGCGCCGATGGTCTGCGCGACTGCAGCGAGGGTTTCGAGGCGACGACTGGCGGTCTGCGATTGTGCGGCCAGGCGGGAGCGCCCGATGAGGCCGCCCATCTGTTCGCCGAGGAAGGTGATGAGAGCGACTTCATCTGTGGAGTGTTCATGAATCTCCACATGCTGGACATTGATGACGCCAATCAGAGTTCCACCATCTACCAGAGGCACCGAAAGGAAGGCTTCGAAGGTGTCTTCCGGCAGGGCAGAAAATGCTTTAAAGCGGGAGTCCTGCGAAGCTTTGCGAGGCAGGGCGACGACGGCGTGGTGGGCGGCTACCCAGCCAGTAACGCCTTCACCCATTTTCAGACGAACATTGCCGATCTCGGCGGAATGATCCAGCTGCGAGGCGCGAAGAACAATTTCGTCTGTTGCGTGATCAATGAGATACACCAGACAGGAGTCCGATTGGGTGACATTGGCAGCGAGAGCTACCAATTCCCGAAGGATCGTTTCCAGATCCTGATCGGAACTGACCATGCTGCTGATTCGATGCAGAAGGGCGATGTGGCCGCCTGCGGGACTACTGGTGGTTGCCATAGTAGGGGTCATCTTTGCAGCCGTGAAATAGTGGCCTAAATCTGAGTTTAGGGACCGCAAAAGAAGGCGTCCAATTCAAAATTTGGATAGGTAGGATGGATTAAATCTCCAGCGGAGGCAATACCTGGGTTGGGCTTTTGTTTTCAGCGGGTGGCGAGACCTGCGTGAATGATCTCGCGGTCAGTGGCATCCCAGCCGAGCAGATGTTGCCGCATCCGGACATGATCTTCCGGGCTCCAGTGCGCCCGCATCAGGCCGGTTTCCGAGTGGCGGACGATGGCCTGCAGGATATGGGTGATCTCGTGCGCCAGAAGGTGACCAAGCAGTTGCGCCATGGCCGGGCCAGGCTCCGCGGCTGCAATGCGATCCGCAAAGATGTGGATGCGGGACTTCTCATAGGGCGAGGCATAACCATAAGCTCCGGGATGCTCTCGGGAAGTGGAGTGGGGCGCGAGGGTAATACGGACGCCATTTGCGGGACAGGCCCTGAAGCCCGTCTGCCAGCGAAGGTTGACATCCGTTGCAGCCAACAGGCGGGTAGCAACCGACTGAGCGATTTGCACGGCGCGGGGTTCGCTGTCGTATTCGATGCAGACGTTTACGACGGGCGCGTCCGGAGCGGCCGTATTCCGGCCCCAGGCACTGCAGGCCAGTAGCAATGTGGAGCAAACCGTGGAGCAAACCGTGGAGCAAACCGTGGTATCGATGTTCATTTTCATCCGGCCTCATAACCTGTGGCGAGGGCCGGGCGGAAAGTCCGCCAGGAAATTAACGGCGGGCGTCGGATACAATTTCCACTTATGGCAAAACTTGGATTTCTCGGACTTGGCCTGATGGGTTACCCGATGGCACGCAACCTGCTAAAGGCCGGACACGAAGTGGCTGTGTGGTCGAACACAGGGTCGAAAGCGACCCAACTGGCAGCGGAAGCAGGCGCAAAAGAGTGCGCCACTCCTGCCGAGGTCGCGGCCGACGCCGAAGTCGTCTTCGTCTGCGTGGGCAACACGGAGATGGCGGAAACCGTGATCACCGGCGCGAATGGCCTGAAGTCGGGCGGCAAGGCGGGGATGATTGTGGTGGATGCCTCGACCATCGGACCGTCATCCAGCGTTCGGATCGGCAATTCGCTGGCGGAAAAGGGGATCGAGTTCCTCGGGGCGCCCTGCACGGGCTCCACACCCGGTGCCATCGCCGGGACGCTGACGTTTATGGTTGGCGGTAAGGAAGAGGTCTTTGAAAAAGCGAAGCCATTCCTCGAAGCCATGGGCAAGAAACTCTACTACTGTGGCGGCCCGGGAACGGGACTGCACGCCAAGCTGACCCAGAACCTGGTGCTCTCCAACATTTTACAGGCGTTCAACGAAGGTATCGTGTTGAGTACAAAGGCTGGGGTACCTCCCGCCCTGATGCTGGACATCCTTTCCAATTCGGCAGCGAAGTCGGGCTTGATCGAGTACAAGGCCCCGTTTATCTTCCGTCGCGACTTTACGACCAACTTCTCGGTGAAGTGGATGCACAAGGATATTGGGCTGATGCTGGAGTCGGCAGCGGAACTGAATGTACCGACACCGTTGACCGCCCTGACTCGCCAGATGTTCCAGGCGGCGATTGCGACCGGTCACGGGGAAGAAGACATCTGCTCCACCATTAAGGTCCTGGAAGGCCTGACCGGAGTGGAAGTAAAGGGATAGTAGAAGGGCCTGCGGGTCGGGAAATACCCCGGCCCGCAGTCTTCCAAAAATAATATCCATTTTTCTATTGCATTCCGTTTCTGGGTATTCTATTATTGGAATCAAGCCGGGGAGGACAATTACTCCCACCAAAGCGAGACTAACCTCTAAACTGAAAGACCCCTGAAGCAACCTCCCCGGCGCCCGTAAGGGTTTGGGTCTTTCGAAAAAGCAACACTCTCCTCTTGTAGCAAAACCCCTTCTTAACCAGCGTGTTACCATTTGATCAGGCGCTTTCTTCAGGCTTTTCATCACGACGCATGCTTCCCCGCACACTTACTGTTCTCGGGTCCACAGGCTCAATCGGCACCAACACTCTGGATGTAGTTCGCCAGCATGGCGGAACTTTGCAGGTGTTCGCGCTGGCTGCCGGCCGCAACGTAACGTTACTTTCCGAACAAATTCAGGAGTTCCGACCCCAGGTTGTAGTCTTGCCGGACGAAGCAGGACGTCAGGAACTCATCAAACTTCTACCAAAAACAGTAGCGCCTGACATTCTGATCGGCCCGGAAGCCCTGGTTGCCATCTCTGTGGCTCAGGAAGTGGACACGGTCATGTCCTCTATTGTTGGGGTCGCCGGCCTGGAGGCCACTCATGCTGCGGCGTGTTGCGGCAAACGGATCGGTTTGGCCAATAAAGAGTCACTCGTGTCGGCCGGAAAGCTGATGATGGAGGCGGTAGCGCGGCACAGGGCGGAACTGATCCCGGTGGATTCAGAGCATAATGGAGCGCACCAGTGCCTGCGGGCCGGGCTGCGGGGAGAGGCGCGAAAACTGATCTTAACGGCGTCCGGTGGTCCATTCCGGAACACGCCGAAGGCCGATTTGGAGTTCGTGACACCAGCGGACGCCCTGAAGCATCCAACTTGGAAGATGGGGAATCGCATCACGATTGACTCCGCCACCTTGATGAACAAAGGCTTCGAAGTGATTGAGGCGCATTGGCTTTTCGCATTTTCCCCGGATGAGATTGAAGTAGTTGTACACCCGCAGTCGTCGGTCCACGCGATGGTGGAGTACGAGGACGGCAGTGTGATTGCTCAGGTTTCTGCGACGGATATGCGAATGCCGATTCAGTACGCCCTCAGTTGGCCAGAGCGGGATGCCGCCCCGGTGCCGCGAATCGACTGGACACAACCCAGAAGCTGGGACTTCCACGCCCCTGATTTTGATAAGTTTCCATTGTTGGGCCTGGCTTACGATTCTTTGCGGATGGGTGGCTCGGCTTCCTGTATCCTCAATGCGGCAGATGAGATTGCAGTAGAGGCTTTTCTGGCCGGAAAGCTCGGTTTTACGGGGATTGCGCGCACGGTACAGGAAACTCTGGAACGGATACCGCACAGTGAGCCGCGGACGATAGCCGAGGTGTTAACGGTAGACCTGCTGGCTCGCGACAAGGCACGTGAAATCGTTGAAAAGAGAGCGGTTCTGGTGCCATCCAGTATGGCCCGAGCCGGAAAGTAAGGGGGCGCAATGACAAATCTCCTGGCACTGATAACGCAATTCTGGTGGCTGCTGGTTCTGATTGGCATCATGATCATCGTGCACGAGCTCGGCCATTTTTGGGCGGCACGAGCTTTTGACGTCAAGGTGGATGTCTTCAGCTTCGGCTTTGGTCCCAGACTCTTCTGGACGAAGAGAGGCGAGACAGAGTATCGAATCTCCCTTTTGCTGTTCGGGGGCTACGTCAAGATGGCGGGAGATCAGCCCAGCGAAGACGGCACCACGGATCCGCGCGGCTTCCTCGCAAAACCTCGCTGGCAGAGACTGATCATTGCCTTCGCCGGACCCTTTATGAATATCGTTTTGGCAGTGGGCGTCCTGACAGGGCTGTTCATGGTCAAGTTCGAGAAGATCGTAGATGACAAAGGTGCTCTGATAGGCCACGTGATGCCGGATTCCCCTGCTGCCAAAGCAGGTATGCAGGCTGGCGACAAGATCGTGCGGCTCAACGGCAAGGAAAATCCTGACTGGGAAGATATCATTACCACTGAGATTCAGGCAGTGGCACAGCCTCTGTCCATCAGCTACGAACGCCAGGGACGTCGAATCTCCACCTCGGTAACACCCAGGCTGGACGACCGCTCCGGGCTGGGAGATGCGGGTTGGGAGGGTGAAAACCAGATTCAGGTGGGAGCTGTAACTGCAGGCATGCCGGCGGCTGCCGCCGGGCTCGTGAAAGGAGATTTGTTGATCACTGTGAACGGACTGCCCATTCACTCCCGTTACACCTTGCCGGAAGTGATCCGTAAGAGCGAAGGCAAGCCCGTAATACTGGAATACCAGCGGGCTGGAACGCTTCATTCGGTCGCCCTGAACCCCGTCTACAAGACGATGGAAGGCAGTACCCGGTGGATGATCGGCGTTTCCTCTGACGTCAAATGGAATATCCAAAAGATGCAGCTTTCCTTCCCTGCGGCGCTGGCTGAGTCGTTGCGAGTCAACCGCCGGTATGGAACTCTGATCGTGGAACTGCTGAAGGGCATGATCGAGCAGCGGATGCCGGCCAAAAACCTGCAGGGTCCGGTCGGTATTGCACAGCAGGCCACTCAGGCAGCGCAGGAAGGTCCTGCAACGTTCCTTACCCTGATGAGCATGGTGAGCCTCAACCTGGCGATTCTGAACCTCCTCCCGATTCCGATTCTGGACGGAGCCATGATTCTGACGCTGCTGATTGAAATGATCATGGGCCGGGATATCAGCCTTTCGGTGAAGGAAGCTATGTTGAAGGTCGGCTTCGTATTCCTGATGATGCTGATGGTCTTTGTTCTGTACAACGACATCGTCCGTCGCATAACTCCCGGAATCTTCTTTTTCTTGTAGCTCGGCTTGTATGTAGCCCGGGGCTCAATTTGTAAATGATTCCTGGAAGCCACAGAACCTTCCTGCGCATCTGATAATCTGAACCAAGCCGACTAAAGTCCATGCACTGTACGTGTGTCCGCCATGCGGACCTGCCGAACACATCCCGAATCTTCAACGACCTGACGGTGCACTACGACAGGGTCGCTGACTTGTATCCCTTTCCCACCAATGACTTAGGGGCGATTCGGCGCGCAGCAGCATTTGCTTTTCCGGCAGACCGTCGCGCCGCTGCGGTGGCCGCGTTACGGCCCCTGAATGCAGGAAACCCGTCGCTGGAAAAACTGGCGCAGCACGGTACGGTCGCCATCATTACCGGCCAGCAGGTTGGCCTGTTTTCCGGCCCGGTCTACACGATTTACAAGGCGCTGACCGCAATCCGGATTGCCAGTGATCTGAATGCGTCGGGAATTCCGGCAGTCCCGATGTTCTGGCTCGCCACGGAAGATCACGATTTTGCGGAAGTGGACCATGCGTTCGTCTTCGGCCCGGACCATCACCCGGTCAAACTGAGGCTGGAAGCGGATGGCGGGAACGCCCCTCGCCCTGTGGGAAACCGAACGATCCTGCACGCTCCGATTGATGAACTGCGGAAAGCCCTGGCTGGCCTGCCATTTGCCGACGAAACGATAGCACTGGCGGAACGTGCCTACGCGCCGGGCGAGACACTGGGTTCCGCCTTTGCCAACATGCTGCGGGAGTTGTTTGCCGATTACGGCCTGCTTCTGATTGACCCGATGCAGACCTCTCTGCGTGAGTTGGCGGCACCATTTATCAGGCAGGCTGTAGAGCAAATGCCCGAACTGGTGCAGGGCGTCATGGCGCGGAGCGCAGAGCTGGTGAGGCGTGGGTACCACGCGCAGGTTCTGGTAGATAACCAGACATCGCTGGTATTTGCCCTGCGCGACGGTGAGAGAATTGCTCTGCATCGCCAGGCCGACAACTTCAGTGCGGGCTCACGTAATTGGACGACGGCAGAACTGGCTGGCAGCGCTGAACAACTGTCTCCGAACGCCCTGCTCAGGCCGGTCGCGCAGGACTATATGTTCCCGACGGCGGCCTATGTGGGCGGCGCGGCGGAACTGGCCTACCTGGCGCAGTCTGCGGTGCTGTATGAACAACTGCTCGGACGACGCCCTGTGGCCTTCCCCCGGGCCGGCTTTACGGTGATTGATGAGCGAGCTGCGAAGAGAATGGCGAAGTACCGTCTGTCGCCGACCGAACTCTTCCGACCCGAGCGGGAGTTGCAGGAAACCCTGGCTGCTCGTTTGGTACCGGCTGCCCTGCGCCACAAGATAGAAGCAACGCAGTCTGTGGTGCGAAACGCGCTGGACGGCCTGGATGCGGAGTTACGACAGTTCGACGTATCGCAGTCCAAAGCCCTGGCCACCAGCCGCCGAAAGATTGAGCACCAGATGGCCAAGACGGCGCGGAAGATTTCCATGCAGGTTCTGGCGAAGGATCAGGAATCGGCCAGGGATACGGCGTCTCTCTCGGGCCTGGCCTTCCCGGATGGGCATTTACAGGAACGGGTTTACTCCGTATTGCCATTTATCGCCCGCTACGGCATGGGCTTTGTGAAGGACATCTACGAGCAGGTTCGCGTAGAGTGTCCGGATCACCAGTTCGCGGTCGCGTAAATTTCGTCAGTCGGCTAAACTGGTGGCGATGAATTCGCAGCCCGCGCCCCCACTGGGGTCCTAGCCTGAAGTCCAGATGATGCAGATTCTGTTCGGTAAGATGGCCCTTTTTTCGGTCACCTCCATTGCCAGACCTGGCATTCCCGATCACATCTGACCTGGAGGAATCAGGTCCGGTGTTTGCGCAGGGAGAGGGTCCGGGGGGCGTTGCTTTTTGCACGTGTCGGGCGCTATTCTGGCAGTGGAGAAGGCCATGACGATTGACGAACGGCTGGAAGCGCTCACGATGAATCTGGAGTTAACGGCACGTAGCCTGGAGAGTTACCGGGAACGGACCGAGGAAGATCGTCAACGGACGGAGGCGGATCGTCAACAGGCAGCGGCGAATCGCGAGCAGGTGGCGGTGGAGATGGCTGACCTGCGAGGTGTGGTTCGGTCGCTGGCAGAATCACTTTCTCAGGACACCAGGGAATTGCGAGATGATATCGGTTCCCTGGCGAACACGGTTGGTCGGGTGATCGAGGCAGAGGAAGAGTTTAACCGGCAGTTTCGTGCGGAGTTGATGAGGTTAGGCACGATACAGACGGAGATGGGCCGGGAGTTTCGTGCGGAAATGAAGACGTTAGGTGAGGTTCAGACGGAGATGAGCCGGGAGTTTCGTGAGGAAATGAAGGCCCTGGCCCGGTCGGAGGCGGAAACCAACGTTCAACTTCGGGTGGAACTGAAGAGCGGTCAGGCCTCGACGCAATTTCTCGCCGAGATAGTGACGCGCCATGAGCAGTGGATCGCCAGCCGACCTGCGGCCTGATTGCGCTGCCGCCCCCCCGAGGCACCCGCCAAATTCCGTATAGAGGCACTAAACGCAAGCTGACCTGCGTCTGATTTGATCCGTGCCGAATTCCGCCTGCCCCGTCACGGTGGCGGCTGGGGCGATGCTGTTGCGAGGTTTGTCGATAAAATCGAAACTCTGTGGGCGACTTGAGCGGAACACTTGCTGGCATTATTTGTCGGGAGGCCGCGTCGGACGGGCCCCGAAACTCAGACGTCGCCCAGAGAGGGGATACAGTACCCCGCCGAGTTCCGTGCGGCAATCGGCGGCACTGACATTCCCTGCCCCATCTCTGAGCAGGTCATGGACAAAGTAATCGTGTTGTCCGAGGCAATGCGGATGTAGGCGTTTGGCTCGAACGTGGTGGCCTGCGCGCCAGCCAGCCGGCAAGACGAATTGAAGACCAGACAGAGCCCGGAACGGAGAAACCCGCACCGCCTGGGCTGCATGGACATCATTGCTTCATTGCCGAGGTGTCAATGAACGAGGTGTCAATGAAACGTTAGCGCACAGCGATTTCGCAGCGGAAGCTGGCGGCGTCCGTATTGGGGCCTTTCTTGTCCCAGACCGCTTCCTGCGGATACGGGCAGAGGGGGCGGGTGAATTCGACCGTACCTCCTGTGGCGTGGGCCGCGGTGACGCGCTCGGGGGCCTGACCCTTTTCAACCCAGGCTTCGAGGGGGGCAATCATGTCGAACTGGGTAGCACCAGGGCCTCCACTGCAATGCTGCATCCCGGGGACCATGAAGAGGCGGTAGAACTCCTTCGTGTCGCGGAGCCCGTGATTACCGCCCTTCGCGTTCAGGCGGACGGCCGATTCGTAGTAGTCGATGGAGTTCAACGGCGTGATATCCGGGTCAGACCAGCCGTGGTACTGGATGAGCTTGCCGCCCCGGGCGCGGAAGGCAGACAGGTCGGAGGACGTCGCGTTGAAGAGCGCCCCCAGTTTGTTGTCGGTGAAGTCAATATCGCTATCGAAGCCGTCTTTGGCGGTCAAACGAAAGTTGCGGTAATCCCAGTTGGGGTCGTCGAAAACCATGTAACGGAAGAAGGGAATGCCGAGATTCAGATGCGCGCTCTTGCCCGGGCCGGTGCCGGTGATCCAGTTGGTCCAGCCGCCGGTGCCGACTTCCCCGCCCGGGACGATGCCGGGATAGATGAGATCGCCGTGCTCATCACGGAGGCCGCCCCAGATTTTGTTGACCGCCGTGACCTGAGCAGCGGTGAGGCAGCCAGGGGCGTCTTTGCCGGCACAAAGAAGGGTTTCCGGCTGGAAGTGGCACCGCCGAGGTTCGTTGAGAACCCCGTCCTTCACGCCGTCCAGAGCGTCGCATTGGGCATTGACGGCATTCCCGAGAAGTTGAACCTTTTCGGGAGGCATGAAGCCGTCGCCGTCCATGGCCAGACCGGTCCAGAGGTGGCCACCCGCATAGTGCCGGGTCCAGTTGTTCGCGGGGTCACCGGCGATGATGCCGTCGAAATCCTCGGGGTAACGCTGGGCTTCAATCAGCGCCGTGTGGCCGCCCTGGGAGCAGCCATTGAAGTAGGCATGGGTCAGAGTACTGGTGTAGAAGGCGCGGAGAAGGGTGCGGTCAGCCTGCGCCATGACGTGGATAGCACGGTCGGCGAAATCGACAATACGGCCATAACGACCGAGAGCCCAGGAACCGTTGTTGGTGGTGGAGGAGACGTGGCCGGTGTCGGTGCTGCTGGTGGCATAGCCGCGCTTCAGGGGGGCGACCATGGCGCTGAAACTAATGTCACCGGCGAGGCCACCATTGCCGACGGCCATCAGCTTGTTGTTCCAGTTTGCAGGCATCCAGAGCTCGAAGTTCACTTCGGGGGCAACGCGGGCAGCGACGCGGCAGAAGGCGGGGACATCGATTTGGATGGGGCCTCGTCCGCCGGGGATTTCGAGCTTGCCAGCGGCGATTTCTTTGGCAAAGGTAATGGTCACACCAGGAAGATGGGCCGTCGCCAGTAGCTCGCACTTGTTTTGAGCAAGAAGTGGCACGGTGAACAGGAGCGCGACAAAGCAGCGTAGGGACATGCGGAGAATTTTCTCACATGCTGACAGGATTCGCGGGCGCTACCGAAATCTAGTGCGGCGCTCCCCCCCGCCTCACCCGATGCAGAACAGGTGGAGCGGGAGATGACTACGCGCGATCAGGTGACCCTGTAGCGTCGGAAGAGACCAACTAGTTCCTGCGTTGGGTATTGAGATTGACGACCTCGTCGAGCCGAAAGTTGAGAATGGTTTCGGACGGAACCCGAACCCGGTCGCCACGGGTCAGGACGTGGGCTCCCACACCTGCCGCACCACCCGCGAGGGCCCCAATCGCCGCGCCTTTGCCGCCTCCGGCAATGGCACCCAGAAGAGTGCCGAGAAGAGCCCCACCGCCAACAAACGCCCCGGTTCGTTTGTTCTCACCCAGCCCCTGTTGTCCTGTTTTGGTAATATCCTCTGTGCTCACCAGAAACCGCTGGCTGTTAACCGTGATTGAATTCAGATCCAGGATAACGCGGTTGTTGCCGGTATCGCGGACGACCAACTCCGCCTCGGAACCACGAGGAATCATGATCGTCCCATTGCCATCCCGGATACCGCGTTCGACTTTTGCCTGATAGGTGCGCTCCCGGCTGTTACCCATGTCCGAGTCGATGGTTTCATTGGTTCTGACAGAGATTTCTGTTCCCGCCGACAGAACGAGATTGCCGGAACTACAGCTGTAATTTATGTCCTGTGGGGGCTGGTTTCTGTAAGCTCCGACACTCTGCCCAAGAGCCGGTCCGTCGCCGGGACGATCACGGGAGAGGGGCGCGCGGTAGGCTCCGAACGTGATTGAGTCCAACTGGTTGAAAGTGTACCGGCGGAGCCTCTGGCTGCGATCGCGAATTGTAATTTGGTTGTTTCCCTTGCTAACCAGACGTCCCGTAATTTGCGTTCCGTTCAGGAGGTAGAGAGTTTGATCCGGAGCTTGG
>Ga0114970_10003467_pt1 | contig 11575 bp, 10 predicted proteins | sample M_140205_XF_Meta_FD_87030 | JGI IMG/M metagenome (GOLD analysis project Ga0114970, IMG submission 87030) | Freshwater microbial communities from Lake Montjoie, Canada to study carbon cycling - M_140205_XF_MetaG | ecosystem: Environmental > Aquatic > Freshwater > Lake | place: Lake Montjoie... | reverse complement strand
ATTTGTACGCATTTTAGGGTGTTTAGTACTGCCGGGTTCGCAATATCAGCAAGGGCATTTGGGGTCAATATATTAATTTCCCAAATGAGATTGGCAATGAAGGCACCGATAACGAAAGAGAAGAAATAAAACACAAAAAGCAATCCGATAAACAAAAGGATATTGCTTTCATTGGCTTTATGTGCCCATGAAGCGGATTTGAGGATTGCCATAATTTTCGTAAATTTGTCCGAAAGTACAAAAATTTTGGTTAAAATAGGAAATATTGAGCTTGGTGAATTCCCCATCTTGCTTGCGCCGATGGAGGATGTGAGTGATCCGCCATTTAGGGCTGTTTGCAAGGATTATGGAGCGGATTTGATGTATACGGAATTTATTTCTTCCGAAGGCTTGATTCGAGATGCCGCCAAGAGTGTTCAGAAGTTGGATATTTTTGAATATGAAAGGCCTATAGGCATTCAGATTTTTGGTAGTGAGGCCGGCCCGATGAGCGAAGCGGCAGGCATTGCCTCGGCAGCAGGGCCTGATTTAATAGATATCAACTATGGATGTCCGGTAAAGCAAGTGGCATGCAAAGGAGCGGGAGCTGCCTTGCTGAGAGATATTCCCAAGATGGTGGAAATTACTTCGGCAGTGATTCAAAGCACGCATTTACCGGTGACCGTAAAGACCCGCTTGGGTTGGGATGACCAAACAAAGAATGTGATAGAGGTTGCCGAAAGGCTTCAGGATATTGGTGTGCAAGCCCTGACGATTCATGGCAGAACACGGGTACAAATGTACAAAGGAGAGGCCGATTGGAGTTTGATTGCCGGCATCAAGAACAATCCGCGCATGAAGATTCCGGTATTTGGCAATGGGGATGTTGATACAGCAGAAAAAGCCGCATTATACCGAGATCGATATGGCGTGGATGGGATTATGATTGGCAGGGCCTCCATTGGATATCCTTGGATATTCAATGAAATTAAACATTTTCTGCGGACAGGCACCCATCTGCCAGCGCCGGGCATTGAGGAGCGCGTAGAAGTATGTAGAAAACATTTTAGACGCTCATTGATGTGGAAGGGTCCTGTTTTGGGCATTTTGGAAATGCGCAGGCATTATTCTCAGTATTTTAAATCTTTGCCTTCATTTAAGGAATATCGAAGCCGCTTGGTAAATACCATGAGTGACGAAGAAATAGAACAAATCTTGGAAGAAGTTATGGATGCTTATGCGTCCTCTATTTAAGGCTTATTTGAGATTTTCCAATCAGATTTCCCTCTGAATAAATTTCAATCTTGTAATCGCCCTTTACGAGGTCGTTCACATTTTGGGAATAGGTACTATTTTGTGACGTATAATACATGCACAAATCTTGGTCTTTGTTGGTGTATTGCACACTTTCTTTTGCGGAATACTTGATAGGCTGACCGTTTATTTTGATGATTTCATTGTTGCTATTGGATGATAGAACGGTATTGGTGGGCCCGATGACTCTGAGATAGATGATTTTGTTTCCGGCTTCAATGATTTTGTTTTCGATAAGGGTAAAGCAAATTTTAATTTTTTGGGCTGCCTTGGCTCTGCTCACTTCAATTTCTTTGCCATTGGATTTTACCTTAATGGCAATTACTTTTGATACAGAGGCCTTCAGAATAGATCCAGCAGCCACTTTTACAGAAAGATTGCTGTTCTCTTGCGATAAGCTGGAGTTTTTGTTTTTTTCTTCAGAAAGGTTTGTATTTAAACTTTGGTTAGACGCTTGCAATTCGATATTTACTTTTTTCAGGGAGTCAATTTGGCTTTTGAAATTTTCAATTTCCAGTTTCAGTTTGCTCAGGGCCTTTTTTGCATTTGTTAATTCACCGGAACGGATTAATTTTTCAATTTGCACTTTTTTCTGTTCCAAAGAGGCTTCTGCATTTGATAATTGACCTTTGAGTTGTTCGTTTTCTTCGCGGAATGTATTGAGTTCTAAAATGGTTTTATCCAGATCCTGTTTGAGGGCTTCTTTTTGATTACTAAGAACATGTGTGGTTTCTGTGAGGGTAACAATTTCTGTTTTTTTGGTAAAAAATTGCCAAAGAAGAAAAACATTGGTAGCGAGCAGCAGCAGGATGACAAGAATAACGAGGATAAACTTATTTCCTCCTTTTTTTTCCTGATTTTCAGGTCTTTCAAAATTTACATCTTCCCTGGAGCTCATTTTTTAGAAATTTTGTATATATTGCCTCATTCTAATCGCAGGTTTGCTTTTGATAAAAACCTACAAATATGCCTCAAATGTAACATATTTTTTTTGCATAACAATTTGATAGACAATTAGGATCAATTTTAAAATCATTTCTTATGATCAGGGATTTCATTTCGCTTTTTTACCCGCAATTGTGCTGTGCTTGTGGGAATCATCTCAATAAGGGAGAAAACTTAATTTGCGGCTTTTGTCATTATCATTTGCCCAAAACAGAATTTCACATGGAAAAGAACAATCCTTTGATTCGGCATTTTTGGGGAAAGGTTGATATCCATTCGGCTGCGGCCTATTATTTTTTTCGGAAAGGAGAAAAGGTTCAGCAGTTGGTCCATCAATTAAAATACAAAGGTCGCAAAGATATTGGTGAACGGATTGGCGAGCTTTATGGTCAGGAGCTTATGAAATCGCCTGATTTCAATACCGTAGAAGTGATTATTCCCGTTCCTCTGCATCCTATGCGACAGCGAAAGCGTGGGTATAACCAAAGTGAAATGTTTGCCAATGGCTTGGCCAAAAGCATGAATAGGATATCTTTGCCCCATGCATTGAAACGAAATGTAGCTACCTCAACGCAAACAAAAAAAAATCGTTTTTCCCGTTGGGAAAATGTAAATCGTATTTTTGCAGCCGAAGAAGTATCTCAATTGGTTCATCTGCATGTGCTTCTAGTAGATGATGTGATCACCACAGGGTCTACCCTTGAGGCTTGTGTTCAGGTGCTTTCAGGGATAGAGGGCATCCGAATCAGCATCGCATCTATTGCTTATGCAGAATAAGATATAGAAATCTTTTCTGCCCGTATATTAAATAGTAAACGAAAATTGTCAACAAACTTTACATCTCTTTCAACGTCTGCCGATAAAGAGGAAAAATATATGTTTCTGCTTCCTCAATTGAAATCGCTTTTAAAAGGCGAGGAAGATTTCGTCGCAAGGCTTTCCACCGCGATGGCAGTCTTAAAAGAGGCATTTGATTTTCTATGGGTGGGTACCTACATGGTGAATGACCGGAATTTGATAGTAGGACCCTTTCAAGGTCCTGTTGCCTGTTTGCGTATTCCTTTTGGAAAAGGTGTATGCGGAAAGAGTTGGGAGCTGAAGGAGGCGATCATTGTGCCAGATGTGGATCAGTTTCTAGGACACATTGCCTGCAGCAGTATTTCTCGTTCTGAAATAGTGGTTCCTGCCTTTGGTGAAAATAAAGAAGTTATCTTTCTGATTGATGTTGATAGCAGTGAATTGAATACATTTGATCATATTGATTTGAAATATTTGAATCAGCTCATTGAAATTATTACAGAAAAAAATTGATATTGCAAAAAAGAAGTAAATTGAATTCATTGCAAAAAATTGTGAACAGTAGGGAAGTAAAATGCAGGAAGAACCTTCTTCTTGTTTTGCGTGATCATTTTTTATTTTTTATCCTTTTTGTATTGATGTCATGCGCTCATGTGGTATCACCTGTAGGAGGGCCTAAGGATACCCAGCCGCCAAAGGTTCTTTCTTGCAGTCCTGCAAATTTTTCTACTCATTTTAAATCCAATCAAGCCATCCTTCAATTTGATGAATATATAGATTTAAAAAATCTGAATGAACAGCTGGTGATTTCTCCATTCGTTGACGTGCAACCGGAGATTAAGATAAAAATAAAAAGCATCCAAATAGATTTTTCTAAAACATCCATACATGACAGCACAACCTATACTTTTAACTTCGGTAATGCGATTGTGGATGTCAATGAAAACAATATTCTAAAGAATTTTAGATATGTATTTTCCACCGGGTCATATTTGGATTCGATGCGAATTTCTGGCAGGGTGATGGATTATAAAAGCCTTCAGCCGGTGAAGGATGCATTGGTGCTTCTGTATCATAAAAAGAGTGGCGATTCTTTACCCTATAAAACCAGACCTGATTATTTTACAAAAACTTCTGAAGATGGGAAGTTTGAGTTGAAGAATATCCCTTCGGGACCTAAAAAGATTTTTGCCTTGAAGGATGGCAATGCAGATTTTTTGTATAATCAGCCAGGAGAAGCCATTGCTTTTTCAGATAGCTTAGTTGATCCAAATCTTCATCAGGAAGTTGAAATGAAAATGTTTACTGAAGAGATCAGTGGGCAACATGTTTTGAAGGCCATTTCGCCGGAATTTGGTCGATATGTTCTTGTGTTCAAGAGGTCTGCCATGTCGATGGATATAAACACATTGTCTGCAGCTCAGGAGAAAAAGCCTTGGGATATCAAGGAATATAGTCCCAATAAAGACACGGTTATTTTATGGAACACTATAAAAAACAAAGATACTTTGTTTGTAAAACTTCATGATCGCTTGGGATTGATGCGCGATACCACTTTGCCTATTCCTGTTTTTGTGCAGAGTATTGGCGGAAGGCAAAATAAAAAATCAAATCAAAAGCTGAAAATAGGTGTGGTTCCTTCTTCTGCTTCCAAACAAGCATATTTTGCACCCCTAATGATTGAATCCGCGCATCCTTTGGTTTCTTTTGATGCAAATAAAATAGTGTGTAGGGAAGATTCTGTTCCGCTTAAAGATTTCCAATTGTCTTATATGGATTCGATTCGCAGGAAGTTGCTATTCAATTATAAATGGAAACAAAATGCAAACTATCAAATCAAATTTTTGCCATCCGCCTTTACCGACATATTTGGGCAGTGGAATGATACTGTAAATGTGAAGATCAAAACTTCTTTTTTGGAAGAGTATGGTTTGTTGAATTTGAAAATGAATCTGGATAGTGTTAAAAAGACACAGTATATAATCAGTATTGTAAACGAAAAGGATGCGGAAGTATGGCATCAGGTTTTAACTGAATCCGGGCATTTTGTTATTGATCATTTAGAGCCGGGAAAATATAAGTTGCGAGCGATAGAAGATGTCAATGCCAATGGTCAATTAGATACGGGTAATTATCATGAAAAGAGGCAGCCTGAAAAGGTTTTGGTTTATCCTGAAGCAATACAAATTCGTGCAAATTGGGATGTAGATGCCAAGTGGACATTGAAGTTTTAAAAGGTAAATTTGCTCAGTTCATCAGCAATTTTTCGGTCGTTGGAAAGTCTAGGTACTTTGTTTTGTCCTCCTAGCTTGCCTTGTGATTTCATATAATAAATAAAAGCATCTTTTTTAAGGCAGGTAATTTTTAGGTTTTGAATGACATTTCCTCCTACAAGATCATTATAATAAATGTTCTGTGTTCTCAATGCATCGTCTATTTTTTTGGCAAAGGCATTCATGTTTTCCGGAATTTGCGCAAACTCAATAAGCCATTCATGGTAAGGCAATCCAGATGCTGGTGCCACTTGAGGAGCAACGGTAAATTCGATGATTTCTATTTTTTCATTTTCCGATGCACTTCTAAGCGCTTTTTCTACTTCTTCAACAATGACATGTTCACCAAATGCAGATAAAAATTGTTTAATGCGTCCGGTAACGACAATTCGATAAGGTTGTAGTGATACAAAGCGGATGGTATCTCCAATGCTATAACCCCAAAGACCTGCGTTGGTAGAGAGAATGAGCGCATAATTGATGCCTATTTTTACTTCGCTCAGTTGCAGCCTGCTGGGGTTTTCTTGGTAATATTCATTGACAGGAATAAACTCATAATACATTCCTGCATTTGTTAGCAGGAGCAATCCTTCTTCGTCTCGTGTATCTTGATATGCTATAAACCCTTCAGATGCCGGGTATAATTCAATGCTATCGATTTTTTTTCCTATTGAATTTTCAATGCGTTGTCTATAGGGTTCATAATTGACACCACCATAAACAAATAGTGAAAAATGCGGAAAAATATCTTTGATTGGTTTGCCTGTTTTTGCGCTTAGTTTGTCGAAATACATTTGTACCCAAGGTGGAATACCACTGATGAGCCTCATGTCTTTTGCACTGGTTTCATTGACAATCGCATCGAGTTTTTCTTCCCAGTCTTCGATACAATTGGTATTGTAGGAAGGCAGCTGATTGGTTCTCAGATAGGATGGTACATAATGGTTTACAATACCTGATAGTCTTCCTGTTGGAACAGGACCATCTGTATTTAATTTAGGGCTGCCAGAAAGAAAGATCATATTTCCATCCACAAAGGATGATTTTCCTGTTTCATGAATATACATGAGAAGCGCATCTCTTGCTGCACTGATATGGAAAGGTATAGATGCCTTGGTTATGGGGATATATTTTACACCCGAAGTGGTTCCTGAAGTTTTAGAAAGATACAAGGGTTTTCCGGTCCACAGGATGTCTTTTTCTCCTTTTTGAATTTTTTCTATATAGGGCTTCAGTCCTTCGTAATCTTGAAAGGCAAAGGCTTGTTTAAAATCCTTGGGGGTATGGATATCCTTAAATTGATGGTCTTTGCCGAATAGTGTTTTTTGACCTTCGGCAACAAGCTCCTTGAAAATACGATTTTGTGTTTGGATGGCGTGGTTTTTCCATGCGGCATTTTTTGCTGCGATGATTGCCGCCAAAGGTTTGCTGAGAGCTGCTTTTATTCCCATGGCGATAAAAATAAGCATATTTTCAAAAATTGGAATGTATTTTGTGGATATTCTGAGAAGTTTTTGGCGAATGAATCCTTAAATGCATTAAATTTACACCTTCAAATGAATATGTTTTTCATGAATAGAAAAGGTTTATTTATTTCAGTATGTATCTGTGCATTTTTTGTGATGTTTGGCACAAAAGGTCTTTATGCTCAATCTACATGGTCTTTGCAAAAGTGCATCGATTATGCGATGAAAAACAATATACATATCAAACAGAGTGAGTTAAATTTGGAGCTGACGAAAGAAAAAGTGAGTCAAAATAGGGCTGCTTTTGTGCCTTCCATGAATTCAGGGGTTAATAATTTTTTTAATTTTGGAAGAACCATTGATCAGTTTACCAATCAGTTTGTGAGTGAAAGGACTTTAAATTTTAATTTTTCAGTAAACAGCAGTGTTACTTTATTCAATGGTTTTCAGCTGGTGAATACCTTAAAGCAAAGTCAGCTTGACTATTTAGCAGATCAGTCAGAGACTGAAAAAATCCGTAATGACATTTCATTGAATATTACAGCAGCCTATTTGCAGATTCTTTTCAATACCGAGCTTGTAGAGATGTCGGCACTGCAAGTTGAGAATACCAAGGTTCAAAGGGTTAGAACGGGAAAGTTATATGAAAATGGAGCCATAGCAAAAGGTGATTTGTTGGATATGGATGCACAGCTTGCATCAGATGAGTTGCTGTTGGTGAATGCACAAAATCAATTGTCGTTATCCACTTTAAGTTTGGCTCAAATGTTTGATTTGCCTGCTTCGGATATCATGGTAATTGAGAAGCCTTCGGTATTGATTCCTGTTGAATCCATGGTCGGATTGGCAGCTGAGGATATATATCAAATGTCATTAAAAAATCAGCCGGGCATTCAAACGGCAAACTATCGTACTTTGAGCGCTTCCAGAATGGTAAAAATCACGCAAGGCATGCGGAGTCCAAGGTTGTTATTAAGTGGATCATATGGTACGGGATATTCAGATCAGCGCCAGAGATTGGTAGGATATAAACAGAGTACCCAGCTAATAGGATATACTGCTGATCAAATGCCTGTTTTTGCAGAAGGAGGGATTCCTATTTTTGAAAAAACACCTTTTAACAATCAAATGGAGGATAATATCAATAAGTCTATAGGGATGGTATGTAATATTCCAATTTTCAACGGTTGGGGGGTAAAAACGAATATACACAAGGCAAAGATTGCCATGCAAAATGCCACTTTAAATGAGCAGTTGGTAAAAAATGAGCTACGAAAAAGTGTTTTTCAGGCCTATGCAGATGGCATTGCTGGCATAAAAAAATACCAGGCAAATATTAAAAAAGTGAATGCATTGCAAGAGGCTTATAGCTATACTGAACAAAAGTTTAATGTAGGTGCTGTGAACTCTAGTGATTTTATGCTTGTAAAAACGAATCTTTCCAAATCGAAATCAGATTTGATACAAGCCAAATATGATTATCTTTTCAAGATCAAAATTCTGGATTTCTATCAAGGCAAGCCCTTGTCATTTTAGTTGTAAAAAAGCTATAAAAATTAAGCTACATGAAAAAAAGCAGGTTGGTACGAATTTTTATTTTTTTGGGAATTATCTTTGTCATATTGGGCATCATAGGTGTTAAAGCGGGTTGGTTTAAATCCGAAAAAGGTATTCAGGTGGCCGTAGAAAAAGCAATTCGCAGGGATATTGTGGAGACCGTATCTGCTGACGGCAAAGTACAGCCCGAAATGCAGGTAAAGATTAGTCCTGATGTTTCAGGTGAAATCATTGAATTACGAGTTGCGGAGGGTGATTCGGTAAAGAAAGGCGATTTACTTGCCAAAATAAAGCCGGATATTTATCAAGCGGCCTATGATCGGATTGCTGCATCCTTAAATACTTCTATGGCTAATCTTGCAAATGCAAAGGCTAGACTTTCTCAAGCCAATTTTGAATTTACCAAAGCAGAATTGTCGTATAATCGGAATAAGAAATTACATGATGTAGGCGCCATTTCAGACTCAGAATATGAAGCCGCTTATTCGGCTTTTCAAACCGCGAAAGCAGATGTAGAAGCCTTGATGCAAAATGTAAATGCGGCAGAGTATAATATAAAAAGTGCAGAGGCTTCTTTGAAAGAATCAAAAGATAATCTTTCAAAAACGGTTCTCATTTCTCCTGTCGATGGAATCGTTTCTAAGCTAGCCATAGAGAAAGGCGAACGCGTTGTTGGAACTACGCAAATGGCAGGTACTGAAATGATGATCATTGCCAATTTAAATGATATGGAAATCAATGCAGATGTAAGCGAAAATGATATTGTGCGTGTTTCTAAAGGAGATACTGCGATCATTGATATAGATGCATTTAATGATAAAAAATTTAAAGGGGTAGTTACTGAGGTTTCAAGTTCTGCAAATACGGTAGGGGTAGGTACCGATCAGGTAACAAATTTCTCTGTTAAAATCCGTTTGTTACGAGAGTCATACGTTGAATTGATAAAGGGGAAGATCTCTCCATTCAGGCCCGGAATGAGTGCAACAGTAGATATCCGTACGCGCAAATCTTTTTCAAAGTTGAGTGTACCCATTCAGGCGGTGACTACGCGTGATGAAAAAATCGGAAACGCAGCAGATTCTCATCAAAAAACCGGAAGCGATGTAAAAAATACTGCAGCAAAAAATGTCGTTTCCGAATGTGTATTTGTGTATGAAAAAGGAAAAGCAAAACAAAGAAAAGTAAAGACTGGCATACAAGATAATAACTATATTGAAATTATCAGCGGCTTAAAGGAAGGAGAGGAAATTATAGATGCTCCTTATAGTGCCGTTTCAAAAATATTGGTGGATGGAAATCAAGTGGAGAAGGTTGAGAAAGATAAACTTTTTGAATCGACAGAAGGAAAATAGTTGGTTTATTTTCCGTAGCTTTCAATTTGTCCGTCCCTGAGTCTGATAATTCTTTTTGCTTCCTTTGCAATATCTTCCTCATGCGTAACAATAATGATAGTATTGCCTTTGCTATGCAGCGCGTGAAAAAGGGAAATGATTTCCATCGATGTTTTGGTATCCAAATTGCCTGTAGGTTCATCGGCAAGAATAATGGAGGGGTTATTGATTAATGCTCTTGCAATGGCAACACGTTGTCTTTGTCCTCCTGAAAGCTCATTGGGTCTATGTTTGATTCTATCGCCAAGTCCTACTTCTGAAAGCATAGCTGCTGCTTTTTCTTCTCTTTCTTTTTTCCCAATGCCTGCATATACAAGCGGAAGAGATACATTTTCTAGAGCCGTTGATCGGGGCAATAAGTTAAAGGTTTGAAAAACAAAACCAATTTCTTTGTTTCTGATTGCCGCTAGGTCATTGTCGTGCATATTGCCTACAGAAGTGCCATTGAGTATATAGCTTCCTTTGCTTGGGGTATCTAAACAGCCAATGATATTCATGAGTGTTGATTTTCCGGAGCCGGAGGGACCCATCAAAGCAACAAATTCATTTTTTTCAATATTCAATGTAATGCCTCTAAGGGCATAAATGAATTCACTTCCTAATGTATAGGTTTTGGCTATATCCTTTAAGGCAATTATCTCCATGGAGTAAAATTTAAAAGTCTATATGGCAAAGGTACATTTATTTTTATGGTAATATATCAAATAGAAATAATCGGCGAAGGTCTTTTGGTTTGAAGTGGAAATTAAAATTTCAGGATAAAATGTTCCTTAACCTGTTGTTTTCTAAAGAAAACGATACCCATAAAAAAGAGATCTACACTTACGCAAACCTTTTCGTTCGCGCAAATGCTTGTCCAGGCTTCCTCCATGTCTTTAGACCAGTGGATGTCATCGAAGATGATGAAGCTATCATTGTGTACTTTATCCAAACATTGATAAAAATAGCGAAGCGTTGCCTCTTTGGTATGGTTTCCATCAATAAATACCAGGTCTACGGTCTCTGCATTTTTCAGTATCTCCGGAAATGTTTTGTCAAAATTGCCAAGGGTGAGTTCGATATTTTTAAGGTCTAATTTTTTGAAATTTTGAAGAGCAATGGCAGCAGTTTCAGGGCATCCTTCCAGGGTATATACCTTGGTGTGTTTTAGAGGGCTTGACAGATAGGCAGTGCTGATGCCCAATGAAGTTCCCAGTTCAATAATATTTTTGGGTTTTAGATAAAGTACAAGTCGAAAAAGCAGCTGGGCCATTTTGGGTGGTTTGGCAGAATACTTGGCGATATCTGCAATTTTTCTTTTTCGTGCCGGGTTTATTTTTGAGCCCGCTCCCAGGTCTGTGATTTGAATTTCTGCATTGTTTTTGAGCAATAATGACCTTAGGTATTCAATTTTATCATATGCGTAATATTTTTTTTGATCTATGCGGATAGCGTCTGAAAACAAGGAATATACAAATGGAGAATGCACCCCATGCCTTGTTTGGGCATGCAAAAGATATTTCAGGTATCTGATTATAAAGCGGATTTGCGACATAACTCTTTTAAATCAATCGAATTGACGTGGTGATTTTGTTTAGATTCATTTCAGTTGTCAAAAGTAGGGAAAACATAAATTGATAGTTTCATTCAAGTGTATTCTTTTCTTTAATTGAAAATAGGGGGTATTCGCATAGTTAAAAAATCATCAAAAAGCTTATTTTTTGGTATAAATGAGGGCTTTTGCGTCTAAAAAACGATAAAATTATCTATATTTTTTTATTTTGGGTAAAATTTCGCGAAAAAGTTCGTATCTTTGCAATCTTGAAAATTTGGTCGTGTGGCCGAGCGGTTAGGCAGAGGTCTGCAAAACCTT
>Ga0114970_10003465_pt1 | contig 11575 bp, 8 predicted proteins | sample M_140205_XF_Meta_FD_87030 | JGI IMG/M metagenome (GOLD analysis project Ga0114970, IMG submission 87030) | Freshwater microbial communities from Lake Montjoie, Canada to study carbon cycling - M_140205_XF_MetaG | ecosystem: Environmental > Aquatic > Freshwater > Lake | place: Lake Montjoie... | reverse complement strand
GTCGCCGTGTGGAGAATCGCGCTCGTCTCGCTCATCTCCACCATGAACGTGGACTGGCCACGCACCAGATTGTCGCTGGCCCCCACGCGCGTGAACAAGCGGTCCACGATCGGCAGCTTGGCCCGACGAGCCGGCACATAGGCACCGACCTGTGCCATGAGCTGGATCAAACCAACCTGACGCAGGATCGTGCTCTTACCCGCCATGTTCGGACCGGTCAGCACGATCATCTGACCGTCCTCGCTCAGCACGAGATCGTTTGGGATGAACTTCTCCCGCGCCATCATCCGCTCCACCACGGGATGGCGCCCCGCCACGATCTCCAGGTCGAAGCCGTCGTGCAGCTCGGGGCGCGCGTACTGTTCGCGCTCCGCCACGTCAGCGAAGGCCGTGAGTACGTCAATCGTCGCCACCCGGCGCGCCACCTGCTGCCACCGGCGGATCGCCGCGCCCGCATCACGACGCAATGCCTCAAACAATTCGCGCTCGCGTGTCTCGATGCGATCGGCCGCGCTGAGCACCTTCTCCTCATACTCCTTGAGAGCCGGCGTCACATACCGTTCGGCCCCCGTCAGCGTCTGACGTCGCTGATAGTCGTCGGGAACGAGATGCTTGTTGGCGTTCGAGATCTCGAGGAAATACCCAAAGACGCGATTGTACCCCACCTTAAGCGAGTGGATACCGGTGCGCGCGCGCTCCTGCGACTGGATCGTGGCAATCGCATCCTTGCCGCCGTCGCGCAGCGCGCGCAGCGCATCCAGCTCGGCATCCATACCCGGCGCGATCGTGTCTTCTTCACCGATCAGCACCGGGGGCCGCTCCACCAGCATCGTCGTGAGCCGTTCAGCGCAGTCGCGACCATCGTCCCAATCGTCGAGCATCGCCGTGAGCAGGCCGCCGCTCGAATGGCCCTGAGCGGCGTGCGCCAGCACGCCGCGCACCGCGTCGGCCACCTGCGGCAAGCGCGCCAGTGAATCACCGAGGGCGCGCAGTTCACGTGGCGTAGCCCGGCCGGCCGCCGCTTTGCTGGCCAGTCGCTCCACGTCACGTACGCCATCAAGCGCCTCGCGCACACCGGCGCGTCCGACTGGATCGCGCACCAACACCGTCACCGCATCGAGTCGCAGTTCGATCGCATCGCGCTCGAGCAACGGAGCCAGCAGCCACTGCCGCAGCAGGCGCTGGCCCATCGGCGTGGTCGTGCGATCGAGCACCGACAGTAACGTGCCCGCCAGCTCACCACCACGCAGCGACTCCACCAACTCGAGATTGCGACGGGTCATCTCGTCTAGCGGCATGACGCCGCCCGGACGCTCCACCACCGGACGCGCGAGGTGCGGCAATCCGCCCGGCTGCAACTCGCGCAAGTAGCGCAACAGCGCACCCGCGGCGCCGATCGCGCCCGCATCGTCGCTCCCCAAGCCGAAGCCTTCCAGCGATCGAACATCGAACTGTCGGGCCAGTTCATCGCCCGCCAATTGCGCGTCGAATTCCCACCCCTCGCGTTCGGTCACCAGCACGTTGTCCACGGCCGTCATCGCGGCCGCCAGCTCAGGGTGCGACACCCCACGCACCACCAGCAGTTCACGCGGTGACAATCGCGCCAGCACCGCCGGCGCATCCATCGGCGTCACCAAAAACAGGCGCCACTCACCCGTGGACAAGTCGGCCGCCGCGATGCCGATCTGTTCGCGCGATCCGTCGCGCGAGCTGTCGCGACCGGTCGCAATGGCGCACACGTAGTTCGCCCGCGCACCATCGAGCAGATCATCGGCAAACACGGCACCGGGAGTGATCGTCTCCACCACTTCGCGCTTCACGAGCCCCTTAGCGAACTTCGGGTCCTCCACCTGCTCGCAGATGGCGACCCGGAAGCCTTGCCCCACCAGGCGGCGCAGATACTCCGCCGCCGCCTTCACCGGAATGCCCGCCAACGGCACCTCCGCCGCCCCGCCGTTGTTGCGCGAGGTCAGCGTCAGGCCGATCGCCCGCGACGCCGTTTCGGCGTCGTCGTAGAACATCTCGTAGAAATCGCCCATACGGAAAAACAGAATCGCATCCTGATGACGCGACTTGATCTCCCGATACTGCTGCATCAACGGCGTGGCCGCACCACTCACGGCGTGCGCTCCGCCACAAAGCCAGTCAACCCGAGTTTCTTCAGTCGGTTCAGCGCACTGGTCGCGTCGGCGCGTGTCGCGTAGTAACCCACACGCACGCGGAATGGCTTCTGCTCGCCGTCGATGCGCGCGTCGATGTCACGCCTGCTGAGACGCTGCACGGCTTTGTCGGCGTCAGCGCGCGTATCATACGCCGCCAGTTGCACAGAGAAGCGTCCCGATCCTGCCACCGGCGCTCCGGACGGCACCGGCGCTCCCGACGGCACCGGCGACGACGACGACACCGGCGGCGCCGAGGCCATCGGCTTCTCGGCCGCGACCGGCGCACTGTTTCCCATGGCACCCGTGCACCGGCGCTGCAGTTCGTCCGACTGCAACCGCAATTCACCTTCCGCGATCTCGACGCCGCGCAGCGAATCGAGTGCACGGCAACCACCGGCCAGGTTGCGCTCTTCGAAGTAGCTGCGCGTCAGCCACAGCAGCCCCTTCGCGCGATACACGCCACTCGGGAAGTCGCGCAGCAAGCGTGTGAAATACACGCGCGCCTCGGCCGGATGTCCGCGCAGCATATCCAGCTCGCCCAACCTCACCAGCGCGTCGGGGGCACGCGGCGACAACGGCACATCGATCACCAGTCGCTTCCAGTCGCGCTCCGCCTCACCGATGCGTTCGGCGAGGACCGCGCGCCAGTATAGCGCTTCAGCAAAGTCGAACGTCCCCACCGGCGCGGCACCGACGAGCGAGTCCAGCAGCGTACGCGCCGCGGCACCATCACCGCCGTCCACCATCGCCCGAGCCCGCGCCGTGGTGCGCTCCACCGCTGGCGTCACCTGCGCCGACGCCATCGGAGCGAGCCACAACATCGCAGCGCAACCGGTAGCCGCTATCGTCCGCGCTGCGCGATCCATCACGCCGCCTTCCGGCGACGCGTGGCACAGAGGCTGAGCACGAGGGACATGAGAATCTGCTCCGCATTCGAGACCGTGGTTTCCTTGAGCGCGATATCCGCTTCCAGCAACAAGACGAGTGCCTGCTCACACGCCGCCGCACTCCACTGCTCGGTGACCTTGGTCCACGCTGAGGCCGCCTCGCTCCACGGCCGGCCGGGATACCCGCCAGTCTCCTTGAGGAACGCGAAGAACTCCTGCGGCAACCGATTGGTGGGAATCCCCGCATCACGCCGGGCGCGCCCGAACGACAGCGCAAACGCCTGCGTGCTCAACATCATCACGACTTGCACCGCCGTCACTTTCGGCTGCCCGAGCACGTGGGCCACCAACGTCACCGCGGCGGCGGCGTCCTGTCGCGCCACCGCATCGAGCAGATCGGTCACCGTTTCGCCACGCCGGATCCCCACGACGGCCGAAACCATATCCACATCGATGGTGGCGCGAATGTCCCGGTCGACCCCGATCGCGTAGCTCGCGCACTTGTCGAGCTCCGACGCCAGCTGATGCAGATCGTTGCCCACCGCCTGCTGTAACAGCTGCGCGGCGTCGTCGGCAATGTTCACCGCCAGCACCGTCGTTGCATGATGCGCGATCCAGCGGCGGATGCGCTCGGGGGTGAGTGGTGCAAATTCGAGCGACTCTGACGCGGCGGCGATCGCCGCGTCAACCTTTGTGCCGGCAGGACTCACCAACAACAGCAGCGTGTCGCTGGCCGGGCGCTTGAGATACTGGTCAAGCTGCTGTCGCGCCGCTTTCTTGAGCACCGTTACATCGCGGAGGACCACCGCGCGTTTCTCGGCCAACATCGGCGGCGTCGACAGCAAGCTGCTCACCGCGGCGGCATCCAGTTCGCTGGCGCGACGGATCTCGCAGTTGAAGTCGCGCGTGCTCGGATCGATCGACGCGTCGAGCAGATCACGCACCGCACCGTCCTTCAGATAATCATCGTCGCCATACAGGTAATACACAGGCGCGAAGCTCCGCGACTGAATCGCGGCCTGCACGACGCGGAGGGGCGACGATTCTTTGGCCATCCCAGCAAGATAAGGGACCGCCGGTCGAACTTCAGCGCAATGGCGAGAAGGTCGCCTGGGTAAAGTCGCTGCGCACGAAATGCGTCGGGGCATCCTCGATGATCATGGCCGCCGGCCAGACCGGGTTGCCGGTCGCCATCGCCTGCATCAATTCAGGCGTGATATACGACGCTGGCGTCGGCATCGCCGGCTGCGAGGCAATTACGGGCTGCATCGAAAGCTCCGGGGTCGGGGTGCTCCACCCCTGCCAGACGAACGCGCCAAGCATCGCGCTGGCCGCCACCGCCAGCACCACGCGCGAGTTCCGCGAGGACACCGTGCGCGCGACGGCCGAGCGCGGTACGGCCAAGAGGGCCGTCCGGGCGGCCATCGCGGTCCGCTCGTCGCGGCACTCCTCGCGGCATTCGGCCAGGCGGGCGCGAAGCCGGGCCTGAAAGGCCGCGCTGGGTTCGAGCATGGGCATGCTGCGCGCGACCATCAGCGAACGACGCACCAGCGTATCGTGGGCGGCACAGCCGTCGCAGACCATCACATGATATTGCGCGGCGGACATCTCGTCGCCGGGCATCGTGTCATCCAGATACGCCAAGTGCTGCTTTCGGAAGCTCTTGCAGTCCATCAGTACGCTATTGACTCGTTGTAGAAGGCATCGCGGACGCTCGCACGGCAGGATACCCGTGGCCTAGGGTGCGGTTCCGCGGTCCGGATCCACAGCTCAGTCTGTATGCAAACGCACAACCCCCCGCCATGGCAATCCCAGGCGGGGGGTGAATCGAGCGGCGCGTTCGACCGTGCAGCCTATCGCACCAATGGCGCGATGATGTCGGCAAAGGCCGTGCGGGCACGATTGAGGCGCGATTTCACGGTACCAAGGTTCACGCCGGTGATCTCGGCGATTTCCTCGTACGACTTGCCTTCCAACTCACGCAGCACGAACACCTCGCGGTGATGGGCCGGCAGCTGACCAACCGACTGCTCCACCATCTCCTTCAGGTGACGCTTCCGGAACAGGTCGTCCGGGCGCGTGTGCACGTCCTCGAACTGGAGCGGCCGATCCTCGTCCTCGAACTTGGCCTTGATCGTCTGGAAGAGCACCAGCGGGTTGCGCGAGCGGTTGCGCAGCTCGTTCTTCGCCAGATTCGAGGCGATCGTGTAAATCCACGTCGAAAACTTCTTCGAGCGGTCGAAACGTCCGATATGGCGGTACACGCGGATGAACACTTCCTGCACCAGATCTTCGGCGCGGTCGCGGTCACCGATCGTGCGGTAGACGAAGTTCAGCAGCCGACCCTGATACCGGTCGACGAGCTCTTCGAAGGCGCGTTCCTCGCCGCCGAGAAACGCCGACACCACATCCCCATCCTCGAGGCTGCGTAGATGCTCGCGCACCGGCACCACGGAGGTGCGCTGTGACGTCAGTTTCGTGCGAGCCAGTTCCGCCATGGATCGAGTCCTCCGCCTGCGGTGACGCGAGCCCGAAGACTCACGGTGCTTCGACCAGATGGCCGGACTATCCGGCAGACCATGTCGTCGCACACACTGGAGCTAGTGCACAGGGCGTGCCGGAAGGAACTTTCGGGAACCTTCCATTCTAAGTCGTTAATTCAAAACGACTTGCCATGCTGTGCCCTACGTCACGATGTCGGCGGATTCCATTTTCCCTTCCGGAATGTCTCTGAAAGAGGACACGGAAAGAGGACAGATCCTGTCAGTTCAGACGAAATCCCGCGGTATACAGCAGCGCGAGCGCCGTCTTGGCATCCTGGATCTCGCCCTGCTCGATCATGGAGAGCGCCCGCGACAGCTTGGTTGGCGCCAACTCCATGAACTCATCCGCTTCCCGTTTCCACTCGCCCGCCTCCAACCCCGTCGCCATGAAGAGATGGATCTTCTCATCGGTGAAGCCGGGGGTCGTGTACATCGTGAACAGATGTTCGACACGCGACGCGGTGTATCCGGTTTCCTCCTTGAGCTCGCGATGCGCGCAGGCGAGTGGCTCCTCGCCGGCATCCAGCCGGCCGGCCGGGATCTCGTACAGATAGCCCTCGGCCGCGTAGCGATACTGACGGATCAGCAGCACCTCGGGGTCATCGTCGAGGTCGCCAAGCAGCGGTACCACCGCACTGGCCCCCGGATGACGCACCATCTCCAGCTGCCCCGTCGAGCCATCAGGGAAACGCACGGTGTCGATGTCGATCGAGATCACCTTCCCGGTGTACCCGCGCGTCCCGATGATCTTGCCCGGTCCCTGCCGTTCGATGGCCATCAGCGGACCACCTTTTTGACGGACTTCTTGACGGACTTCTTGACCGCCTTTTTCACCACCTTCTTCACCGCCTTCTTAGCGCCTTTCTTCGGCTTCTTCGGCAACGGCACGTCATTGCCCGCCAGCCACTGCTTGATCGTCGGACGCAGGTACACCGGAATGCGCAGAATCGTCCCACGGCATTTCTTCGTACCACACCGGCACGCATAGTAGCGCACGTCCTCCGGCTCATACTCGTCCTGCCACTCGAACCGATAGTCGTACACCAGCTCCGTTTCCGGCGTGATCGGCTTGATCGCCTTGATCCAGATGTGACCACCTTCGATCACCGTTTCGCAGTTCGGATCGCACGAGTGATTGATGAAGCGCGCGTCGTTCCCGCCGAACCGCGCGTCGAGCACCGTGTCGTCATCGAGCACGAACAGGAACGTATGGTGACGTCCTTCACTGTCGTCATACCGTCGGTCGGCCTCTTCATGCGTGATCGGCTGCCCCCAGTACTCGTCGATCTTCTTGCCCTTACGAATCGGCAGGATCGCGAACGCGCCACGTCCCTGGATCTTGGAGCGACGCACTTCGTAGTACGGCGACTTCGGCGGCTTCACGCGCTTGGTAGCGGGCTTCGCCACCACGGACGTCTTCGCGGACTTCTTCACGGACTTCTTCGCTGGCGACACGTCGATTCAGGAGGCTGAGGAGGAAGACACAGGCGAGGCAGCGACATCATCTTCTGCCGGGTCGTACACGGTAACCGAACCAAGCGACAGCGCTTCCACGGTCGGGCGGATCGCGGTGGCATCACCCACCACGATCACTTGCAGACGACTCGGATCGAGGTGCGTTTGCGCCACGCGCAACACATCCTGCGCCGTCACCGCTTTCACCCGGTCACGATACGTGTCGAAGTAGTTCGTGGGCAGCCGGAAGATTTCCACGTTCGCCAACCCACCCGCCACTTCGGCGGTGGTCTCGAACCGGATCGGGAAAACACCAACCAGATAGCTCGTAGCGAGCGACAGTTCTGCATCGCTGACCGGCGCTTCGCGAATGCGCGCGAACTCGAGCGCAATCTCGCGCAAGGCGTCCGCGGTGACGGCGGTTTCCACCGCCGTCGAAATTTCAAACGGACTGGCGGCGCGACGCCAATCGAATGCCGAGTGCGCGCCGTACGTGTAGGCATGCACTTCGCGCAGATTCAGATTGAGCCGCGACGAGAAGAGTCCACCCAGAATCGCGTTCATCACCACCACGGGGAAATAATCCTCGTGGAGGCGCGGAATCGCCACGTGCCCCACCCGCACCTCCGACTGCGGCGCGTCCGGCTTATGCACCAAATGCACGCGCGGTTCGAGGAACCGCTGCGTATCCACCGGTTCCGTCACCGGTGGCGCCGTGCCGGCCCAATCGCCGAAATGCGTACTCGCCAGCTTCACGGCGTGCTCGATATCGATATCACCGACCATCATCAACGCGGTCGCATCGGGACGATAGAACTCCGCGTGATACGCCTGCACCCGCTCGCGCGTGAGGCGCATGATACTCTGTTCGTCGCCACCAGCCAGTCGCGCGAAACGTGAGGCGGGCGTGTACAGCAATCGCGAGAAAAACACGTCGGACAAGCCCCGCGGCTCCGCCCGGAGCTGGGCCAGATCGGCCAGCCGCTCGCCTCGCATACGCTCCAACTCCGACTCGGGAAACGCCGGGTAGCGCAGCACTTCCGACAGCACCGCGACCGCATCATCGATCCGTGACGACAGCGCCGTGATCTGCACGATCGCCGAGTCCCAGTCGGCGCCGGTATCGAGCGTGGTGCCGAGCATTTCGAGCCGCGAGGTAAGCTCGAGCGCGTTCATGTCGCGCGTCCCTTCGGCCAGCGCCCGGGTGGTGAGCTGGGCCAGTCCTTCGTAATCGCGCGGATCGCGCGTAGCGCCCGCTTCGATCACCGCCAGCGTGGTCACCACCGGATACGCCGGCACCGTGGCCACGATCAGGCGCAGACCGTTGGCCAGAATGCGCGTGGAGAAGTGCGGGAAGCGATAGTCGCTGGGCGTGCCGGCCCCCGGACGAGGCGGCGCCGCAGGAGACACCGCCGCAGCGGCGTCCCGCGCAGAAACGCCGAGTGTGTCGCTCATGTGCCGACCTCCGCCAGTGCCGCCCGCTCCGTGTCCGGCTGTTCCTCGGCCGGTACGTACAGCAGCAACGCACGGTTGTCGGGACCCAGTCGTTCACGCGCAAGGGCCGACACCGCCGCCGTCGTCGTCGCGCCGTAACGCTCCACCTGTGCGTTGATCAAGGACGCGTCACCGAAGTACGTCGCGAAGCGCGACAGCTGATCGGCGCGCTCGGCCGCCGACTGCATGCTCGTCACAAAGCTCGTTTCGATCAACGCGCGGGCGCGCTGCACTTCGACATCGGTGACGCCATGCTGGTGCATCAGATCGAGTTCGGCCAGCACGGCCGCTTCGAGCTGCTCGGGCGTGACATCCGGGTGAGCCGTGGCATCGATCACCAGCAGGTCGCTCCCCTTGGCCAGATCGTACGTAAAGGCACTCGCCTGCGAGGCGAGGCGATGCTTACGCACGAGGGACTGCTCCAACCGACAGCCCGTCCGCAGGCCGAGGATAGCGGCCGCCAGCGAGGCGGCATAGTAGCCGTCGCTGCCGAACACCGGGGTGCGGCACGCCACGAACAGACGCGGCAACGCGACGGCATCGGGGACCACCACACGGCGCGTGTCTCCAAACGTGGGCGGCAGCGTCATGTCGCGAAGCGGTGGACGTGGCGCGCCACGGGAAATCGGGCCGTAGTACTCTTCGATCAGGCGCATCGTCTCGGTGCGATCAAAATCACCCGCCACCGTGAGCACGGCGTTGTCCGGGGTGTAATAAGTCCGGAAGAAGTCCGCGACGTCGTCGAGCGACGCGTCGGTCAGATGCTCCATAGACCCGATCAACGAGTGATGGAACGGATGCTCCTCCGGAAAACAGAGTGCCGGCAGACGCTCCCACCACGTGCCGTACGGCTGGTTGTCGACCGACCAGCGGCGCTCATTTTTCACGACGTCACGTTGCGTGTCGAGCTTCTGCTGGGTGAGCCCCGGCAGCATCCGACCCATCCGGTCCGCCTCGAGCCAGAGCGCCAGCGCGATCTGATGCGACGGCACCGTCTCGTAGTAATTAGTCCGGTCGAGCCAGGTCGACCCGTTCAGGGTCCCCCCGGCGCGCTGGACGAGCTCGAAATGTTCGTTGGCCTCGACGTTCGCCGACCCCTGAAACAGCATATGCTCGAACAGGTGGGCGAAACCCGTGCGATCAAGCCGCTCATTGGCTGAACCCACGTGATACCACAAATTGACCGCGACGATCGGCGCCGTGTGATCCTCAGAGAGCACCACATGCAGGCCGTTCGGGAGGTGATAACTCTCGACTGGAATGCGCATCGTTCAATATTGGGGGGCTGGTCACGAAACTCGAAACCCCATACGCACGAACCGATCATGATCGCCCGCCACCAATTCTCTTCCCCGTTTCTCCTATGACGTTGTCCAATCGCCACGCCGTCCTGCTGGTCGGAGTGCTCGGGGTCCTCGTCGGCTGCGGCAGTGACCCACAGGTCCCGAGCGCGGCGACCGCCACTGCCAGCACCACCGTGTCGGCTGCCGTGGCCGCGGCGGTGGCCGCCGTGCCGGCGGTACGGGTCACCGATGCCAAGGGGAAGGGCATCAAGAATGTCATGGTGCGCTGGCGCATCGCGAGCGGCGGCGGCAAGGTCATCAACGACTCGGTCCGCACCACCACGAGCGGCGACGCCACGTCAGGCGGATGGACACTTGGCACCACCTCCGGGCAGCAGACACTGCAGGCCACCGTAGATGGCCTCGCCGCCGTCACCTTTACCGCGACCGCGAATCCTGGTCCGTTGTCGCGGCTCACGCCGGTCACGGCAGTAGACCAGCAAGCCCCGGTCAACACACCCGTGCCGTCCCTGCCGACCGTGCGCGCGGAAGACCAGTACGGCAACCCCATCAGTGGCGCGGCCGTCGTGTTCACGCTCGTGCAAGGCAACGGGGTGCTGCTCGGCGCGCAACAGTCCAGCAACGAGCTCGGCCTTGCTGCGGTCGGCGCGTGGACCATCGGCCGAGCCATTGGACAGCAGATCGTGACGGCCACGGCGACCGGCTCCAATCCGGCGGTGTTCAGCGTGAACGCCCTCGCCGGACCGGCGGCCGATCTGCTGCGCGTCGGCGGCGATAATCAGGCGGGGGTCGCAAACATCAACGTTGGCACTCCGCCCGGCGTGCGCGTCGTCGACAGCTACGGTAATCCGGTCGGCACCGTACCCGTCACGTTCACTCCCGGCCCGAACTCGGGCACGGTGACCGGCAGCACCGTGCTGTCCGATCCAGCCAATGGCACCGCGTTCGTCGGCAGCTGGCGTCTTGGCACGGCGAGCACGCAGACACTGGTCGCCACCAGTTCGGCGATTCCGAACAAATCGACGACGTTTACCACCACCGTCAGCACGTCGGCATTCAATGTGGACGTGCGGTTTATCGGTGATGCGTCGCTGCCGGTACGGACCGCGTTCGCCAACGCGGTCGCCAAGTGGCGGCAAGTCATCGTCGGCAGTATCGGTACCGTCAACAACGTGAACATTCCCGCGGGACCCGCGGCGAATTCCTGCAGCGATTGGACGCCGGCCGTTACCGGTACCGTGCAGAACACGATCATCTTTGCCCGTATCGACTCGATCGATGGGCCTGGTTCACCAGGGGCGGGCAATATTCTCGGCCAGGCCAGCCCATGCTACGTGAACGGCAATGCGATCCCGTTTCTCGGCTTCATGGAGTTCGATAGTCTCGACGTCAGTCAGCTCGTGGCGCGGGGGCAGTTCGAGAAAGTCGTGCTCCACGAAATCGGGCACGTGCTCGGTATCGGCACCATCTGGAATTTCCGGCGCTCCCTGCTGGACATCTCTATGACGGGCGACCCGTTTTACGTGGGCAGCGGCGCGCGCGCGCAGTTCGCCGCGATCAACACCGTGACGTACTCCGGCAATCCGGTGCCGGTAGAAAACACCGGTGGCGCCGGCACCATCAACTCACATTGGCGCACGTCGGTCATGCAGCGCGAGCTCATGCAAGGCTTTGCGGTGACTCAAGTGCAACCGCTCAGCCGCATCACGGTTGGCTCGCTGCAGGATCTC
>Ga0114970_10003462_pt1 | contig 11586 bp, 13 predicted proteins | sample M_140205_XF_Meta_FD_87030 | JGI IMG/M metagenome (GOLD analysis project Ga0114970, IMG submission 87030) | Freshwater microbial communities from Lake Montjoie, Canada to study carbon cycling - M_140205_XF_MetaG | ecosystem: Environmental > Aquatic > Freshwater > Lake | place: Lake Montjoie... | reverse complement strand
GGCGTCGAACTCCCCGCCAAAAAGAAAGTCGGCTTTTCCCTCCGCTATATCTATGGCATTGGTCCCGCTCGGGCCGATCTCATCATTGAGGCTGCCGGCCTTGATGCCAACATGCGTGCCTCGGATCTTTCCGAGGAGCAGCTGAATAAAATTCTCCATATTATCACTGATAATAAATGGGTGGTGGAGGGCGATTTGCGCCGCGATATCGCTGGCAATTTGAAGCGCCTTCAGGCCATCAATTGCTATCGAGGCATTCGCCACCGTCGGAGCCTGCCGGTACGTGGTCAACGTACCAGCACCAATGCTCGTACCCGCAAGGGCCCGCGCAAGACCGTTGGTGTTACTAAGGTCAAGGAAGTCTCTAAATCTTAAAACTTATCTCCATGTCCGAAGAGAAATCTATTCCCAAGAAGGAAAAGCTGCCTAAGAAGGCCGCCGCTGCTGCCGTCGACGCCGCCCTCGCGGCTTCTGCTGCTCCTGCCGGCAATCGTCCTGAAGCGCCTGCCAAGGGCGGTAAGGAAAAGGCCCCTAAGGCCGACGCCGTCGCGCCCGTTGAACTAGTCGGTGGCGTACCCAAGTCCGTCACCGCTGAGGATCTCCTTAAGGAGGAGCTATCCTCTGTAAAGGTCCGCAAGGCTAAGGGGTCTAAAAACATCACCTCAGGCATCGCAAATATTGCAGCCACCTTTAACAATACCATCGTCTCTATCACGGACGGCAAGGGTAACGTCATCTCATGGTCGAGCGCTGGCAAATGCAACTTCCGCGGCTCGCGTAAATCGACTGCCTACGCCGCTCAGGTTGTGGCTCAGGATGCCGCCCGCAACGCCATGGCTCACGGCCTTAAAGAGGTCCAAATTCGAGTAAGTGGCCCCGGTCTTGGCCGTGACTCAGCCATTCGCGGTCTTCAGGCGATCGGCCTAGAAATTTCGTCTATCATCGACGTAACCCCGGTGCCGCATAATGGCTGCCGTCCCCGTAAACGTCGTCGCGTCTAATCTGCCCTTTAACCCGCTAACTATTTTTTACCATGGCTCGCTACACAGGACCATCCACCCGCATCAGCCGTCGTTTCGGCCAATATATCATTGGCTCGGCCAAGGTGCTCGAACGTCGCAATTTCCCGCCTGGGCAACACGGCCCAAAATCACGGCGTAAGCTTTCCGAATATGCGGTTGGCCTCGCCGAAAAACAGAAGCTCCGTTTTATATACGGACTTTTGGAACGCCAGTTCCGTCGTACCTTTGCCATTGCCAAGAAAGAACGTGGCGTTACCGGCGAACGCTTTCTCCAACTGCTCGAGACCCGTCTTGACAGCGTGGTTTACTTGCTGGGTTTTGCTAAGAGCCGTGCGGCGGCTCGCCAGTTGGTCAATCACGGCCATGTGCGCGTTAACGGCCGGAAAGTTGATATCGCCAGCTATTCAGTTTTGCAGGGCGATGAGGTGGAAATGAAGGCCGTTAATTCCTCTCGGCAACTTGCCACTCGCGCGATCGAAGAAAATCGTGCGCGGGTTGTGCCGGCTTGGTTGACGCGTAACGACGAGGCTCTCAAGGGCGCGGTCACGCGCTTGCCTACTCGTGACGAGATGGAGCCCTCGATCAACGAACAGCTCATCGTCGAATACTATTCCCGCTTCTGAGCCTGCTCGGCTCATTTTGCCAAAGCTCTGCGAGCTGCGGCAGATCTCTTATCCTTCACTCATCCAGTTCCAGTCTCACTCAACTATCATTCCTGCCATGCCCAAGCGCCTCGGAAAGTTCGAAATTCCCTCCAAGCTCACTAAGATTGAGGAGGGTTCCACCAATACCTACGCCAAGTTTATCGCCGAGCCTTTTGAGGCTGGTTATGGACATACCATCGGCAATTCTCTCCGTCGAGTTCTGCTGAGCTCAATTGAGGGTAGTGCGATCAGCTCGATCAAAATCGAGAGCGTGAACCACGAATTCCAGAGTGTGGACGGCGTGGTCGAAGACGTGACTGATATTGTTCTTAATCTCAAAAAGGTGCTTATCCTTTCTGAAAAACGCGAAACGCTAAAACTGCACCTGAAAGTTAACCGCGAAGGTCCAGTGACGGCCGCCGATATTCAGGCCGACGCGAATATCAAAATCGTCAATCCCGAGCAAGTTATCTGCACCCTCGACACAAAGCGTACCTTTGAAGCTGAGATTGAGATCAAAACAGGCCGCGGTTATTGCCCTGGCGAAAATAATAAGAAAGAAGAACAGGCGATTGGAGTTATCCCGATTGATTCTCTTTTCTCTCCTGTGCGTTTGGTTCGTTACTCGGTAGAAAACACCCGCGTCGGTCAGATCACAGACTATGATAAGCTGGTGCTCGAAATCTGGACAGATGGTCGGATCACCCCTGACGATGCCCTCAAGCAATCAGCCTCGATTCTCAAGCATCACCTTGATGTGTTTGATCGCGTTTCTCAGGAGAATTATGAGTTTGAGAGTGTAGCTGCAGAAGTTTCTGAGGAGCAGAATAAACTCCGCAAGTTGCTGAACATGTCGGTCAACGAAATTGAGCTCTCAGTGCGTGCAGCAAATTGCTTGAACAACGCTAATATCACCACGGTCGGAGAGCTGGCCATGAAGACTGAGCAAGAGATGCTTAAGTATCGTAACTTCGGTAAGAAATCACTTAACGAGATCAAAGAGAAGCTTGAGGCCCTTGGGTTGTCCCTTGGCATGAAGTTCGACGAGCGTCTCCTGGACACTAAAAAAGAAGCTTAAGTTCAGGCGCGAACATTCAATCGCGGTTAGTGGGTAAAAGCTCACGCCGTGGTTCTTTTCTACCTACTATTTATCACTTAATTAGGCTCTCGCGCCGTCCGCTGCCGCCCAACGCTGCGACCGGATTGCCGATCGGGAGCCAATAACCCAAACCACCAATGCGTCACAATAAACATCACGCCTCACTCGGCGTAACTCGCGAGCATCGCAAAGCGATGCTTTCTAACATGGGCGCCAGCCTGATTAAGCACGGTCGCATCGAGACTACGCTGACCAAGGCTAAAGCCCTCCGTCCTTTCATTGAAAAGGTTATCACTAAGGCTAAAAATGCCGCCGCGGCCCCCGTCAAAGCGGATGCGATCCATTTGCGCCGCATGGCGCTGAAGGATATTCGCGACGAGGCCGCTGTTACGCTGCTTTTCAATGAAAAAGCTGCTCAGTTCGCTAAACGTCCAGGTGGCTATACACGAATTTACAAACTTGGCCCGCAGCGCATTGGTGATGCGGCCGAGATGGCCATCATCGAGCTGATTAGCGCTGAGGATGAAGGTTACTCCAAATCTCGGGGTAAAAAGAAAGGATCAAAGAAATCTGGCGCTAAGAAATCAGCGGTGGCCGCAGAACCCGCATCAGCGGTCGAAGTTGCACCGGAAACGCCTAAGGCCTGAAGAAGAAGCGAGTCCATTTAATCATCGAAAGCGTCGACTTAACGGTCGGCGCTTTTTTATTTCATCTTGGCTCCGGCGTTACTTGGTGTGAACTGAGGGCGTGGTTCCTGTCCCTGATTTCACCTTCGATTTGCTTGCCTACGGAGTGCTCGTGCTCGGTGGATTTGGCTTGTTCTGGCTTTATTACGATCGACGCGACCGGCAGTTTTACGACTCCGAGCGTCGGAGGATTACGTTTCATTGCATCCGCTGTGATCATCTTTACACGGAAAAGACGGGGACTGACTTGGCCCAATGCCCACGCTGCAACCATCGTAATACTCGCTTGAAATTCTAAGGGGCCGCGGCGGGGTTATCAGGCTGAGCGATTTTTTGATTTCACTTTAATAAAAACTATTTTAATTTCTCCTATGGCGCAGACAATTGCTGTTCTCGATTTTGGGTCTCAACTCACGCAGGTAATTGCCCGCCGAATTCGTGAGTGTCAGATTTATTCCAAAATTTATCATTTCAGCACCCCTGCGGAAAAATTGCGTGAAGACGGCGTAGTGGGGGTGATCCTCTCCGGTGGTCCGCAGAGTGTTTACGCAAAGACGGCGCCGCATCCGGACGCCGATATTTTTAAACTTGGCGTGCCGGTGCTGGGGATTTGCTATGGCGTGCAGCTCATGGGCTATTTTCTCGGGGGTAAGGTCGCGCTCAGTAAGGCCCGCGAATATGGGCTCGGTCAGTTAACGATCAGGCGGCCGGGAAAACTTTTCGTTGGCTTGCCTCGGCGACTGCGGATCTGGAATTCCCATGGAGACAAACTCACTAAATTGCCGCCGGGTTTTGTGGCAACCGCGGTGTCTGAAAATTCACCCTTTGCTGGTATTGAAGACCGTCGTCGGGGGTTTTATGGAATCCAATTTCATCCGGAGGTTTTTCATACGGAGCGCGGGGTAGATATAATCCGAAATTTTCTGGTCGGTATTTGTCGCGCGAAGCAGGACTGGACGACAAAGGATTTCATTGTTCAAGCGGTCGCCGATATTCAGAGGAAGGTGGGTAAATCTCGGGTCCTGCTTGGTTTGTCGGGCGGAGTTGATTCCTCCGTAGCGGCAGCCTTATTGCACAAGGCTATAGGTCGCCAATTGACCTGTGTGTTTGTGGACAACGGGCTATTGCGTAAGGATGAGCGGGCCTATGTGGAGGCGCTTTATAAGAGGAACTTTAAAATCGATTTACGCGTAGTCGATGCTTCGGCTCTTTTTATTAAGCGGCTCAAGGGGGTCGTTGACCCTGAGGCGAAGCGCAAAATTATTGGACGTACCTTCGTGGAAGTTTTCGAAAAGTCGCTGAAGTCCATCGGGGGTGCGGAATTCTTAGGGCAGGGGACTTTGTACCCAGATGTCATTGAAAGTGTTTCCATCGCTGGCAATCCCGCGTCGTTGATCAAAACTCACCATAATGTTGGGGGATTGCCGGACCGTATGAAATTGAAACTGATTGAGCCGCTGCGGGCTTTGTTCAAGGATGAGGTTCGTCAAGTGGGGGCGGCGCTCGGTCTGCCGAAGGAAGTTGTCTGGCGTCAGCCTTTCCCAGGTCCTGGCCTAGGCGTACGCGTAATGGGTGATATCACTGCCGAGAAATTAGAAATCCTCCGTAACGCTGATGCGGTCTTACAGGACGAGATGATGCGCTCAGGTTATTACTGGAAGGTCTGGCAGTCCTTTGCGGTTTTTCTGCCGGTGAAAACGGTTGGAGTTTTCGGTGACGAGCGCACGTACGATTACGTGATAGCCTTACGCATTGTGGAAAGCATTGATGCCATGACTGCCGACTGGGCGAAGCTGCCGCATGAGTTGCTGCAAAAAATATCTAGCCGGATCACTAATGAGGTGCGCGGAGTTAGTCGGGTCGTGCTCGATATCAGTTCCAAACCACCAGCGACCATCGAGTGGGAGTAAAGTGCCCAATGCAAAACTGGTGCCACAGACTAATATAGCGGTTGCCTCCTGATTTAATGAACTGGCGGGTCCTTAAGCTTATACTGAGCGCAGTTGGTTTGCTGCCCGTGGTATTATGGGCCGAAAGTGCGGAGCAAATTATCGCGAAAGCCCGAGCTTATCTTGGGAGTGAAAGTGCACTCCAGGCTGTCCACACCATTCATTTCACGGGCGCTTTAGAAGTCGATGCGCATACCCGCTGGCCGGCCGACATAATTTTTAGGAAAGATTATCAGCAGCGAATCACGGTGAATTTTGAGAAATATATCGAGACGACGGCGCTTGATCATTATGATGCGTGGCAGAAGCGTTTTAATCCGGCTGAGCCGACGCGCTGGCAACTGGCCTTACTGGATGGGACGCAAGTAAAGCGTTTGCGCGCGAATACGCTAGAAAACCTGAGCTTTTTTTCAGGTCTGGAGCGGCAGGGTGTCCTGATCCGAGTGAGCGGCGAGGTGGAGGTCGATGGGCTTGCCTGTGTAAGGTTATTGTTCACTCACTCGAATAATATTAGCTTTCAGCGTTATTTTGATCAAAGGACAGGCCGCCTGGTGAAGACTGAGACGGAAAGCGGAGGAGAAATTCGCGAAGTAGGCGAAATCATCATTCAAGGAGTTCGTTTTCCTAGAAAAGTTATCAACAAGGCGGCTAATGGTCATATCACGAGCATCATTTTTGATAGTATAATCCTGAATGAGCCAATTCCGGCTAGTGAGTTTGCCGTGCCCGCAGTGCCCACGCCTTAGTATGGAGTCGGCGTGAGCGGACCTTGGGTGATACTATTTCTACCAAGGCCTAGGTGAAAATCTACTGCCTGTGAAACTGAGGTGGTGGGTTGCGGCTTTGCTTTGCAACAGGACAAATTTCTGCTCTTTTGTCTCCTTACCCATGTCAAAGACCGCCCTGCTCAAGATTGATGATAAAGAAATCTCCTGCCCTGTGATGATGGGGACAGAAGGGGAATTGGCCATCGATGCGCGTAATCTGCGCAAAGATAGTGGCTATATATTTTACGATCAGGGTTACGGCAACACTGGTTCCTGTGAGAGTGCGATTACCTTCCTCGATGGCGATAATGGCATTTTACGTCATCGTGGTTACCCGATCGATCAACTCGCTGGTCGCAGCGAGTATGTCGAAACTGCTTACCTGATGATTTACGGTGAGTTGCCGACTCAGCAGCAGCGTACCGCCTTTGGTCAATTGTTGCGGGAGAATGCGGCAATCGAGACGCAGATGCAGAAAATTTTTGAAGGGTTCCCCAAGGATGCACCGCCGATGGCGATGTTATCCTCCATTGTGGGTTCACTCGCGGCGCATTACCCGCAATTGGCGACTAACAATTTTGAGAAAGATCTGCAGCAATTTGACCTCGCGGCGGCGATGGCCATTTCAAAAATTCGGACGATTGGGGCGATGATTTATCGTCATTCGCGGGGCTTGCCATTTTTGCACCCCAAGGATTTGCCGTTTTGTGATAATTTTTTGCACCTCATGTTTTCTGAGCCCTATCAAGATTACGTCTTGGTTCCAGAAGTCACTAAGGCACTGAATCTCATTTTGCTCATGCATGCTGATCATGAGCAGAATTGCAGTACCTCGACGGTTCGCATGGTGGGTTCGAGTGGCGCCAATTTATTTACTTCGCTCTCTGCGGGGATCAATGCGCTATCGGGTCCACTGCATGGGGGCGCTAATACGGCGGTCATGCAAATGCTGCAGTCGATTCATGATGAGCATGATGATGGCACGAGATTTATTTCTGCGGCCAAAGGTGGCAGTAAGAGCAACCGGCTTATGGGATTTGGGCACGCGGTTTACCGCAATTTTGATCCACGGGCGCGAATTATTGGCGAAGCTTGTAGTGTGGTGCTCGCCAAGTTAGGCAAATCTGACCCTCTGCTGGAGATTGCCAAAAATCTCGAGCAAGCGGCGCTGAAGGATGATTACTTCATTTCGCGAAAGCTCTATCCGAATGTCGATTTTTACAGTGGAATTATTATGCGGGCGCTGGGCATCCCGACTAACATGTTCACGGTCTTATTTGCCATGGGGCGGGCGCCAGGTTGGATCGCTAATTGGCGTGAGGTTGCCTCGAATCCGAAGGGGCGTATCTATCGTCCTCGGCAAATCTATGTTGGTCCAGTGAAGCGCGATTACGTGCCGATTCAGCAGCGTGGCTGAGGCGGAGGGCGCGGCGAAAGTTAAGCTGCGGTATCGCCCTTGGGCGGCTGAATATCCTTGGGCGGTGGTGATTTAAGAATTTGGTCAAGGGTGAGGCCGGTGGCGACTTGGAGTCCCTTGAGTAGACGCCAGAGTGCATACATCATCATGGCCATACTGGGGATGGAGATCCCGAGGAGACTGACCCAATGCATGCGGGCTAATTCCTGATTAAACATTTCGGTGCCCGGTGCGCTCCGGATAATTAAGCGAGCGAAGCCGTAGTTCAGCGCGGCGCTTAGTAAGAACGATGCCGCGAGCAGGTAGCTGGCCGCTTGCATTAAGCGCTGGAACTCGGGCTGCATGCCGCGTTCGTTGAGCGCGATCTCGACGCGCTCAACATCGATCACTTGGGGGTTGTAGAGCATTTCGTGGACGAGGGGCTCCTTCGCTTTCATGGAGGCTAGTACCGCGATCCCAATGAGGGCGGGCAGTGCGCCATCTTTAACGGCAAACCAAAAACCATCGAGATTCATCAACCCGAATCCGCCGGAAATGAGCACGCTGCTGAAGCCGATGATAGATATAAAATTCATCCGCCGCCGGCGAAGAAAATCATGGACGCCGTAGGCGAGAGGGAAGATGAGGGCGACGAGTAAGCCTGCTTTTGGTCCAAGCAATTGATCGCCGCTGCACCAGGACATAATAGCGGTGGGCAGGCCAACATTGCAGATGAGATTCAGTAGGAGATTCTCGGCTTTGGGCTTAGCGGTAGTCACAGGCATGGGCTTCAGAGAAGGGGAACGCGGTAAAACGGAAAGGAAGAAACTGCGTTGAGGGTAAATTTGCTGATTCCCAGCAATCTTAATTTCAGTATCATTTTTAGATGATTCTTCTGGGCGTAAATATTGATCATGCCGCAACTTTGCGGCAGGCTCGTTACCGGCAGCTCGGTGAGGCTGTGGGCGGTAATATTGAGCCGGATCCGGTCGCGCTAGCGCTTCGGTGTGAGCAGGCCGGTGCGGATGGAATTACGATTCATTTGCGCGAAGACCGGCGGCATATTCAAGAAAGCGATGTGCGGCGTTTGGGCGCAGTTAAAGGAACTCGCCTGAATCTGGAGATGGCTTGTACCCCGAGCATGACCAACTTTGCTTTGCAGTTGAAACCCCATTCGGTGTGTCTCGTCCCAGAAAGTCGCGAGGAAATCACGACTGAAGGGGGGCTCGATGTGGTAAAAAATTTAGAGCGGGTAGCGCGGGTGACGGACGCCATGAATGCGGCCGGCATTAAGGTGAGTCTTTTTATCGATCCTGATCTTGAGCAAATAGAGCTCGCGGCGAAGCTGAAGGCCACCTGGGTTGAGTTGCATACAGGGGCCTACGCCAACGCCTATCATACTGCTGGGCGAGCGGCAGAGTTTGGACGTTTAATCGCGGGCGCTCAGCAGGCCCACGCGGCTGGGCTCATCGTTAATGCGGGTCACGGGATTAATTATATAAATATCACGGAAGTTCGGACCCTCCCGCATCTCTGCGAATTAAATATTGGGCACAGCATAATTAGCCGCGCTTTATTTAGTGGGATTGATGAGGCGGTGTGCACGATGAAAGCGCTGATGAATCCGCGTCAGTAGTCCTTCGCCAGAAGCAAACTTTGTTGCCTGAACTTTCTATTTTTAGCGGCTAATTTATTCGCCAGCCACTTCTCCCCGACGTCGACTGCACCATGAATATTACCCTTCCTCCCGGCGGTACCTTGATTGGCCTTGGCTGTGACCTTATTGAGGTTGAGCGTATTCAGGCCATCTTAGCGAAGCACGGGGAGCGTTTCCTTAAGCGAATTTTTACCGAAGAAGAGCAAGCGTACTGCAACACGCTCAAATATTCGCACAAACACTATGCCGCGCGCTGGGCGGCGAAGGAGGCGGTTTCAAAATGTTTTACCACCGGCATAGGTGAGCACCTCGATTGGACTTCTATCTCAGTTTATCATGGGGCGCGGAAGGAGCCGTTGGTGCGGCTAGATGCAAAAGCGACGGCGCTTCTCCAGGCAGTCGGCGCGACGCACGTGTGGCTAACTTTATCTCATACGGAGAGCCATGCGATGGCCGTCGCTGCTTTGGTGCGCAACCGTTGAGCACGGCAAGCAAGCCGCAATATTTGGCCGTTAGATTTTAGGGTGTAACTCAAGCCGAGGCGGTTAATTGCTTTTCGCTATGCGCGGGCATTGGTAGGGTCATGGTATGGTTCAGCCGGCAGCAGTCCCTGTTTTAAGTTGTACGGAGGTTCGGCGGTGGGCGGCGGGATTACTCAAAAACCACGACCACGAGCAGGAGTGGGCGGCCTTGCAGGCGGCGTGTCGGGGGGTGGTCTGGTATGGTCGGTCTGCTGATTTACTAGCTCGCACTCGCGGGCAAGTGGCCATAGCAATTTACCAACTTCTAGAGCAGCTTGGGCCGGCGCTCACCCCACTGCATGATTGATTTATTAACGGAGCGTCAGGCGTTCATGGTTTTGAATGACCTGCCGAATATTGGACCGATCACTTTGAATCGTCTACTCGAGGAATTCGGCGGTGATCCGCGCGCAATCCTCGACACAAATAAACGCCGGCTAGAATCGGTACGCGGCGTAGGCCCCGAGACGAGTGCGGCTTTGCTCAGCTGGCGCACGCATTTTGATCTACCGCGGGAAGAGGCCTGGCTAGTTAAGGCGGAGGCATCTTTTATCACCCCGCGCGATGCAGGTTATCCGCGCTTATTGCGGGAGATTAATGATCCGCCGATCGGGCTTTATCGCAAAGGCGACTATTTATTTGAGCAGCCCTGCATTGCGGTGGTGGGAAGTCGGCGGACAACGCTTTACGGTCAGGCGATCGCGAAAAAATTGGGGGCCCAGCTCGCGCAGCTCGGATTCTGTGTGGTGAGTGGATTAGCTCGCGGCATCGACACGGCGGCTCATGAAGGCGCGCTTTCGGTGGGGGGAAAGACCGCGGCGGTGCTAGGCTGTGGTATCGATATTGTTTATCCACCGGAGAATCTTGATCTCTATCGGCGGATTGCGGCGACCGGCGCGATCTTATCGGAGTTTCCGTTCGGCCGAAAAGCAGATCGACAATCATTTCCCATGCGCAATCGCGTGGTCTCGGGGATGAGCGAAGGCGTTGTGGTGGTAGAAAGCGATGTGCAGGGTGGGGCGATGATCACGGCGCGCTTTGCGGGGGAGCAGGGCCGGTTAATTTTTGCAGTTCCAGGGCGCATTGACCAAGCGACGAGTTACGGGTGTCACCAGTTGATTCGTGATGGGGCAACCCTGCTCACCAGCGTGGATGATATCGTCTCGGAACTGAGTTACCTCAATGGGCTGCATCCCAAAATAGCCACGCTGACGGATGAGCCGAGTTTGCTGGAGCAACTCCTGCCGCAATTGGATGCGTCTGAGCAAAAGGTGATGGAATCTTTTAAGGGAGGAGCATTGCTTGGGATCGATGCGTTGACTGCCCTCACGAATTTCCCGACTCCGATTGTGGCGGCAGCATTAATGGGTTTAGAGCTAAAAAAGCTCGTTTCCAAACGAGCTGATGGCACGTTTGAAGCACGCTAGTATAAATTAGATGAATTTTTTTATGAAAAATAAATGGTTGGGGTTCATCGGGGTGGTTTTATTTTTAGGGTCAGGCATCATTGGAGCTGCTGAAGCGATCAAGAAGCATGCCATAACTCATGAAGATGTTTGGTTGATGAAACGGGTCGGTGCGCCGATCCCGAGCCCTGACGGCAAGTGGGTGATTTTTTCAGTGGGCGAACCTGCGTATGAGGCAAAAGAGCAGTGGTCAGATCTCTGGTTGCAGTCGCTGACCGATGCCGCGCCGGCGCGGCGGATTACGTACAGCAAGGCGGGTGAAGGTGGGGCTACGTGGTCGCCAGATAGCCGGAAATTAGCCTTCACGGCTAAGCGGGAAGGGGATGAAGCCGGACAAATTTACGTGCTTAATCTGGCCACTGGGGGCGAAGCCGAGCGC
>Ga0114970_10003459_pt1 | contig 11590 bp, 10 predicted proteins | sample M_140205_XF_Meta_FD_87030 | JGI IMG/M metagenome (GOLD analysis project Ga0114970, IMG submission 87030) | Freshwater microbial communities from Lake Montjoie, Canada to study carbon cycling - M_140205_XF_MetaG | ecosystem: Environmental > Aquatic > Freshwater > Lake | place: Lake Montjoie... | reverse complement strand
GGACATTTCCCACAAGTCCGAGGTCGGCGGAGTCGCGCTCAACCTGGCCAGTGCGCAAGAGGTGCGGTTGGCGGCGCGGGCTATGTTGGAGCGGGTGCGCCAGGCGCGCCCCGGCGCGCGCATCGACGGCTTCACGGTCCAAGCCATGGTCCGGCGCGCGCACACGCAGGAGTTGATCGTCGGCGCGGCGATCGACCCGGCATTCGGCCCGGTGATCCTGTTTGGGCAGGGCGGGACCGCGGTCGAGTTGCTGGCCGACCGCGCCTTGGCCCTGCCGCCACTGAACCTCGCGCTGGCGCGCGCGCTGGTCGAACGCACCCGCGTCTCGCGCCTGCTTAAGGGCTGGCGCGATGTGCCGGCGGCAGACCTTGATGCGCTGTACGAGGTGTTGGTCACGGTGTCGCAGATGCTCGCCGACTTGCCGCAGATTAGCGAACTCGACATCAACCCGCTAATCCTCAATCACCAGGGGGCCCTCGCGCTCGACGCGCGCGTAGGGCTGAAAGTATCGGCTCCGGCGGGCGCGGCGAATTTTGCAATTCGTCCCTATCCCCTGGATCTGGTCCAAACCCTGCCGTGGCAGGGCCGCCTGCTCACCCTACGCCCGATTCGTCCTGAAGACGAATTCCAGCACCGCCAGTTCCTGGGTCAACTCGACGCAGAGGATATCCGCATGCGGGTCTTCTACAGCCGCCGCAGTATCGGGCACGGCGAGCTCGCCCGCCTGACGCAAATTGACTATGAGCGCGAGATGGCTTTTGTGGCCGTGGCGTGCGACCCCGATCCCGCCAACGCAGCCGAGCAGACCCTTGGCGTCGTTCGCGCCGTGGCCGACCCCGACAATATCGACGCCGAGTTCGGCATCATCGTGCGCTCAGACATCAAGGGCTTGGGCCTGGGCGCGCTGCTGCTGCGCAAGATGGTCGACTACCTGCGTGCCAGGGGAACCCGCAGGCTGGTGGCGACCGTCCTCGGTAACAACCAGCGCATGCGCGAGCTTGCTCGCCAACTCGAATTCCAAGACCATGCATCACCCTCCGACCCGGATACCCGCTCGATCCACCTGGATCTCCAAGCGCCACCGGCGAGGCCGTGATCGGAGGCTCAGGCGAGCACCACCGGAACGCGTTGCGCCAGCGCGCACATCAGTTCATAGCCCAACGTACCCGCGCACTGCGCCACCTCATCAATTTCGAGCACGCTGCCCGTCGATGAGCGCCCCCACAGCGTGACCTCACTTCCAAAGCCAGCCTGCGGCGCAGGGCCAAGGTCGACGGTCATCATGTCCATGCTGATGCGACCGATGCTTCGGCTGCGCACGCTGCCGATCAGCACCGGGGTTCCGGTCGGGCACAGCCGGGGGTAGCCATCGGCGTAGCCGCAGGCCACAACGCCAATGCGCATCGTGCGGTCAGCAACGAAGCCCGACCCGTAACCGACCGTGTCACCAGGCTGCAGTTCCTGCACCGCGATGATCTTGGCGGCCAGCGTCATCGCTGGCTGCAGGCCCCAATAATCCGCATCATGCTCCGGATAGTCCGGCGCGCTGCCATAGATCGCGATGCCCGGGCGCACCCAGTCCGACCCCAGCGCCTCATGCGCGATCCTGCCATGGCGCAGCAGCGCGGCGCTGTTACACAGACTGCGCTCGCCGGGCAACTCGGCCGACGCCGCTTCGAATACCGCCAACTGCGCCGCGATACCCGGCGTGCCGTCTGCGTCGCTGAAGTGCGTCATCAGCGACACCTCCTGCACCTGCGGCAACGCATTGAGCCGCGTCCAGGCGGCGCGGTAGCGCTGCGGTGTGAAACCCAGTCGGTTCATGCCGGAATTCATTTTCAAGAAAACCCGGTGCGGCGCGTGCGTCTTGTGCGCCGCCAACAGATCGATCTGCTCTTCGCAGTGCACCGTGTGCCACAGATCCAGCCGCGAGCACAGCTCCAGGTCACGCGCGTCGAATGCGCCTTCGAGCAGCAGCACCGGGCCGCGCCAGCCCAGCTTGCGCACCCGTTCGGCCTCGCCGAGGTCGAGCACTGCGAAGCCGTCGGCTGCCTGCAGCGCTTCGAAGACCCGCTCGATCCCGTGCCCGTAGGCGTTGGCCTTGACCAACGCCCAGACCCTGGCATCGGGCGCTGCGCTTTTGGCCCGCGCCAGATTTTGGCGCAGTGCGTCTGCGTGAATGGTGGCGTGAACGGGACGAGGCATGGCGGGCTTTCAGCACAGGATGGCGCAAGCCCGGATTCTGGCACCGCGGACCGGCATGATATAACCTTCCCCAAGTTGGAGACAAGCCCGCAACACAACGCCATCAGGCCCCCTGACGGCCCTAGAGCCTCGGTATGAAGCGTGGCTTTTATACCATCATGGCGGCGCAGTTCTTCAGCTCGCTGGCGGATAACGCGCTGTTCGTGGCCGCGGTGCAACTGCTCAGAGGCAGCAATGCGCCGGAGTGGCAGCAGGCGGCGCTGGTGCCCATGTTTGCGCTGTTCTATGTCATGCTAGCGCCCTTTGTCGGTGCCTTTGCCGACTCGCTGCCAAAGGGTCGGGTGATGCTTTACAGCAACTTCATCAAGGTCGCCGGTTGCCTCATGATGCTCTTTGGGACGCACCCGCTGATGTCCTACGCCATCGTCGGCCTTGGCGCCGCAGCCTATTCGCCCGCCAAGTACGGCATCCTGACCGAGCTGCTGCCGGCGTCGCAGCTGGTCAAGGCCAACGGATGGATCGAGGGTCTCACCATCGGCTCGATCATTCTGGGCGTCTTGCTGGGTGGCCAGCTGGTCAGTCCGCACGTGTCGCACCTGCTGCTCGGTATCGATTTCCCGATCATCGACACCGGCATCGAAACGCCACCCGAAGCGGCGATCAGCGTGCTGATTTTCGTCTACCTGCTGGCGACCTGGTTCAACACCCACATACCCGAAACCGGCGTCGAAATGCGCCCCTTGTCGCGCAACGTGGTCAGCTTGGTCGCCGATTTCTGGACCTGCAACCTGCGGCTGTGGAGCGACCGACTGGGTCAGATTTCACTGGCTGCGACGACGCTGATCTGGGGCGTCGCCGGCAACCTGCGCTTCATCGTCCTAGCATGGGCCGCGGCCGCGCTCGGCTACACGGTGACGCAGGCCTCGGCGCTGCAGGGCGTGGTCGCGATCGGCATGGCGGCGGGCGCGGTAGTCGCGTCGATGCGCATGCGGCTGGAGGACGGCCCGCGCGTGATCACGCTGGGCATCGGTATGGGCGTGCTGATCATCATGCTGATACTCATCGACAATGTCTGGGTTGCAGCGCCCTTCCTGGTCCTGCTCGGCGCGCTGGGCGGGTTTCTGGTGGTGCCGATGAACGCGCTGCTGCAGCACCGTGGCCATAACCTGATGGGCGCCGGAAGGTCGATTGCGGTGCAGAACTTCAACGAGCAGGCCTGCATTCTGGCGCTGGGAGCGGCCTACAGCCTGGGAACCGGACTGGGCCTGCCAACCTTTGGCGCTATCACCGCCTTTGGCCTGGTGATCGCGTCGGTGATGTGGCTGATCAGGCGCTGGCACGCGCACAATTGTGTCGCGCACCGCGCCGAGGTCGAGCACCTGCTGGCCATTGCCCGCAGTGACAATGCCCAGGGCTGAGGCGTTCAAGCGCGACCCGGCGGTTTATGTGACCTCCTGCGCGGATTCGGCAGGTTTTAGACAGGAGTTTGGCATGTCCGAGGTTTATGGGTTTTCAGTCGCAACCATTGACGGCCAACCACTGGCGCTCGAGGCGCTCAGGGGTCGGGTGCTGCTGATCGTCAACACCGCCAGCGCCTGCGGCTTCACGCCACAATTTGCCGGCCTTGAAAAGCTGCACCAGGACTATGGGCCAAGGGGTCTGGCGGTGCTGGGCTTCCCCTGCAACCAGTTCGGCGCGCAGGACCCGGGAAGCAACGCGGGCATCGCTGCTTTTTGCCAGTCCAATTACGGTGTCAGCTTCACCATGATGGCCAAGGTAGATGTCAACGGTGATCAGGCTACGCCGCTCTACCAGTGGCTTGCGTCCGAAGCACCCGGCCTGCTGGGAACCCGGGCGATCAAGTGGAACTTCACCAAGTTCCTGGTCGGAAAAGACGGCCGGGTCATCAGGCGCTACGCGCCGACCGACACACCCGAAAGCCTGGCCGCCGACATAGAGGCTGCGCTGGCGGCCTGAGACTGGCCGGTGGCTACACGGCCTGGCGCCACAGGACGCGGCACGCCCCTTCTCAGCGCGACGGGGCGATGAGCGCCTGGTCCAGCAACTCGACCCAGTGCCGAACCGGCGTGGCTGTGCCGCTTTGCAAGTGGCTGATGCAGCCAATATTGGCCGAAACGATGAGCGCTGGCGCGAGTTCTGCCAGCTTTTCCAGCTTGCGGTCGCGAAGCTGCTGCGCAATGTCCGGGTTAAGAACCGAATAGGTGCCGGCCGAGCCACAGCACAGGTGGGATTCGTTAACGGCCACCCGAAGCGTGAAGCCGAGCGCGCCCAGATGCTGCTCGACGCCGCCGCGCAGTTGCTGGCCATGCTGCAGCGTGCACGGAGGATGAAAGGCGATCGTCTCTGACGCCTCGTTGCCCGCCGCGTTGCGAACACGCGCGGCGTCAAGCTTGCCCGCCAGCGGGCTGACCAGGTCCGGCAGCAGCTCGCTGAGGTCGCGCGTGAGTGCGCTGACCCGCGACGCGCGCTGCGCGTAGGCTGGGTCGTCGCGCAAGATATGGCCGTATTCCTTCACCGTGACACCGCAGCCCGAGGCGTTCATGACGATCGCCTCGACGGCGTCGTCGCCATCAAGATAAGGCCACCAGGCGTCGATGTTCGCGCGCATCTGGACCATTGCGCCCGCCTGGTCGTTGAGGTGGAACTTCAGCGCACCACAGCAGCCCGCGGCGGGTGCCAGCAGGGTCTGCACGCCCGCGGCGTCGAGCACGCGCGCAGTGGCGAAGTTGATGTTGGGCATCATTGCCGGCTGCACGCAACCCGCCAGCAGCAGCATCTTGCGGGCGTGCAAGCGATGCGGCCATACGCCGGCGGACTGAAGCCGGGGAACCTTATTCTGAAGGGCCCGCGGCAGCATCGGGCGCAGCCACTGTCCGACGCGCATGGCGGGCGCGAAAAGAGGCGACGACAGGCCCTCCTTGAGCGCCCAGCGCAGCACCTTTTCCTTCGCCGGACGGGGCACTTTGGCGTCGACCATTTTGCGCCCGATATCGACCAGATGGCCGTAATCGACGCCGCTGGGGCAGGTCGTCTCGCAGTTGCGACAGGTGAGGCATCGGTCCAGATGCAGCTGCGTCTTGCGCGTCGGCGGCTGACCCTCGAGCACCTGCTTGATCAGGTAGATGCGCCCGCGCGGACCGTCGAGCTCGTCGCCGAGCAGCTGGTAGGTCGGGCAGGTGGCGGTGCAAAAGCCGCAATGCACACACTTGCGCAGGATCGACTCTGCGGCTGCGCCGTCGGCGCTGCCCTGGTATTGCGGCGCGAGCTTGGTTTGCATGGTGTAGAAGTTGCCGAACGGACCCTTGGCCGCCGCTCAGATAGCGGCGCCCATGCGCGTGCGGTTGAAAATGTTGGCCGGATCGAACTGCTGCTTCAGCGCACGGTGGATGCGCTGCAGTTCCGGTGCGAGCGGGTGAAAGACCGCCGTGCCGCCGGCGTCGGGCACGCCATCGGCTTGTGCCTGGCGAAAAAGCGTCGCCGTGCCGCCAGCCGCGCTGGCGGCACGGCGCAAATGCGCCGCGGCGCTCACCGGCGCCTTCACCCAGCGCAACGCACCACCCCATTCGATCAGGACACTGTGCGCGTCCAGATCCATCGCGCCGGTACTGTCGGGAACACTCAAACGCCAAAGGCATTGCCCGCAAGCGCGTTCGAAAAAAGGCAGCGTCTGCTCGCGCAGCGCGTCCCAGTCGGCCGCCGCCGAGTCGCCCTGTAGCTCGCCGCCCATGCTGCGGCAGGCCGACTCGACCGCCGCCCGCGCGCCGCGCAGCCGCAGGTACAGGCAGCCCCGATCCCGATCCCTTAGCCAACAACTCGCGTTGAGCGGCAACGGCTGGCCAGCCCAGATGTTGAGCCGCTGCAGCGCCTGCGCCTGGTCGAGTTCGAACAGCAGCGTCGCCTGCGCCGTCGCCACCGGCAGCACCTTCAGCGACACCTCGGTCATCAATCCGAGTGTTCCCATGGAGCCTGCCATCAAGCGGGATATGTCGTAGCCGGCGACATTTTTTATCACCTGTCCGCCGAAGCGAAGCAACTCGGCGCGGCCGTTGAGCATCTGCACGCCAAGCACATAGTCACGAACGCACCCGGTGGCCGCGCGCGGCGGGCCCGACAAGCCGGCGCCGACCATGCCGCCGACGGTGGTGGCAGCGCCAAAATGCGGCGGCTCAAATGCCAGATGCTGGCTTTGCTGCGCCAGCACCGCCTCAAGCTCCGCCAGCGGGGTTCCGGCGCGCACGGTGACGACCAGCTCGCTTGGCTCGTAGGCGACGATGCCGCGCAGCGCGCCGGTGTCGAGGATGTCCCCTTGAAGTTGCTGGCCGTAGAAGTCCTTGCTGCCGCCGCCGCGGATACGCAGGGGCGAACCGGCCGACGCGGCCGAGGCAATCTGGTCCGCGAGGCGCCGCACTTCGCTGTGCATCGCCATCATGGCAGCGCCTGACCCTGCCTTCGGAGGCCTGGCACCCGGGGGCCTGCAGGGCCGCTAATCACGGAAGAAGTTGACCGGCAGACCCGGTACATCCACACGGGTTGAAAACACGCAGCCCGACAGCGGCAACCGCTCAAGCTCCGCGGCGGGGCGGTTGTGGCGCGCGGTCGTGATGTAGAGGGTTTGCAGATCGTCGCCGCCGAAGCACGGCATCGTCGGGCATTGCGCCGGGGTGGCGATCTCGGCCAGCAACTGGCCGTCGGGTGCGAACTTGAGCAGTCGCTTTCCCTCGAACATGGCGGCGTAGTAGTTGCCCTGCACGTCGACGGCTGCGCCGTCAGGCCGTCCGCCATAACCTTGCATACCGCTTTGCCATCCTGCCGGCTTTGGCGCGAAACGCTGAAATACCCGCTCGCCGCTAAGGGTGTTGGCGGCCGCGTCCCAGTCCCAGGCGCGGATGGCGTGCGCAGAGGTGTCCGACCAGTAAACCGTCTTGCAATCCGGCGACCATCCCAGCCCATTGCCAACCGTTGCATCACCCGCCATGCGTTGCATCGCGGGCGCACCGGCGGCGCGGCAATCGAGCGCAACCAACTCGGCCAGGGCGGCGCTGCGCGGCTCGAAAATCGTCCCCGCCCAAAAACGTCCCAGCGGGTCGGCCTTGCCGTCGTTGAAGCGCGTGGTCTTGGGGTCGTAGTCGCAGGCGCGCAGCAATTGCAGGTCGGCGCCCCAGGTGCGGGCACGATAGATCCCGTCGCGCAGTGCCACCACCAGGCCGCCGCCTGCGGCCGGAGCGATGCAGCCGGGCTCCGTGGGCATGGCCCAGCATTGCGCCGCACCGCCGCCAGCGCCCAGACGCAAGATCTGCCGCGCCGGTATGTCGATCCAGTACAGCATGCGCTCGGCAGGATGCCAGAAAGGCGACTCGCCGAGTTCGTTGGGCGCGGCGCTCAGCAATTGCCACTTCATGCGCGAGTCCCCGCGCCGCGCGGCGTTTGCACGACAGAAATAATCAGGTCGGTCGGTGTCATGATGCTGCGAGCGTCTCCTGCTCCGCATTGTGCCTGCAGCGGACGGTCCGCCCAAAAATTCGGTCCGCGCGCGCCATGGCGCGCGCGGACCGAACGCCGCTGTGCATGGGCCACTCCGGCCGCCGCCGGGTGCTGCGACAGGACCAGGCCGTCTTAGCGTCCGTAAGCCGTTTCGCCGTGCGAGCTGATGTCCAGGCCTTCGCGCTCGTCTTCTTCACTTACGCGCAGGCCGATCACCATGTCGGCAATCTTGTAGGCCACCAGCGACACGACGCCAGACCAGACGACGGTCAGCAGGACCGCCTTGAGCTGGATCCAAACCTGGTCGGCGACCGGCATCGACGACACCGTTGCGCTTACCCAGTCGCTCACCAGCCCAGGGCCGCCCAGGGCCTGGCTATTGAACACCCCGGTGAGCAAAGCGCCAACGATGCCGCCTACACCATGCACGCCGAAGACGTCGAGCGAGTCGTCAGCGCCAAGCATCTTCTTCAGCCCGTTCACGCCCCACAGGCAGGCAAATCCTGCGACAAAGCCAATCACCATCGCACCCATCAAGCCGACGTTGCCGCACGCCGGCGTGATCGCCACCAGGCCAGCCACTGCCCCGGACGCGGCGCCGAGCATCGACGCCTTGCCTCTCATCAGCGCCTCTCCCAAGCACCAGGCCAACACGGCCGCCGCCGTGGCCGAGAAGGTGTTCATGAACGCGAGCACCGCCGTCCCGTTGGCTTCCAGCGCCGATCCGGCGTTGAATCCGAACCAGCCGACCCACAACAGCGATGCCCCGACCATGGTCAGCGTCAGACTGTGCGGCGCCATCGGCTCGCGTCCGTAACCGGTGCGCTTGCCGATCACAAAAGCGCCGACCAGACCCGCCACCGCAGCGTTGATATGAACCACGGTTCCGCCTGCGAAGTCGAGCGCGCCCCACTGCCAGATCAAGCCGGCCTTGGCGTTGAGCCCGTCTGCAAGCTCCTTGCTGGCATACGCGTCGGGCCCCATCCAGAACCACACCATGTGCGCAATCGGCGCGTAGCTGAAAGTGAACCACAGGGCCATGAACAGCAACATCGCCGAGAACTTGATCCGCTCGGCAAAGGCGCCGACGATCAGGCAGCAAGTGATGGCAGCAAAGGTCGCTTGGAAGGCCATGAACAGCAGCTCGGGAATCACCACGCCCTTGCTGAAGGTCGCGCTTGTCGCAAACTCGCCCTTCATCGGGTCGAACATCCCCTTCATGAACAGGCGGTCGAAGCCACCGATGTACTGGTTGCCTTCGGTGAAAGCCAGACTGTAGCCATACAGGCACCACAGCACGACGATCATTGAAAAAGTGACGAACACCTGCATCAGCACCGACAGCATGTTCTTGCTGCGTACCAGACCGCCGTAAAAAAGCGCCAGGCCTGGCACCGACATCATGATGACAAAGGCGGTGGCGACGATCATCCACGCCACGTCGCCCTTGTTTGGGGCCGGCGTTGGCGCGGCCGCGGCCGGTGCGACCGCTTCGGCTACAGCGGAAGCGGCTGCAACCGGCGCCGAAGCGGCAGCAGCAGCAGCCTGCCCGAACGCCGGGTTACCGGCCAACAGCAGACCCCACCCGATTGCAAGCGACAGCAATAGCTTTTTCATAGCGCTTCCTTTCCAGTTTCGCCGGTGCGGATGCGTATGACCTGTTCTAGGCTATAGACAAATATCTTTCCGTCACCGATCTTTCCGGTACGGGCTGCCGCTTCGATGGCCTCTATCACGCGCTCGGCCATGTCCTCCTGCACCGCGGCTTCGATCTTCACCTTGGGGAGAAAGTCGACCACATACTCGGCGCCCCGGTACAGCTCGGTATGCCCTTTTTGCCGACCGAATCCCTTGACCTCGGTGACGGTGATTCCCTGCACCCCGATCGCCGAGAGCGCTTCACGCACCTCGTCGAGCTTGAAGGGTTTGATGACCGCTGCTATCAATTTCATGACTGCCTCCGTTCAGAAGTTGTACTTCAAACCGACCACCAACGTGCTCTTTCCCAGCAACCGGCCCCGGGTGTCGCGGTAGAAAACTTGGTCGGCGTTGGTTCCGATGGCCGAAGCAGTGAGCGCCAGTCCGTTGCCGAAGTCCTTCGCCAGACTGGCCGAGTAGTCGGTGTAGTCGCCGGCGTCGCCGGCCTGGTGCGGTATGCGCTGCATGCCCAGGTGCGGCGTCAGCGTGAGGCCGTTGCCGAGGTCGAAGCCGGCCGAGAGTTCGAAGTAGCCGCTGCCGCGGCTTGCGGCGTTGGCGATGAAGTTGGTCGTCGACCGGCTGTACTTGGCCGTGATCAGGCCGTAGGTGATCGCGCCATATACCTCGGTCGTGCTGGCGTCTACATAGCCTTTCACCTTGCCCGCAGTGTTGCCCGGATAATGGTAGCGAATCAGGCCAAGGTCAAAAGCGAGGTCTTTGGCGAGATCGCCCTTATAGCCACCGTACAGGTCGACCTCCGCCGCCCCCTTGGTGGCACCCACATACTCCTCGATCCACTTGATGTTGGAGGCCCACAGACCCAGGTAAGCACCACTCTTGAGCGCCAGGTCGGCGCCGGCCTGCGCGGCCGGCTTGAACGAGGTCTGCGATAGGCCACGAAAACGGTAGTCAGAAACCGCGCCTGCGTTGTAACTCAGCGTGTAGTCGGGCTCAGGCGCCTTGGTTTGCGCGAAAGCGCCGCTGGCGACGAGGGCGGCACATAGAGCCGATAGGAGCTTGAAGGGCATGGGGGTCTCCGTCTGCAGTTGTTTTGGAGCTGGATTCAACGCACATAACGTGCCACCGTCTTGCGCAATCTCGTCCACGGTGGTCGCCGCCCGGGCGAGGCCTGCGCGGACGGCCCTAAGATGAACAGGTTTCTCCAACGCGCGCACCCTGGTAGTGCGTGCGCGCCGGGCGCTGCTGGTGCAGCGCACCAAATCAAGGAGCGCTTGCCGTGAGCCTGTCTTTGGTGCAAAGCCGGGCCCTTGTGGGCCTGCAGGCCACGCCGGTCACCGTCGAGGTGCACTTGGCAAACGGCCTGCCAAGTTTCACGCTGGTTGGGCTTGCCGACGTCGAGGTCAAAGAGGCGCGTGAGCGCGTGCGTTCGGCGATCCAGAACGCGGGGCTGGAATTTCCGCACAACAAGCGCATCACCGTGAACCTCGCGCCGGCAGATCTGCCCAAGGACTCTGGCCGCTTTGACCTGCCGATCGCGCTGGGCATTCTGGCCGCGAGTGGCCAGATCGACGCCACGCGACTGAAGGACCATGAGTTCGCGGGCGAGTTGTCTTTATCGGGCGAGCTGCGCGCCGTCCGCGGTGCGCTCGCGATGGGGATGGCGCTGCACACACAGGGCGCACAGACCTGCCTGGTGTTGCCGCCGCAGAGCGCCGAAGAAGCAGCGCTGGTTCCTGGCGCGAAGGCCTACCGGGCGCGGCACCTGCTCGACGTCGTGCGGCAGTTCCTGCCCCCGGGCGGGCTTGCCCCGACCGGCGCAGACGATCCCGGCTGGACGCTGGTCAGCGCGCAAGCGCCCACGACTTCGCCGCGCTATGACGACCTGGCCGACGTAAAGGGACAGGTCGGCGCCAAGCGTGCACTGGAGATCGCTGCAGCGGGAGGCCACAACCTGCTACTGAGCGGCCCGCCGGGCTCGGGCAAGTCGATGCTGGCGCACCGCTTTGCGGGTTTGCTGCCACCGATGACCGTTGACGAGGCGCTGCAAAGCGCTGCCATCGCCAGCCTGGGCGGACGCTTTTCGTTGTCGCGCTGGGCGGTTCGACCGACCCGCAGTCCGCCATTTTGTCAATAGGGGAAGGCCGGTTTTTGTAATTTCCCCACAATTTTCCCCACAGGACCATTGCGGTTGGGGTTTCCGGAGTGTTCTCCCCGCAGGATTGGG
>Ga0114970_10003457_pt1 | contig 11593 bp, 17 predicted proteins | sample M_140205_XF_Meta_FD_87030 | JGI IMG/M metagenome (GOLD analysis project Ga0114970, IMG submission 87030) | Freshwater microbial communities from Lake Montjoie, Canada to study carbon cycling - M_140205_XF_MetaG | ecosystem: Environmental > Aquatic > Freshwater > Lake | place: Lake Montjoie... | reverse complement strand
CAGCCGCAGATGCTCAAGCAGCCGCAGATGCAATTGCAGCACAAGAGGCAGCGGACACACAAGCAGCATTAGATGCTCAAGCAGAGGCTGACGCTCAAGCAGCACAAGATGCTGCTAATGCCCAGGCTGCAATTGATGCACAGGCGGAAGCAGATGCACAGGCTGCAGAAGAAGAACAAGCGGCAATTGATGAGGGTACACCAGAGGCAGTAGATAAAACCGTAACAGATGCATTAGTCGATGGAAAAGTAGATTCAACAGAAGTAGCAGCAATTGCAGAAGTAATGGCAGCAGATGGGAAAGTTGACGCAAAAGAAACAACTCAATTAATTCAGGCACTAGCAGCAGATGGCAAAATATCCGTTGCAGATGAGGCTGCAGTACTTTCTGCTTTAGCATCTGATGGAAATGTAAGTAAGGCAGATGTAGCAGCAATAGTTGCTTTGGTGAGCGCAGACGGTAATTTGTCTACAGCAGAAAAAACAATTGTGGCTGATGCCTTAATACAGTCTGTTGCTCCTGGAGATACTCTTACTAAAGAACAAATACAAGATGCTGGAATTGCATATCAAGACCTACCTGCAGAGACTCCAGTTGAGGTTAGGCAGGATGAAAACGGTAACGAAGTTATAATTACAGCAGAAATTGCTTCTGCCTTAGAGGTACTTGAATCTCCTTCAGAGATGTTGAATGCCATATTTACTGACCCAGGTCAGGCACTAACTGCAGTACTTAATATTGGCGCAGATATGTCAGTAGCAGAAAGAGAAGAGGCAACCAAGATGGTTGTTGCAACTGTTATTGCATCTGGAGCAGCAATAAATGCAGCATCAGTTGCTGCAGCAGGTGCAGCATCTACAACTGGTGGTGGTTCTAAAGGTGGCGGAACAAGTCCAAAAGGTGGGGGAACTGGTGGCGGACCTGCTGCTGGTGGTGACAAACCAAAAAGAACGTTTAGGAGACGTGCTAAATGATAAAACTACTTAAAGACATGGTTGACCAACTGTGGACACTACTAGGAATGTTCATTGCCTGGGTTGTACTGGATGGAAGCGCAAAAACTATTGTGGGATACGCAATTGTTGGAACTTTAATTGCATGGTTAATTACGTATCCACTGCGTAATAGAGACGAATAAGGGATTATTAACCAAGGGCATTTAGTAAGGAGAAACATGGACATCAATACACTTAAGTCTGCAGGAGCAACTTGGTTACGTGCAAGTCTTGCTGCTTGTGCTGCTCTTTATATGAGCGGAATTACGGACCCAAAGACATTGGCTAATGCATTTGTCGCAGGTCTACTTGGACCAGCAGCAAAGTTTGTAAATCCAAAAGACCCATCATACGGTTTCGGTAAGAAATAATTTAAAGGAGAAGCACCAGTGACAATAACAAATTTCTTTATGACTCTTGGAATTGTCGCTGGTGCTCTCATTAGCCTAGGAGTGCTCTTGAGCCCATTGTATAAAAGAATTAAAAGATTTATGGAATGGATGGAGCGCTTCATGCGTGACTGGGAAGGTGAAGAAGCCTCACCAGGAAGAGATAGAGTTCCAGGAGTTATGGAACGACTCAATAGCATGGATGGAGAACTTAGCCAAAATGGTGGTTCCACAACGGTCAAAGACCGAGTAGACCGCCTGTACGAAAACCAAGGCGACGTAATGAACAAGCAAGATATTTTGTTAGAGGCCTTTGTGGAGATGGGCGAACGTCTTATCTCTATTGAAAATTGCTTAAACAAATCTGAGGTTACTGCTACAACTCCTATAGTTTAGAGGAAGATAGTCCTATGACCAACCTAGGCCCTCAGTTCCAGACAAAAGACTGGAATCCTTTTTTAGGTGCATCTCACCTACTTAATGAAGCCACGGCGTATAGTAAGTACTACAGTCGCGCCATGGCTCAACACAGGGTTCACAATCAAAATGTACAAGACCATGTAAACTCACAACAGCCAGCACAACCGACACAACCAGAGGAACACAAAATGACACCGTACCAGCAAGAAGCAAAAGCAGAACGTCGTGCAAAAAGTGAATCAACTTTTAAGAGTACAGGAATTACACCCAAGAACAAGGGTGCAAAGCCAACTGCTCCAGGAACTAAACCAAAGAGACCGTAATGGCTGGAGCACTCAACAAAGACCACGAATCGTACGAGCATTTTAATGCTGGCTTTGATTCTCGTCAGGCTCCTTTAAGTGCCATCGATAAGAAGATGTTAAACTTTGCCGTTAAACTTTCACGGCAACCAGCAGCAAAAGCACATGGTCAAATTTTAAATCACTTTGGAATGTACCCACCAGAGTTCTGGACTCGTTCCCAAAGGTTATCAAACCATCCAGATATCTCACCAAAAGATAAAGAAACACTGTCTTATATTTTTCCAGACCCATCTCGTCCAGGACCAATGGAAGGTGGAGCCCCAGTAAATACTGAGGGTAAATCATTTAGTCACGGATTGGAGTGGTAATGAAGTGTGCAAATTGCGACAACAAAGCGTCGTATGAATATCGTGTAACAAAAAATAAATCCCTTTTTTATTGTGGTAAAGACTTACCTAAGTTCTTAGAAGAACGTAGAAAGGCAGGGTTATTAACAATTACTGACCAGTTTAGTGAGGATTTAACATCTGCACTTGATGCTCTCAGTACTACACCTGTAGAGGTTCCTACTGAAGAATCTAAGCCAAAGAAGAAGACTCCTAAGTCTGAAGAATAAATGAAACTTATTCGTAAGTTTGCAGTACAGGGCCACGTAATTCCTCAATCAGTACATAGCCCTAGAGGGCCATTTCCTCCTGAAGTCTTAGCAGGACCACAGATGACTCTGGAAGAAGGGCACGCAGATTCTCTCCATGTGGGTCTTGACGATGTTCGATTCTTCCAGTGCAAGGAGTGTCATACCGTATTAGAAACACATGAACTTGAAGACCACGATTGCTCAGATTTTAAGTAGACTTATCATGCCTCTAAGCGCATGAGGCTTTAACTTCTCTAGAGAAAGCAGACTATTCATGGCAACAAACAACAACGGTAATCTTCTTGATACCGCAGGTGAGGTCGCAATTGACTTTGTATGGGGAAATTTACCTATGCAACCAAACGATGCTCGCCCAAACGCATTAGAAAATCGTTTAGACCCAGCATTAGACAACCACATCAACGCTCTTTCAGGTTGGAATGGTTACCCACAGTATTCACCAGATACAGCAGGAGAAGATGTAGCAGGTCCAACTGACTACGTACTTGTACCTTCAGTACTTGGACTTACAACCGCACTTGCAACTGACGCAATGAAGGACGCATCACTTGTTCCTACAACTGCATCAGCAGCAGCAAACGTTGGTAAGGACATCACACGCTTTGATGCTGCAAGTTCCACAGTGGCATACGTATTCGGCACCTACTTTGACAGCACCTATCCAGTTGGTTCTAAGGTCACAATCACAGCAGGTACAGGTATTCCAGCATATGCAATCGGTACTTGGACAGTTACAGGTGCAAGTTCTGGAAACCAAATTACAATCGGTGGTTCTGGATTTACAGTAGCCAACACCACTGGTATCAGCGGAACAAAAACTATTGCAGGTGCAGCAGGAACAATCAAGACACAGTCACGTGCAGCAGGCGCAAACAGCGTTGTTCCAGGTGCAGCAGTAACAATTACACCTTGGGCAACAGCGTCCTAATATAACTATGGGAGTTCGTCCTACAGGTGGCGGAGGCACTCGGAATAACCGAGTGTCTCAGCCGTCTGCCCAAGAACAATTGGGCGCCTTTTATGGTTTCAGTAAAAATCAAACAGATAAGATTCAAAAGATAACAGGTGTAGATAATCCATTCCAAGGATTACCAACCTCTGCCTCTAAGGGAGAGTTTGGAGAGTACAAAGAGATTATTAGCATGCCAGATACTATGAAGTACTTTAAATCTGATAAGCAGCATGCAGATATGGGTTACACACAAAACCTTGCAGGTCTTCCATATGAGGCAGATGCTGGATATGCTCGTCCCTTCTATGAGGAGGACTTATCTATACCAGGCTATAAAGGTCCACAGTACGAAGAAGATGACAGTCCAGCGGCATTGACCGTAGTTCCAACCTCTACAACTAATCCAGAGCGACCTCGTACCGTAGCCGCTGGCTATGATGCTGAGGAAGAAAAAATTACAGTTGTCTTTCGTGATGGAACCTTCTATAATTATTATGAAGTAAGTAATACGGAGTGGCAAGCATTCAAGGCACGTGTCTCAAAGGGTCAGTACATCTATAAGTACCTAGACTTTAAACCACGTGGGGCAGCAGACGTACAGGGCATCTCTCAGACAGCACGTAAGGCGTTCTACAAGTTAAGCCGTGCCTCTCAGATTAGTGCTAAGGGCAAGAAAACTAAAGCACTCAAATAGGGGAGTAAATGCCAAAGGCACACGAAATCGGACCAGTATTTGTACAAGTAACAAATTTCCCCTATGAATGGGGCTCAAAGTTCTTTGTACGTGGATGGACACAGGAAATTGACGAGCCGTTTAGAACTGCAACCCCTTTTATAGTACGCTTACCCAGGTACAAGGCATTGGTGATTGGGAGATGGACAGGTATGAAATCTGAAGAAGAAGCACTAAACGGAGCACTAGGAAGACGGGATGTAACAGAGGATGATTTTTCGGAAGAAGCAGGTTGGACACCAGCCCCAGACTCGGATAGAGAAGCGAGTAGCCACAATCTCTACTCCAGATTTAATAATATGGATGGAGCAAGCGATGTTTACGATTGGCAAGCATATCACTACGTGGCAACGCAGTCAGAATCCGTCGGACCTTGATGAACTTGTTATGGGAGCAGAAGCCTTCCATGCTATTGCCAAAGAATTAAAACGTCGTTCACAGAGTGTGTTATGATAAGAACGCTTCACCTCTCTTTAGGTCAAGCGTTAACCCACCCAAAAGGTGGGTTGCGCTGTTTAATGGAGCATTATGAATGATGTTGATGAGGATAAGTTTCAAGAGATAAATCCAGATTTCTATCTCAATGAAGAAAAACCAGTAGAAGACCCCATTGATGAACCACTTGATGAACTGTCCCAACAATTTGTTGACAAACTTATCGACAAGATTATGGACTTTCTTAAAGTACTAGTAGGCCATGACCTGCACCCATATCAAAAGCCACTTGCACGTAGAATTATTGAGTCTGTCATCATTAACGATGGTGAAGAGATTACCGCGCTTGCTTCACGTCAATCAGGAAAATCAGAGACTGTTGCTGACACAGTAGCCACGTTGATGATTTTGTTACCGCGTCTTGCAAAACTCTATCCAGATTTGTTAGGCAAGTTTAAAGATGGCCTATGGGTTGGATTATTTGCCCCCACAGAGTCACAGGTAGAAACACTTTTTGGTCGTGCCGTTACACGCCTTACATCAGAGCGTGCGATAGAGATTCTTGGTGACCCAGAAATTGATGATAGTGCAGCCCGTGTGGGTGGTGTGACACGTCAGATTAAGTTAAAGAATTCAGGTTCAACAATGACAATGATGACCGCGAACCCTCGCGCAAAGATTGAATCAAAGTCTTTCCATTTGATTGTTATTGACGAGTGCCAGGAGGCCGATGACTTTGTAGTATCAAAATCAATCTCTCCAATGCTTGCTTACTACGCAGGAACAATGGTAAAGACAGGTACACCAACTACAAGTAAGAATAACTTTTATCGCGCTATTCAAATGAACCGTAGACGACAGACACAACGTGGTAACAGAACAAACCATTTCCAATGGGATTGGAAAGATGTTATCAAGGTAAACCCAAACTACGATAAGTTTATTAAAAAAGAAATGCTACGTATTGGAGAAGAGTCCGATGAGTTCCAGATGTCGTACAACTGTAAATGGCTTCTTGAAAGAGGAATGTTTGTTACTTCAAACATTATGGATGACTTGGGCGATACATCTTCGGAGTTGGTTAAGACATGGCACAAGACCCCCGTTGTTGTGGGAGTCGACCCTGCTCGCAAAACTGACTCGACAGTCGTTACTGTGGTGTGGGTTGATTGGGATAGGCCTGATGAGTTTGGTTACTTTGACCATCGAGTTCTTAACTGGTTAGAGATGCAAGGTGATGATTGGGAAGAGCAGTACTACCAAATTGTAAACTTTCTAGATAACTACGACGTCCTTGCTGTTGGCGTAGATGCTAATGGTGTAGGTGATGCCGTAGCCCAACGTCTTAAACTATTATTGCCAAGAGCCGAAGTTATGTCTGTAACCTCTAGCCCATCAGAACAGTCACGTAGGTGGAAACATCTACAGGCACTGATTCAGCGCAAAAGAATTAGTTGGCCTTCCCATGCAAAAACTCGCAGACTTCGTACCTGGAAGCGGTTCTACCAGCAGATGGTGGATGCCGAAGTAACTTTTAAGGGCCCTAATTTCCTTGTAGCAGCCCCTAATGAATCCTATGCCCATGATGACTTTGTGGACTCTTTATCAATTGCCTGCTCACTTACACAGGACTTAGTAATGCCTGAAGTAGTTGCATCTTCTAATCCTTTTTTCTAGTTAAACAATACAAATACCTCAAAAGGGTGGAAACTATCACTTAGGAAAAGACGTTTTCCATTCAAATCCTTAAGGAGTAAGAATGACAATTTCACCAGCACCTCAGTTCCCAGAACGTTCACCACAGGTATATGAGCGCAAGGGCGCTGACAACGTAACTCGTCGTGGACCACTTCGTTTTGAAGAAGGTATCGCAACCGATACCGATGTTCCAACAGATTTCCAGAAGGGCATGATGCAGGGTTCTGCAACTGCTCCAGGACGTCCAAACCGCAACGCACCCGTATGGGATAAGCCTGCTGCTGAGACTCTTTCAGAGCGTGCACATGTGGGCTCTGCAGCATGGGTAGAAGCACCAACATTCCTCGGTGAGTTTGCACATGGCACAATGAATGACTACTCAGCCGCAAAGATTGAGACAGTTGCTCGTTCAGGTGGACGCTCACAGCGTGTCTCACCAACAGTCGTAACAGACTAATTTCACAAAGACGCTGATGCTCCCTTACACTAGTGTGAGGGAGATAAAGCGCATTAAGAGGAGAACACGTGAAGAAACCTGCTAACCCAAGACTATATGCAACTATCGTTGCTATGGCACGGGCTAAGTATTCTTCGTACCCAAATCCAGGGGCAAGTGCATGGGTACACAAACGCTACATACAAAGTGGCGGACAGTTTATAGAAACGACTGAAGCAACTCGTCGTGCAGGAATGGCAAAGAAAAAAGCAGATAAAGAACAAGCAGAAAAACGTTCTGATAAAAAAGAAGATAAGAAGAGCGGTAAGAAGGACAAATGACTGTTGTTCTAAATAAAAGAATACAACCACACCTAGTAACTACAGGTGAGGTACTTGGTCGTCTTACAGCAACAATGCACTTTGAAATGCGTCAACGTCCAGATGGTCGTAATCGTTGTTTCCAGAAATTTGAGTGTTCATGTGGAACATCCGTAATGCTTCGCCCCTACACAGTAAAGAGTGGGAATACTTCTTCTTGTGGGTGCATCCATACTGAAGTAGTGAAAAAACAAATGACTACTCATGGACTATCCAAAACATCTTCTTATAGAGTACAACTCAATAAAGCGAGACGAAGTTTAAAGCGTGCTACTAAAAAAGGAGTGGAAGTTGACCGTTTAACTTCAACAATCTTTGCTGAAATACTTAATGAGTTTGATAATAAATGCTGGATTTGTGAAGTAGAGTTAGATGTAGTTCAGTGGGACCATGTTCATCCCCTCTCAAAGGGTGGGGCACATGTTCGTTCTAATTTACGTCCTTCTTGCGTACGTTGCAATAGTCGTAAAGGTTCTATCCATCCGTTTACGGATGAAATCAAAGAAAAAGTTGCTAATGATGTACGGGCATTACGTACTCCACAGAGACATACCATTTCTGTTCGGGACGGATTGGAGGTGAATCGCGCATGTCATTCCTAGACTTCTCACCACCGTCTTACCGCGCAGCCTCTTCAGACCTAACTATCAGCATCAGTCCACTCGGACTGGTCGAGTTAGCGGATGAAGAGTTCTGACTCGAGGTACATGGACCGCGCTTAAATCGCTACAGTTTAAACTGGGCGATGTATTAACTTAGGTCATCACTGGGGTTATCGTAGAGAACAAGGCGAAATGCAAATCGCCGTTAACTACTACCGTGCATTTAATGACTACCTATCACGTTTTACATTTGGTAACGGATTACATTTCCGTTCACCAAAGGCAACAGAAGCAATTGTTCCAGACCGCCTAGAGCGTATCTGGGAAGTAGACAACGACAAGATGCGTGTTCTACTTGAGATTGGACAGCAAGGCGGCATCACTGGTGACGTCTTTGTTAAGGTTGCATACGAAGAGGCATGGACAGATTCTGCTGACCACTTCCATCCTGGACGTGTTCGTCTTCTGCCAATGAACTCTTCATTCTGCTTCCCTGAATTCCACCCACACGATAGAACTCGCTTGCTACGTTTTAAGCAGAAGTATCGCTTCTGGGGAACATCTCTTGAAGGTACACGCCAAGTGTTTACCTATACTGAAATTTTGACTGACGACGTTATTGAAGAGTACGTCAACGACGAGTTAATTGACTCTCGCCCAAATCCACTTGGATTAATTCCAGTGGTACATATACCGAATGTTCCTGTTTCAGGTTCGCCATGGGGTCTCGCAGACGCTCACGACATCATCACTATCAACCGCGCATATAACGAAATTAGCACTGATGTCGCTGACATCATTAACTATCACGCATCACCTGTAACGGTAATCGTGGGTGCTAAAGCCTCCAATTTGGAAAAGGGTGCTAAGAAGGTTTGGGGCGGTCTTCCAAAAGATGCTCAAGTCTTTAACCTAGAAGGTGGCGCTCAAGGTATCGAAGGTGCTTTAAAGTATCTTGAATTATTAAAGCGCTCAATGCACGAAATTATGAACATCCCAGAAACCGCACTGGGTCAAGTTCAAGCAATTTCCAACACATCAGGTGTTGCTCTTTCTATTCAGTATCAGCCATTAATGAATCGCTATTCACAAAAGGTAGCCCAGTACGGCAAAGGAATAGAGCGAGTTAATGAGTTAGCACTTCGTACTCTTTACCTAAAAGAGCCAGAGACGATGCTCTACAACCCAGACTTTGATGGGCCAATTAAAGAGGGTCAGTTACCACAACTAGACCCTAATGACCCTATCTCGTACATGAACTACGCACACTTCCCACCTCCACTTCCATTGGATAAGTTAATTGCTTTAAATGAAATCCAAACTAAGTTGGGTATGGGACTTGAGTCTAAGGAGGGTGCACTTCGCACTCTTGGCGAGGAGTTCCCAGAAGAAAAGTTAGAGGAGATTCGTCAAGAACTTATCTCTGATGCCGAAGCCGATGGAGCCCTGCAACTAGTCAAGATTCAGATTCAGAAGCAGATTATGGACATGACGGGAATGATGCCTGGACCTGACGGCAACACCGCCATTCCTATGCCACCACAGCAACTTGGAGACGGAGATGTCCTGGGTGATGGCATGATGGGGCCACAGGATGCTGACAATCCTGAGAACGCTGCCAGCCAGCAGACCAAGGGTATCGAAGTTCAAGCCGAAGCCGATATCCGAAACAAACTTGTCACTGATGCCTACGGAACAAAAATTCCACAAAGAAGGTCAGTAGACAAAGAATAAAAGAAGTTTATTGAGTAAACTTTACTTTTACTGAGACAAACGCATTCAAATGTAATGCAATTATCTCATAACAACCAGTGATACGCCGAAAGGCATTTGGACAACTACATAAGAAAGATTAGTGATTACTATGGAAAATCAAGCAGAAGTTTTAACTGCAGAAGAGTTAATCGAATCGATTGGCAAACCTGCATCAAGTGATACTTCAAGTGAGGTACTAGTGTTTACTGCAGACGACGTCGCTAAGGCTCGTGAGCAAGAAAAAGCAAAGTTGTATCCTCAGATGGAAAAAATGAAAGCAGAACTTGCGTCCCTTAATAAGGCTCGTGAGGATGAAGTCGCTAAGAAGGCTGAACGTGATGCAAAGCGTGCAGCAGAAGCGGCAGAGAAGGTAGCAAAGCAAAAAACCGAAGAAGAACAAGAATTGGGCTTCAAGGAACTCCTCGCTAAGAAGGAGCAAGAATTTCAGTCTCAGTTAGATGCTGAACGTCTTGAGAGAGAAAAGGCTTTCGCACTTCTCGATAGAGAACGTCAGTTCCAAGAATTAATGAATTACCGTCAAAAAAGATTAGAGCAGGAACGAGATAATATTGTTCCTGAACTTATTGATTTGATTCAAGGTACTTCACAAGAAGAAGTTGAGCAGAGCATCTCAATGCTAAAAGAGAAATCAACAAGCATTTTGCAATCTGCACAAGCAGCAATGCAATCAGCAAAGCAACAAATGGTAGGTGCAAGAATAACTGCACCTGCATCAGGACCCCTCGATAACGACTCGTCACAACAATCGTTCACTCCTGATTCAATCAGGGATATGTCATTGGCGGATTATGCGAAACAAAGAGCCAAACTACTTGGCAGCGCAGCATCAAATAGAGGCCAGGGTCTTTTCGGTTAAAACCCTCAACCAACAACAGAAAGGACTGCCCTAAATGGCGTCTGCAATTACAGGCACTGGCCAACTCGCTGGTGCACCAACGGCTTACTCAGGTTCAAATTCATCTTTGAACCAAGCAATTCAAACAATCTGGTCAAAAGAAATTTTGTTCCAGGCAATGCCAATCCTTCGTTTCGAACAGTTTGCAGTTAAGAAGACTGAACTAGGTGTCGCACCTGGTCTTCGTGTTAACTTTCTTCGTTACAAGAACTTCGCTGTCGACCCATCACCTTTAACTGAAGGTGTACGTATGACAACAACTGCTCTCACAGCAGAGCAGATTGCAATTACAGTTGCAGAACACGGCTACGCAGTAGCAGTTTCTGAACTTCTTTTGAACGCATCATTTGATGACGTAATGGCTTCAGCCTCACGTCTTCTTGGTCGTCACATGGCTCAGTACTTAGATGTACAGGCTCGCAACACACTTTCTGCTGCAACTTCAGCAGTATTTGGTTATGACCGCACAGGAATTACTGGCGGAGCATTCACTAACTACGATGAAGGTTCAGTCGGAACTTCAATTGCTTCACTTGATGGTAACCACAAGTTAACAACAGGTGCTATCAAGGATGCCGCTCTTACCCTTGCTGGTAAGAACATCCCTCGCTTAGGCGAGACTTACGTACAGTTTGTACACCCAAAGCAATCTAGAGACCTTCGTTCGAACCCAGAGTTCATCGAAGTAACTAAGTACGCTGCTCCAGGTAACTTCATGCTAGGTGAAATCGGTCGTCTTTACGACGTAGTATTCATCGAAACAACACAGGTTAAGAAGTTGGCTGCATCAGGTTCCTATACAACCTCAACATCTGTTGGTGTTCCAGCATCTCAGATTGAAGTTCCTGTTAAGGCTAACACAGCCCCAGGTTCAGGTGGAAACCCAGAATCTGCAGATTTCACTGCAGAAAAGGGTTAT